>Ga0208245_1001962_pt1 | contig 11305 bp, 13 predicted proteins | sample RifOxyC1_FD_184035 | JGI IMG/M metagenome (GOLD analysis project Ga0208245, IMG submission 184035) | Soil microbial communities from Rifle, Colorado - Rifle Oxygen_injection C1 (SPAdes) | ecosystem: Environmental > Terrestrial > Deep subsurface > Rock core/Sediment | place: Rifle, Colorado... | reverse complement strand
AATAAGGACAAGAAAAGGTTTGGCTGACAATGAATAGAGCTTTCTTTTTTAGAAAAAAATAAACTTCGGAAAGAAAAAACTAGGATTGAAAAGGCCCTCGGGTAAAAAATAACTAAAAAAAGAATTTTGTTTAATATTATGGTTATTTATAATAATCCTTTTAAGATATAAAAATATAAAGAGACATGACAAACATCCCTGGATTAGAATATACAGAACCAAGAGTGCTAAACATTGCAGGAATTAAAACAGTTATTGTTGATCCGCATAATGAAGTTTTTTCATATTGGTATAATCTTGTAAATTCTAGCTCTGAAATATCTATACCTGCTGCTCTTTTGCATATTGACAAGCATGATGATTTATGGGAAAGAAAGAATGTAATTAATGGAGAAGATATTGATTCATATGCAAGAAATTTGGATATTTCCAGTTTTATTGCTCCTGCTTTTCACTATAAAATAATTGATAAATTTTTCTGGTTTAATCCAAGAAAATTTTTTCCAAGAACAATAGTTGACTGCAAAACTCATGAGCATGAAAACCAAATTTTTTGGAATGATGCCTCTAGCTTTCATATTCCAAGAACAAGACTGTCTTTTACTTTCTTAATGACTTATAGATTAAACCATCACAAGGGGTCTTTGATAGTTGATATTGATTTAGACGCATTTTTGGATAAACATGATGCTCATTATTTAAAATATAGAACAAATAGAAATGCTTGTTTTAGAAAAGTGGAAAAGAGAATCAAAGGTGCAAGAAGATTATTGAGAAGAATTAAAAAGCCAGATTTAATCACTATTGCAAGGTCACAGAATCCTAATTTTTTTACACCTCCTGAATATGTTGAATACATTGAAGGAAGAGTTCTTGAGGTATTGGGAGGATTATATTAATAAATCCACAACAATAAAAATAATTAGAAAACTTTAACTTTTTTAATGCTTTTTTCTTATCGTCTGCAAAGTATCCAATTTACTCGTGAGAACCTTAACCTAAGGTTTAACATCTCGTGGGTTAATCGAACCTTAGGTTCAAGTCTCCAAAACCTTATCTACGCTGATGTTCGGGAAGCATATCTGTTCATTTTTGTAGAGTTTAACCTAATAACTTAGCAAAAGAATCTCTGGCAGAATTAATTTCTTCATTACTTAATTCACTTATTAATAACTTCATTTTAACTAAAAAATCTTCGGCTTTCAATATCATTTCATTGCAGGATTCTTTAGTTACCTTAACTACTTGTTGAGTTTCTACATAATATTGTTTATCTATTCTTTCTTCTTTAGCCCAAAAAATGATTTTTACCAAATCTTTGTTTCCGAATAATCTATCAAATAGAATTATTGATGCAGAATGATTCTCAGATTTAATTCCAATCTTAAACAATAAAGATAACAACGAATTATACATGCAATAATAAGCTTCAGATGTAGAGTTCTCATAGAGTTGACTTGAAAATAGGATTTTTGCTGACTTGAGGCAGTTCTCTGCTTTTGTCAAGTAGGATGATTTCATCTCTTCTGAAGATTCAACCTGTTCAATTACTCCTTTTCTTTTAAGCTTCTTTAAAAAATTCAACTCTTTCATAAAAATCCTCCAATCCCCTTATGATTATATGATTTTTGATAATTTCTTTGATTAATAAAGATTTAGTATCAAATTTTCCTATTTTTATGCTTAACTTAGAATTTGTCTCTTTCATTTTGTTTTTTAAGCTATTGTCATTGGTTTCTAAATAAATATCAATATCACTATCCTTCTTAGGAATTCCTTTAGCATAACTTCCAAATAAGATTATCATTCCCTTTGAGAAATCTTTTTTAATATCCTCCAAAATTATGGATAATTCCGGATGTTTTTTCAATAGACCATTTAATTTGTGAATTTCAGCAGAATAAACATAGTTTTTAGCTTTCAAAGTATTCTTAATAAAAAATATTTTATTTTTACCTTCTTTCTTATAATCTAAGACATTCTCTTTTAATAACTCATTAATCTTTCTGAGGATTGTGGAGTGGGATTCATTGAGAGTTCTTGCTATCTCTCTTAGATGAGATTTATTCTTTAACAAAACCAATATTATTTCCAATTCTAAATTGTTCTTATTTTGAACCATATGTATCATTTATGAACCAGTACTATATAAATCTTTCTTATCCTATTTAGGAAAATGCGGGGAGCGTTGAACTAGCAATAAAAAAATAAAAATTCATTTAAAACCTCAACTAAAAACATGAAAAAACCTTATCGTCGAGAAAGTCTCCATTTTACTCGGGAGAACCTTAACCTAAGGTTAATTATCTCGTGGGGGCGTTTAAATCTGATTTAAAGTAATTAAAGAAATGCCCAAAATATGCAGGTTTCTATAAAGATTAAACCCCTTCAAAGAACTTAACAGCAAAATTACAAAAGTCGATTATGATGTTTTTGTCTAAATCAAACTCCTTACGATTTCCTAAATAATTATGAGTATCTGGGCTTATTTCCTTGCCCTGTTTTAATTCTTCATAAGTTATGCATTTTATATGCTTCTTAGAAACAACTATAAAATATGCGTTTTCAAATGGATAATCCCTAGGCAAATCTTCTAATGTAAAAGACTCACTTGTTCTAAACTTAACTTCAACAAAGAATACACTCTTATCCTTTTGAACTACAAAGTCAGGCATTCTTCTTATATTCGTTGCTACATCTCCCCTAACACCCTTTAATAGCTTCATTATTCCAGGAACAGTATTTTCCATACCGTACCTAAAAACATTATAATCCAAGGATAAGAATAGCTCTTCAATCAAAGTTTCAGCAATTCTTCCTTTAATCATACCTTCAGTAAAGCGGCTTTTTTTGTCTGATAGTCCTTCTGATTTATTGTCAGATACATTATCTTTCCCGTTATTTATGGTTTTTTGGCAATCTCTGCAAAGGACTTTATCATAATTTTCTAAAGAATATTCATATACCTTTTCAGGTATATCCTTCTTGCATTTTGAACAATAATAACCCATATAAGTAATCATTTACGCCACTATAAAAATATTTCTTAGTTTTAATTAAATGAAAAAAGGTTGGACAACGTGGACAGCTTGGACATGAGTTAGTATAACAAAGTAATACTTGATTAGATTAAAAATAAGCTGTGTTTAGTGACTACTTAAATCAAATGAAATATTCTCAGAAAAACCTTTAAAGTACTTCTTCTTTGATAAACACAGGATAAAAATGACAATAATTGGTTTTAATAATGAAGATTTATGGGATTGGTGGATAAATAAGAACTTTGGTGTGATAAAGTCTTGTCTTAAAAAAGGTTAGAGAGGGGCACTTGTAGTTCTTGAAGAAATGTCTCCAGAGATTGTTCAGAAAATAAATAAACGAGTAGCAAAAGTCACTTACGCAGATAAGAAAATAAAGGTTCCTACGGGAGTTATTTTTATGGGTTTAAGTGAAATAAGAAAAATTTTTCCAGATTCTGCAGTGAAAACAGTAGAAGAATACTCTTTAGATAAGGAGTTTGTTATTTTAATTCCGGATAAAGAAGATAACAATCTTGTTCATATCGGTACATTTGATTTAGATAATCCACCAAATCCTACTGTAAACGGCACCCTTATTAAAAAATAGAAAACACGACAGCTAACCCTTTGAAGAATTAGCCATCATGTTGCCCCTAGTTTTAGGCTACCAGAATTTGATAATATAAAGAAAAGCAGCATATCTATAAATAGTTTAATACAATGAGATTTATATGGGACATAGTTATGAGGAAATAAGAACAGTAGCAATTGAGTTGCTTTCTGGACATGAAAATCCTAATTATTCTTTAACACAATACGAACATTTTAGATTGAATGTTGGAGGAGTTTTTGCTAGACGTGAAGGTAGAGAAATAGACCCCCAATACCCTCCTTTAGATAACGAAGATAATGAGTTTTTCTTAGAAGTGTTTTGGGATTTATTTAGACAAGGCATAATCACTCTTGGTCTTAACAATAGTAATAGAGAATTTCCATGGTTCAGAGTAACCAGCTTTGGAAAGAAGATTTTAGATGCTATAGTAAACGGAAAAGCAATAAAAATTGAAGGGGGAAATTTTAAGTATAGATAATGAAAATCAATTATCTAATCCCTGTAGTTATAATTCTAGGATTAATTACTCTATTCTTTTTTCCTGAACCCGAAACTAATTTTCTCGCATATGCTGGAACAGCATTATTTTTTATAATGATTGTTATCTTTCTTCTGATTAAGAATAAAAAATGAGGGTATTCAAAAAATCAATTTATATGTATTTCTTCTAATTTATATCCAAGCTTTTTTTATTTATTATTTTCAAAGAAATAATCTTTTTGAAGATAGGTTTTTATAGAATCATTTATTGTATTATTAATGAAAAAGAGTGTGATAATAATTGGATTAATCATCTTAGTCATAGCATTAATTGCCGGAGTGGTTTATTTTATTAATCAAAATAAAAATTCTAATCCTATAGACACAAATTCAAATCCAGAAGAAGTTAATGATTATGTAGGAGAATCAACAACAATAATCCACAAAGATTTTAAAGCAATAATAAAAAATGACTGGTCTGAATCTGAAATTCCTCCATCAACTTATTTTTATCTTCCTCCGGATGTTGCACAAGAAGATGTTAATGCGGAAGTAATTTCTATTGTAGTTACCCCTTTAGGAGAAAACAATCAGTATACTTTAGAGAGTTTATTAGAACAGGGCATTGAAAACTCAAAGAAGATTATGCCTGATTTTGAATTAATAGAAAGCATTGATTGGAATAATGATTATTTCAATTGTAAAAAGATTAAGTTTACTGGAACTTCTGAAGGAGTAAAAAGGAATAGTCTGCAGGTTTTTGGGATTAAATATAATAATCTATATGCAATAACTTATTCTTGTCCTGTTAATAATTGCAATTCATATGGTGTTTATAATAGCTTAGTAGAAAGTTTTGAACCTGTTAAAGCTGAGAGAAAATAGATTCTAAACATTTTTTTAATAATCGCAGTAAATGATGCAAACACTTTTATACTCTCATTCTTAGGTTAATTTATGGCAGAAGAAAATAAAACACAAGAACAGACATCTGAAGAATCTTCAGATAGTCAAACAGAAGAAGAGAAGAAAAAGAAGGAAGAGAAAAAGGAAGAACCTTCTTCTGAGCAACAAAACTAAACTGATACGTTTTGTCGAAATTTTTAATTTTTTATCAGGGCGAATGGAGGGCGGGCTTTTTTGTTTTTAGAAAGATAGTGATAAGTATTAGTTAGTTATACTCACATATGTCCACCTTGTCCAAGTTGTCCAACCCTTTTCTGTATTTATTTTTTACAAAATTATTATTTTTTACGAAAACTATTTTAAGTAGAGAATCTAGTATTATTTTACTATATCTACAAATTTTTGTGGTAGGAAAGGGAGTCTCAATCTTACTTTACTAATAAGAAAATGCGAAGATTTTTAAAAAGTGAAGCTTTATATAGAATTATGCTGGTTTTATCTTTGAGGGGGAACCTAAAATGCAAAATCTAATTGTAAATTTAAATAAAGAAAGGTTAAATCACATATTAACTCTTTATAATCTCCCATTATCTGAATTAGTAATTAAACTCAATAAAGCTAATCTTAAATTAAAAAAACCAATTACAAAAGAAGATATAATCTCTTCTGAGAACAAAATAAAACTATCTCTGCTTAAAAAAATAGACAAAATACTAGGCAAAGGATTAACTTACTATATTGATTCTGCCCCGCCGGTTAAAACAAATGAAACTAGTATTTTTTTCAGAAAAAATCAATTTAACATTGAATTAACTCTTGAATCAAAGAAAGTAGTAAATTTCTTTGAAGAATTAAAATTTACAATTCAGAATCTAATTTCTAATGTCGATGTCAAGCTAAATAGAAAACTAAAAAAATATTCCCTTTCGGAATCTCCTGAAAAAGTAGCACAAGAAATAAGAAGTATTTTTAATGGAATATATGATCAATTAATAAGTTCAAAGGAAATTCAAAAGGAGACATCAGACAGGCAATTTCTTAAAAATCTGGCAAGAGTTATAGAAGAATTCAATATTTTTATTTTTGAACACATAGATCATCCAGCTAAAAAAGAAAAGGTAAACTTTAATGGGTTTTTTGTTAGACCAAATATGATTATTTTATCTGGGCAGAAATATTATAAAAGAGAAATATTTACATTAATCCATGAATTTGCACATTATTTATTAGATGATGAGGAAATTGATCAGAATGTTGGAGAAGATATTGATAAAAAAACATTAATAGAAACATGGTGTAATGATTTCTCATATTTTTTCTTGATAGGTGGTTTTAAAGATGAGATGGATAAACTACAAAACTTTTCTAAAGAAAATAACTTTCATGAAGAATTACTTGAGAGAATATCCAAAAGAACAAGGTTAAGTACGCTATCTTTGTATACTTATTTAAAAATAAAGAATAGGATTTCTCAAAGAGATTATGATAGTATTTCTAAAGAAATTGAACAGGCTATTCAAAAAGCTGAGCTAAAAGAGAGAAAAAAGCAGGATACTAAAAAATTCTTAGCACAAGAAAAAGGAGAAGAGTATAGCCTCATAGTTCCTTTAAGAAAACCATTACATTCCAAATTGTTTATAGATGTCCTTAAAATGAATTATTATAATGGAGATATTGATAAAAATATCATTTGCAAATTTCTAAAAATCAAAGAAGATAAAATAGGAGAAGTACTATATGTCTAAGAAAATAGTTATAGATTCTAATAGTATAATCTCCTTAGTTAACTATTATTCTAGGATAAATGATTCCCATAAATTGAAAGAACTATTTCAAAAGAAAATCAAATCAGGAGATTTAATTGTTCTAGACAAAGTAAAAAAAGAACTTGAAAGTTTTAAAGGAAAAAATAGTGCAATTGACTTTTTTGATGATATTTCTACGAAAAATACTGATTTTCTTTTAACAAAAATAACCAAAACAGAAGAATGGCATTCTGATACTGAAAAATTTATTCATGATGAACCAAACACAATTGAACAACGAAGAAGAGAGTTCTTAGAAAGTGCGGACCCTTTTTTAATACTCTATTGTCTACATCTGAAAGAAAAAGGAGAAGAAGTTATGCTCATTACAGAAGAAAGCTTTAAAGATGATGGAAAACTATACAAAAAAATCCCCCTAATTTGCAAAGAAGAGGGAATAGAATGTAAAAAAATTGTAGATTTATTATTTAACGAATATAATAAAGAAATAAAAATAGGCGTAATTGAAAATTAACTCTACCTAAATAACTCTTTCAGATATCTTCCAGTATAGCTGTTTTTGCATTTAATCAACTCTTCTGGAGTTCCTTCAAAAAGTATTTCTCCGCCCTTTGAACCGCCTTCAGGACCTAAATCTATCACCCAATCAGCATGCTTTATAACATCAAGATTATGTTCAATTATAATAACTGTGTTATGATTATCCACTAAGTTTTTTATTATTCTCATTAATTTGTCTATATCCGCCATATGTAATCCTGTTGTTGGTTCATCCATAACATAAATATTTCCTTTTTTATGGAGCTCAGATGCTAATTTAATTCTTTGACATTCTCCGCCAGACAAGGTGCTTAATGGTTGCCCAATTTCTAAATATTCTAATCCAACATCACATAAAACCTGTAGTTTCCTTTTAATCTCGGGGTTTTCAAAAAAATTCTTAGCTTCTATTATGGTCATATTAAGAACATCAAAAATATTTTTTTCTTTATATTTCAGTTCTAAAACTTCCCCCGTGTACCTTTTGCCATTACATTCATCACATGTTATTTTAACTTCATCCATAAAACTCATTTCATAAGTTATTGTTCCAAGACCTTTACATTTTGGACAAGCCCCCTTTGAATTAAAACTAAATAAAGACGCATTTGATTTAGTTGCTTTTGCAAATTCTTTTCTAATATCATCAAAAATACCTACATAAGTTACTGGATTAGACCTTGAGGATTTTCCTACAGCAGACTGATCTATTATAATCGCTTCTTTGTTTTCTTTCAAGAAAACATCATTAATCAAACTGCTTTTACCAGATCCTGCAACTCCAGTTATACATGTTAAAATCCCAAGAGGTATCTTTGTAGAAACATTTTTCAAATTGTGCAAAGAAGCATTCTTTATTTCAATGCAATCCCCCCATTTTTTTCTATTACTGTTTATTTTATCTTTTTTATTCATGTACTCAGCAGTTAATCCTCTTGATTTTTTTAAACCCTCAAATGTTCCAGAATAAACTATCTCTCCACCTAAACTTCCTGCTTTTGGACCAATATCAATAATATGTTCTGCACGTTTAATCAAAGCAGGATCATGTTCTACAATAAGGATACTATTTCCCTTTTCTTTTAGTTTTATCAGCATCTCAATTAGTTTGTTAATATCTCTTTGATGAAGCCCTATTGATGGCTCATCCATAATGTACATCATATCCACAAGGTCACAATCTAACTGTCTTGCCATTTTAATCCTTTGACTTTCTCCCCCAGACAAAGTAGCTACTGAACGATTCAAAGAAAGATAACTAACTCCTATTTCAATTAGATGAGATAGTATTTGCTGCATTTTCTTAACAATTGGCCTTGCAATATCTCCTTTAATTGTTCCAAGAAAGTCATAAAGATCACTAAATTCTATATTTATTAATTCAGGAATTGTTTTTCCATTCACTTTTACACTTCTTGCTTTTTCATTAATCCTTGAACCGTTACAAGAATCGCAATCAGAATAAACAAAATATCTTTGATATGCATCTTTTCTTGATTTAGATAATTCTTCACTTGCTTTATTTACATAAATTCTCTCAAGTTTTCTAGCAATGCCTTCAAAGTTTTTTGAGTATATTCCTGCCCCATGTTTTTTTTCAATTGGAATTGCTTTTGCATACAAAAGATTATTTAATTCCTTTTCTGAAAAATCCTTTATTTTTTTATCAACATCAAAAATATTTGCGCCAACAATCTCTCTCCAGTTCCAACCTCCAACCTTGTGGTCTGGATGATTAATTGCCCCTTCTCTAATTGTTTTTTCTTTATCTAAAAGCATGTTTACATCAACCTTAATTTGTTTTCCCAGCCCTTTACAGTTTGGACACATTCCAAGAGGATGATTGAAACCAAAAACAAATGAGGGTCCTATGAATTTATCTCCACATCTTGAAAAGAGAAGTCTTAAATAAGTGTACAATTCAGTTGCAGTTCCAACAGTGCTCCTTAGTGTAGTTCCCATTCTTTTTTGGTCAATCACAATTGCAGTAGAGATATTCTTGATTTCTTCTACTGGAGGTTTTGATAGTTTAGGCATTCTTGCTCTTGCAAAAGAAGAGAATGTTTCAATAAGCTGTCTTTGTGATTCTGTATATATTGTATCAAAAACAAGAGAAGATTTCCCAGAACCAGACACTCCGGTAAAAACAACTATCTTGTTTTTAGGAATTTCTAGAGAAATGTTCTTCAGATTATGGGTCGTTGCATTCTTAATTATAATTTTATCGTGATTCATTTTTATAATCCTCAATAAATTTATTTAATAATTGCAGGTTGATAAACATTTAGTTTATTATGTCCACCTTGTCCAAGTTGTCCAACCCTTTTCTATTATTATTTTACAAAGAATTATTTTTTATTCTTACTAAAATTATCTGCAAAAAGAAAGACTAAAGATATAGCTATCCAAAATCCAACTTTTAACCAATTCTTAGTTTGAATAGCTTCTATACTGCAACTCCAAAGAATAAAACAAATACTGCAAAATTAGCACCAAGTTTTATTTTTACCATAGTATTATTTAATAATTACAGGTTGATAAAGGTTTATCCTATATTCCATTGTGAACACTTTACTTATAGCAATACATCCAGTATCTATCTTTTTCTATGCTTTTTGTTAAGAACAAAGAAAAAAACAACCCCTATAACGATAATTAGGATTATTCCTAAAAACAAATATTTATTATTTTTAATAGATTTAAGTTCTGGAGAGCTATCAACTTCTTGACTACTTTTATTAGGAGAACCTGCATTATTATTTTCTTCTGATTCCCCTATAAAGCAACTTTGGTTTTCAACTGGTTTTTTCTTCAAATCAACATAACAATAACTTTTTTCTTTGGTGCAATTTCTTGTTTGATTTCCATTTACGCAAGAACTCCAATCAGAACAAATCCAATTAGTTAAACATCCTCCACTTCCAGAAGAAGCGGTTTCAGAAACAATTGTAGTAGTTGCAGGAGTTCCTCTTACTGCAGAATATCTAAGATTTTCAATCTTTATTATTGTTCCTTCATCTGTGCAGTTTATTCCACCAGAAGAATAACTTCCACCTAAACAAGAGGTCATGTCAGTCTCGTTTGTGCCTGTGCATGCAGAGCTAACTTCAGATATTGATGATATTTCTGCATCTTTGACGCATAAAGCAGTAAAGCTATTGTCTGTGAGGTAGAGGGTTTTATTATAATCAGACTGGAGCTGACCAGATAAATTCACAATCAATGAAGTTGAAGTTTTTGTTATTGTAACTTGGCTTAAATCAAGATTTGATGTGCTGAAATTATGACTGAAATTTACCATTAAATTAGTTTGGTCATAAAACAGTATTTCTTGTTCTCCACTAAAAGAACCGTTTGTTGCATTTCCGCCAACAGTAATGTTTAAGGTTGTAACACCTGATATAGTAACATTTGATTCGTTGTATAATAATGGATCAGAACTGTCTGGCAGGCCATCATTATCAGTATCTGCCGGATTAACAGCATAGCTTATAGTTTCAGAAACATTGTAATTGTTGCTTGTTCCATTTCCCCAAGCGTGCCATTTATATGAATATGTTCCGTTGCTTGTAAATGAGTAGCTTGCATTATAGGCATTTCCAGAAATATTTGTTGCTGTTATATTAGTGTTGTTTATTTCTAAAAGTACTGTTCCATTGGTGTTATCCACAGTTACATTAAATAATCCCGTGCCTGAGATTGTCAGTGTTGCATTATTGTCCCAATAATTGCTGAAAGAAGGATAGGTTGTATCTGATTGAGCAGAAATATTAAAGACAGCAAGAGTGTCACCCAAATAACTTACTGTGTAAGCATAATCTCCAGACACAAAAACAGACCAAGCCATATCAAGTGAGTAATCTCCCTCACTGTCAGTATATGTTCCTACAGGGACTGGGTTGCCATGAGCAGAAATATTAAAGACAGCAAGAGTGTCATCCTCAGAACTTACTGTGTATGCATAATCGCCTGAGACAAAA
>Ga0208245_1001960_pt1 | contig 11307 bp, 9 predicted proteins | sample RifOxyC1_FD_184035 | JGI IMG/M metagenome (GOLD analysis project Ga0208245, IMG submission 184035) | Soil microbial communities from Rifle, Colorado - Rifle Oxygen_injection C1 (SPAdes) | ecosystem: Environmental > Terrestrial > Deep subsurface > Rock core/Sediment | place: Rifle, Colorado... | reverse complement strand
TATGAAGCTTGGGCAATCGGCGACTACTCTTTCCGGAGGCGAGGCCCAGCGCGTAAAACTTGCGACTGAACTTGCGAAAAAAGGAACAGGAAAAACATTATATATTTTGGATGAGCCGACAACCGGATTACACTTTGCTGACCTTGAAAATTTGATCCATATATTTAAACGCTTAACAGTGCGTGGCAACACTGTTTTAGTGATCGAGCACAATCTGGATGTGGTAGCAAATGCAGACTGGATATGTGACCTCGGTCCGGATGGTGGAGAAGCAGGAGGACACGTTATATTTTCAGGAAGTGTTGCGGATATATTAAAGGATAAAGTTTCTTATACCGGTGAGGCTCTGCGAGAGCATTTGAGTGCACTGAATCTTCTACATAATTTTAAATAGTATCTCTTGACCGTTAAAGATTTTGAGTTTTAAATCTTCCAGGTCTTTCTCACGATAGAAAATTCTCTTACTTAGCGGCGGAATAGCTTCGCCATCTTCAGTGTACAAAAACACCTTCCCCGTATTTACCAACTCATATTTGTTTCTTCCAAAAAGCATTTGTAGAATGTTTAAATTCATTTTTTGGTTTATCTCAACTTCAGGTTTAAACTCAACATTTTGGGGATTGTCAGTAAACTCAACTTCTACTAATTTATCTTCGGAGTTTTCGTCGAATCTGTACGTTCCGGGAGGCAGCGGTGAATCAGAATCGATACCTTTTATAACAAGTACAAAGTGATTCGTATCCAGTTTTGAGAAGTAATCGGTATTTGAAGTGTCTCCCCAGGTCGGATCTATTTGAATCCATCCGTAATTCGGGTCGTAAAATTCAGGCCAGGCATGTAAAAAGTCACCACCTCTAAGATTTATTGACAACGGCCTTGTGTTATCAGTTCCTGAGAGAGCATAGCCATTTAATTCTCGTGCCGGTATACCCATGGATCTGGCTAAGGCTATAAAAGTGTCTGTAAACTCCATACACGCCCAACCAGCAGTATTTTCCAGTGATTTGCTGGCTCCTTTTCTATCAACAAATTGTTCGTTCAAGGTAGCAAAATCGTATGAGAAGTTTTCAACAATATAGTTGTAGATGTTGTTGGCGTTTTGAATCACGTTTTGATCTTTGTTATAGAGTTTTTCCGATATTTCTTTTATGTTGGCGGCACGTGTTTCCCAGAATGGTTGTGGTCTAGTATATAAACTGATCACACTTCCCGGAATTTCGGATAAAGCACCGCCGGACTCCAGATTTATCTGTCTACCGGAAATCTTTGCATTCCCGATTAACTCAACTTCCAAGTTCTGTTTCGGTTTTAGTTTGTACTGTGCGATCACGTTTCCATCAGGATCGGTTCTTACAGAATCCGGCATCACATTAAAAGAACCGTATTTTACTTGTTGAATAGATTTTATGTCCGGCGGTAAAGGTATTTCATAAATTGAGGATAATAAATTCGGATTATGTAACTGATATTTCAGCCTGAAATTTATATATTGATAATTTCCAAAAGCTGCAGTTATGTTTTTGTCAGCAAGCGATTCTTTTGTGAAGTAATACCTATGGAGGTTATTTTTTGATTCTTCTAAGATGGGAACAGGTGATATAAATATTTTATCTCCAAAAGCATTAGGTACACTAAAGTTAATATTGTATCCGGTTGTTGCTTCAACTGCCTGCGTTCTTGGAATATTTATGTTCCACACCTCACCGATTTTATTTGCAATGTCTTTTGACTTATAGATAATTGAGAATTTGTTTTGTCGACCTTCCCCGATATTAAATGAATTTAAAGTAACTTTAATTGTGGTTTCGTCTAAAGTTTTTTCGTTATCAACCTCAATATCTCTATTCTTCTCATGAATCTTAATATCGTAAATATCAAGTTGTTTCACCTTTAAGGTGTACGTTTGGACAATTACGTCGTTTCTTAGATTTGTGATTGTCACATCTTGGGTAACTGTTGTTTCCCCGGTAAGTCCGATATCGTAAGAAATACCATATTCAGTTAAAAAATCCCCTTCTGCATGTACTTTTGGCGTTACTAAAGGCGCAGTTACAACTAAAAATGCAAAAGTGAAGAAATATTTAATTAAACGCATATTCCTTATTTTACATGAAAAACACCTTCTATTTTATGATCCTATAGCCATAAACTGCTAAAATACTACTGTGAAAGATCAGGTTATAAAAACAGTTCAAAATTTACCAAGTGCTCCCGGAGTTTATCTTTTCAAAAACAGCTCCGGTGTTGTGATATATGTTGGAAAGGCAAAGAGGCTAAGGGACCGAGTAGGTTCTTATTTTCATGCCGATCTTGACCCAAATTCCAAAACTTTTGCGCTAGTACAAAGAATCGAAGACATCGAGTACGTAGAAGTTCAATCGGAACTTGAAGCGTTTGTGTTAGAGGCTGCTTTAATAAAAAAACACAGACCAAAATACAACATAATTCAGAAGGACGATAAATCCTACATATACATCGCAATAAGAAAAGAAAAGGCCAAGATCGGCGATAGTACAGTTTTATTACCGAAAGTCCTAACAATAAGGGAAACTGATGCTCAAAAAAACGATTTATTGTTTGGACCTTATCCGAACGGCACTACAGCCAAATATATCGTGAGAGCACTTAGAAAGATTTTTCCTTTTAGAGATTGTGATCCGGCAAAATTTAATAGATATCACAAATTGGGACGTCCGTGTTTATTTGGAGACTTGGGACTATGTCCGGCACCATGTATTAATTATTCGGAAAAAGATTTACTTGGATACAAAAAGAACATTGAAACTATAAAGAAAGTGTTAAATGGCGGCAGTACAAGAGTGGTAAAAAATATGGAGATAGAGATGAATGCTTATTCAAAAAAGCAGGACTATGAAAATGCAGCCAGAATCAGAGATATCATTGCCAAGTACAAGTATGTAAGCCAAAAATTTAGGAGATCAGAGGAGTATATTAATAATCCTTACTTGATCAACGATATTGCAGATAGAGCGATCAACGATTTAGCAGTAATATTGCCGGTTCTTGATGGTGTGCCAAACAGAATAGAGTGTTACGATATTTCAAATATTTCCGGCAAAGAAGCAGTCGGTTCTATGGTTGTTGCAGTAAACGGTAGGATTAACAAAAAAGAGTATAGAAAATTTAAAATAAAACTAAGTGCAACACCAGATGATTTTCAAATGATGAAGGAAGTCTTAACTAGAAGATTGAAAAATACTTTCGAACGTTCAGATGATAAGGTTTGGCCAAAACCTGATTTAATTGTCGTTGATGGCGGTAAAGGACAAGTGGGAGCAGCACTTGAAGTAATGAGTCAGTTAAATGTGTCTGTTCCTCTGGTCGGTCTGGCGAAGAAAGAGGAAATATTAGTCTTCAAGGATGAATTCGGTTATGTTGAGTTAAAGTATCCCAAGGATTCAGCAGGGCTTAACCTAATTATCAGACTCAGGGATGAGGCCCACCGGTTTGCACAAAGTTACCACCATAAATTAAGACTTCAAAAAATACGCATCGAACAGAAAATTGTATAATTATATTATGCTTAAAGCATTCTTAAGATCTTTTGTTTTCACTTACATCACGCTATATGTTATCCAATACTTTTTAGAGCCTTTTAGCTTTGAAGATCCTGTAAGAGACTTTATATTAGTTGCCCTCGCTTTATCCATTCTAAATAGATACTTGAGATCTCTGTTGCAGATGCTTTCACTACCCAACGATGGGTTCGTTTATTTACTCATCTTTTTTGTGATGAACTTCATTACATTTAACATTATTGCCGTGATTATTCCTCAATTTTCTATTCAAAGTGCCGTAACGCCCAATTTGATAATTTTCGGTTTTGTGTTACCATCAAAAAACTTAACAGCTCTATGGGCTGGGGCAGTAGGAACGTTGTTGTTGACAGTCATATTCAACTTTTTTGAATGGTTGGCCAGCAAGAAATAATATGGATTTACTATTAATATCAAAGACAACACAAATCATTTTAACCTTGGCGATAGTTGTGCTGATTCTGATACAGTCAAAAGGCAAAGGACTTGCTGCAGGTGTTGGTAGCGCATTTACTGCGTATAGGTCAAGAAGGGGTGTGGAGAAGCTAGTTTTTATACTAACAATAGTCTTTTCAGCGCTTCTTATAACAAATTCCCTGCTTATAGTAATCCTATCCTAGTATGCCTATTTTAATAGACGGATGTAAACCACTCTTTGGCTCAGTAACAGCTTCTGGGGCTAGGAATTCTGCTTTAAAGATCATTTTTGCCTCACTTTTTTCAAACGAAGACATTTATATAGAAAACGTACCCAGATTGGAAAGTATCTATGTTGACCTTGAAATGATTAGAAGTATCGGCGGAAAGGCAGATTGGGTCAGACATAACTCTTTAATGGTTAATGGTGCCAATCTAAACACTTATATAATCCCTCATGATATAGGTTCTAGATATAGGTCTACATTTTTACTGGCCGGACCACTTTTATTTAGATTCGGGAAAGCTTCAATCCCAAAATATAAATCATCCGCTTTTACACCATCACCGACAAATAGAATTGTTACGACATGGAAGTCCTTAGGAATTAACGTGGAAGAGGATGAAAACTACCTCCACCTTTCTACAGATAAAATACATGCGTCGGATATTGCATTTAGAACTACGACACATATGGGCACAGACAATGCGATTCTTTCTTCATTGTTTGTTCAAGGCGAGACATCAATTAACAATGCTTCAGAAGAGCCGGAAATTGACGACTTAATAAAATTCTGCAATCAGATGGGAGCGAATGTTGAGAGAGTAGAGCCGAGGAAAATAAAAGTTACGGGAACAAATATTTTTAAGAGCACGCGCTATGAAGTTATGTCAGATAAAGCCGAGGTGGCTGCTTTTACAGCCGCAGCTCTATTAACTAATGGAAATATTGTTATTAAGAAAATTGATAAATTTGCGCTCACAGCATTTGTTAACTTTTTGACGAAAATAGGTGCTAATTTCGAGTTTTCTCGGGATGAGTTGCGAATTTGGCACAGCGGAGGAAACTTTCAGGCAACTGAATTAAATATTTCACCAAGTCCGGGTTTTGTTCCCGACTGGATGTCGTACGCAACACTGCTTCTTACACAGGCGGAAGGAACAAGCTTGATTCACGATACAGTTTATGTTGATAGGTTGGAATTTACAAAAGATCTTAATAGAATCGGTGCGAAAATCGAACTAATCAAGCCGTCTTCGATCGGAGTTTTACCGGTAATAAGCGACGATTCTTATGATTTTGAAAAAATGGGCGAGCCGTCAACGATTGCTCGAATCATTGGACCCACTAAGCTAAAAGGTGAAAAAATGCATATAATAGATTATAGGTTTTTCAACATGATGGTTATAGCCGGTATTGCTGCAGAAGGCCGAACCGAAATACATGGCTACGAAACAGGGTACGAAAGTATAGAAGCCTTTTTTGATAAGTTGATCAGTTTGGGAGCAAATTTGCGAATAAATTGATATGGACTATTTAGGAATTAGAATAGACCTTTTATTATTATTTTTAACTTTCTTTATAAGTTTTGGACTGTACCCCTTTTGGATAAATTTCGTTTATAAATTCAATATGGGCGAAGTTAGTCGCGTACACGAACATAAGCAGGGAATACCTACAATGGGTGGTTTGGTTTTTGTGCTAGCTGTTGCAGTAATTACATTAGTATTAAACCGTTCTAGAACTCAGACTTTACTTCCAATTTTTATTGCATTGGTTTCCGGGCTGTTGGGTTTACTGGAAGACTTCACGAAAGTATATAAAAAATCCGGTCTTCCCGCGTTATTTGAGTTCAAAATAAATGTGACAAAGTCTTGGGGTATTCTCAATTTCCTAAAAGCTTTCAGACCTTGGGCAGCGTTCAAAGAATTTTCGAGAGTTGTTGGAAGTGCCGGAGGGTCCGGATTGGAAACATATCAGAAATTTATCATCCAAGGTTTAATAGGCGGCTTCATGGCCTATTGGGCATATTTCAAGTTGGGTTGGGATTATATCTGGATGCCTTTACTTGGAAACATACATTTAGGTTTTCTTTATCCTATATTTATATTTCTGTTTTTTATTGCAGTATTGAATGCAGTTGCATTTACAGATGGCTTGGATGGGCTGGCAGGTGGTTTAGCACTTATTGCGTTTTTAACTTTTTGGGCAATATCACGTTCGCTCGGTTACAACTCGCTCGCAGGATTTTGTGCTTCGTTTGTAGGAGCTTTATTGCCGTTTTTATACTTTAATGTTTTTCCGGCCAGAATTATGATGGGTAATGTAGGCTCCCATGTGTTAGGCGCAGTTTTAGCTGTTCTTGCGGTTGTTACACACAGAGAAGTTGCTTTTATTTTCATCGGGTTAGTATTTCTTGTCGATGGTGTTACAAGCCCGCTCCAACAGTTCAGTGTCAAATTGACTAGGAAAAGACTATTTAGGATGGCCCCAATTCACCACCACTTTGAGCAATTGGGTTGGCCTGAATCCAAGGTCGCGTTGAGATTTTGGATATTTGGGATGATATTTGGATTATTTGGATTGTTTATCGCTTTGTTGTAGTCTTTTCAAATGTACAAAAAGAAACCAGCCCAAAAAATTATATCAATATCTCATAATGAAGATAAGTCCCTAATTTTTTTAATAGCCGGCTTTCTACTTTTTGGAATAATAGTAATTTTTAACTCGACTACTGTACAATCTCTTAAAATTTATGGTGACGCAAGTAGGTTTTTCTTATATCACATTGCATGGACTGTTGTTGGGTTAGTTGGTTTTTTTATAACTTACAAATTTGATATTTTACGTTTTTAAAATTAAATAAGTTTTTTTACATTGTTACAGCTGTTTTTCTATTTATATTAATGATTGCCAGTTTCCTTCCCTGTGAAAACGCAATTATTTTTGCAAGGTGTGAGAATGCAGCCAACAGATGGTTTTATTTCAACCCACCACCGTTTCCGCAAATCCCGATAATAGGGGAGTTAGGATTTCAGCCGTCGGAGTTAGCTAAACTTACTTTGACAATATTTTTAGCAGTTCAACTCTCCAGGAGCTTCAAAAAGAAATATCAGCCATTTTGGTACTATCTGCTCGGCGCAGGGTTTTTTTCAGCTCTTATAATTCTTCAACCAAACATGTCCACGTCGGTAACAGTCTTTATTATAGGGACGTTAATGTATATTACTTCGGGAGCCACGCTTAAACCGTTGTTTTTGCTCTTTCCTATTATGCTTTTCATGGCGTTTTTATTCATTATGACTACGCCATACCGTCGAGAAAGATTAATGACTTTCTTCAAGAGCAATCAAACGACTCTGAATCAGGAAGAAGATTATCAAATTAAACAGGCCAAGATAGCTCTTGGTTCCGGAGGTTTTTTTGGCAAAGGATTGGGCCAGTCACGGCAGAAATATGGGTATACTCCTGAAATTGCTTCCGATGCCACTTTTGCTATTGTAGGCGAGGAGTTCGGCTTTGTGGGAGTTTCGGTACTTTTGTTTTGTTACGGTCTCCTGATATTTAAAGGTCTAACAATTGCAAAAAGAGCGGTAAGTTCGGAAGAATCATTAATTGCTGTCGGTGTTACTTCTTGGATCGGACTTCAGCTGTTAATCCACGTTACTTCAAATACAGGCATGATCCCTTATACCGGCGTAACTTTGCCGCTTATTTCATACGGAGGTTCTTCTTTGCTGTTTACACTTATGGGGCTGGGTTTGCTTGCCAATATTGATAGAACCAGCACCGAATAAGTGCGTCATCCTCAATAAAAATATATAATAACGTTGATGAAATTAGTTTTAACAGGCGGACATCACAGTTCTGCTATGCCGATAATAAAATTTTTGCAGGAAAACAACCCTGAGGTGCAGATGTTTTGGCTTGGTCACAAACACTCAATGAAAGGAGACAAAAACTACACTCTGGAATACAGGGAGATTACTACTTCAGGCATTCCTTTTTACGAGCTCAAGGCCGGTAAATTCTACAGGACATTTAGCTTAATCCATTGGTTAAAAATACCGTTTGGGTTTTTTCAGGCACTTTATCTACTACTAAAACTTAAACCGGACCTGATAATGTCATTTGGAGGATATTTGGCCGTCCCAGTAGTAATCGCCGGTAAAGTCCTCAATATTCCTTTTTTAACGCACGAGCAAACTGTAACAACAGGCTATGCAAACAATCTTATCGGTAAGTTTGCCGATAAAATATTTGTTTCTTGGCACGAGTCGGTGGCTTTTTTTCCAAGAGAGAAAGTAATTTTTTCAGGAATCCCGCTTAGAGAAAGTATTTTCAATATTACTACCAGTAACTTTTCATCATCAAACGAACTACCTTACATTCTAATAATCGCCGGAAAGACCGGTTCGGTGATGATAAACGACGTGATCTTTGACTTACTTGAGACATTGCTAGGAAAATATAATGTTATTCATCAATGTGGCGATCATTCAGAATTTAAGAGCTACGATGCACTATCTGAAAAATACTCAAGAATAAAAGATAAATTTCCAGGCCAGTACTTTCTGAAAAAATTTATATTTGAAGATGAAATAGGCGAGGCGTACGGTAGAGCAAGTGTAGTTGTTTCCAGAGCCGGGGCGCACACTATTGCCGAATTAAACGCGCTAAATAAGAAATGTGTTTTAATCCCGATCTCATGGGTTTCTCATAACGAGCAATTTAAGAATGCGCAGATACTAAAAGAAAGGGGACTTGCACAGATTGTTCAGGAGACAGAGTTAACCTCAGAAAACTTATTATCTGCTATTGAAAATAGAATGCACACATCTACAGAACAAACAGATGTCAGCAACACCTTTGCCGAAGATTCACTAAACTCGGTTAAAATAATTACTAATGAGATCCTTACCTACAAGAAAAAGGAATAGTTCGTTCGATTTTCAAATTTCCAAAGTATTTCTAAAGGAGAGATATGAAAAAAAGACGGACCTTTCCTTAAAATTAAAGATTTTATTTAAGAAAATTCTCAGTTTCATAAGATGGCTAACTCCGGTAGCAATTGTTTGTACAGTCTTTTACACTTTATATTTTTTTGCTTATCGCTCAAACTTTTTCACTATAAAAGAGGTTTTAATAACCGGCGCTTACTCTTACGTGAACTTTGATGACGTGCATAGTATCGCATCAAATAAACTAGTGGGGCAAAATATCCTTACTCAAGAGAACAAGGATATTGAAACTTTATTAAAGAAGAACTTTTTAGGGATAAAAGATATCGATGTAGAAAAAAAATATCCTGATAAGGTAACAATTAGTTTGGTCGAGCGAGTGCCAATTGCTCAAATTCAAGTTAAAGCAGACTCAGACAAATATTTAATTGATGAGGACGGGTATGTGCTTGGAATTAGCGATGATTCTGCAAACGCACTACCTTTAATTAACTATGAAGGAGAAATCAGGGTAGGGAATTTTATTGATTTTAATATCGTGCCGCTCGCCCTAGACATTATTAACTATTCTAAAACCGAGCAATTGGAGTTAAGCAGCATGAGTTTTAAAGGCAAAGATACAACCTTTTTTACAAACGGAAGTATCGAAACTCTGCTTGATTTCAACGTCAGTGTTAAAAAATCTATGAACATTGTTTCAGAGTTAATTAAAAAATCTCAGACTGAAGGTAAAAGTATTAAGAAAATAGATTTACGATATGATAAAGTAATAGTATTATATGACTGAGTTGCATTGAAGGATTTAGAAGGCGATTATTTGCTAAATTCTTCTTTTTTTCTGAACATTATATATGGCTAAGGAAAAAATCATTACCGGAATTGATGTGGGTTCCACAAAAATCAGCACCACTGTTGCTGCCGTATCAGATAACAAAGTATCCGTTATAGGTGTATCTGGAAACGTAGTATCCAAAGGTATAAAAAAAGGGAATGTTATCGATATTGATGCTGCAGTAGAGGCTATTTCGTCTAGTTTGGAACGTGCAGAGCGTATGGCCGGTGTCTCGGTCTCATCAGCTTTTGTTTCAATTAACGGTAGCCATATAGAAACCTTAAATTCACACGGTGTTGTCGCAGTTTCCCCAACCCAGTCATCCGAAATTTCACAAGAAGATGTTGTCAGAGTAATAGAAGCAGCTCAGGCGGTCTCTTTACCTTCAACTAGGGAAGTAATCCACGTAATACCAAGAGATTTTATCGTAGACTCACAAGAAGGTATCAAGGATCCTATCGGCATGTCAGGTGTAAGGCTGGAGGTTGAAACTAATATCATTCACGGATCATCTACAGCAATGAAAAATTTGATTAAATGTGTATCCCAGGTTGGTGTTGGTGTAGAAGATCTTGTTTATACCGGTATAGCGGCTGCTGAAGCAGTTTTAACTGATACCGAAAAAGAATTAGGCACGTTGTTGGTAGATATTGGAGGGGGGACAACCTCCATGATTGCTTTTATAGACGGTAGCCCTGTTCACTCGGCTGTTTTACCGATTGGTGGAAAATTGATTACAAGTGATTTAGCAATCGGACTGCGAACAAGATTAGAAGACGCCGAAAAAATAAAACTTAAATTAAGTAATGAAGCAAGTATGTTTAAATCCGGCGATGTTACCGGAAGAAAAAACGATGACTTTGATTTATCGGAGTTTGGTGTAGAAACTGATACAGTTTCCAGATCCCTTTTGTATAAAATCGTTGATTCCAGACTCGAGGAAATTTTCAGATTAATAGCTTTAGAATTATCCAAAGTAAACTTGTCAGGTAAACTACCTGCAGGAGTTGTTGTAACAGGTGGCGGAGCCTCCACATCGGGTGTAGAACGTGTTGCAAAAATGACACTTAAACTGCCCGTTCGTATCGGAACTCCCAGAGGAATCACCGGATTAATAGATGAAATCCAGGGACCGACCTCATCTGTAAGTGTTGGAACAGTTCTGTACGGTGTAAACACAATGCGTACAGGTAGAATGTTGTCTTTTGATTCCGGTAGAGGTAATATGAATAAAGCTTTTACCAAAATATTTGATAGAATAAAATCCTTCCTGCCCTAAACTATTTATTTTGCTGTGCAAGTGTATTCTACGCTGTGTGTGGGATATCTGACTTACAGTAAAAGAAGACGGAGTCTTCAATATGCATGTTAAACCTGAGATAGAAAGATTTGCAAAAATAAGAGTAGTTGGAGTTGGCGGAGCTGGTGGAAATGTTATTAACTCCATGATTAATTCTCAACAAATTAATGGTGTTGAGTTTATCGCAGTTAATACAGACGCCCAAGATTTATCAGTAAACAAAGCATTTGTAAAAATTC
>Ga0208245_1001955_pt1 | contig 11324 bp, 3 predicted proteins | sample RifOxyC1_FD_184035 | JGI IMG/M metagenome (GOLD analysis project Ga0208245, IMG submission 184035) | Soil microbial communities from Rifle, Colorado - Rifle Oxygen_injection C1 (SPAdes) | ecosystem: Environmental > Terrestrial > Deep subsurface > Rock core/Sediment | place: Rifle, Colorado... | reverse complement strand
TCCAACCGGGATTTGAATAACTGCCTGTGGTCAGAACAATATTGCCTGTTGTAATTCCATTGACTGCGGTTGCCGAAAGTGAACCTCCGGAGATGGTAGCACCATTAATTGTTGCCAAACCCGAAAGCTGGCCACCTGTGATAAAGACGTTACCGGCAGATTGAGTTGCAATTGTTCCCAAACCTGACACGTCAGTGTTTGCAATAGAAAGAAGGGTTTTGACTTGTGATGCGGTTAGTGCAATTGGTGTTGCGGCACCACCGGTGTTATTTCCGATAATGGAATTGGCTGCTAAATCCGCCATTCTTGCTAGGGTGACAGTCTTGTCTGCAATTGTGTTTAGACTTGTACTCCCCGCCCAGGTGGAAAGGGCTGTATCTTCAACACTGGAAAGACCGACTTGAGATTTGGTTAATCCTGTCAGTAAAGATCCATTAAGAGCCGGAATGTACCCTGATGTATCAAGTTTGACTAACTGAGAAATTCCATTGAATGTATTTCCTTGAGTTGTGACTGATGAATTAAGACGTGCTGTATTAATAGTACCGATAGTTGCAGAATTAATTGCCGTGATTGCAGATTGACCGGCAGCATCAGTATTGGCCAGAGCATTTGCAGTTGTTGCTGTGGTTGCGGTAGTTGCAGAACCTGCACTGCCTGAAACATTAATTGAGTAAGTTCCTGAATTGATGGCACTGGAAAAGTCACCTGCTGTTAAATGAGACGCCGTTAGGCCAGAAATCCAACCGGGATTGGAATAACTGCCTGTTGTCAGGACAATATTGCCTGTTGTGATGCCGTTAACGGCAGTACCTGACAAACTACCACCCGAAATTGTTGAACCGTTAATAGTACCCTCCACCGAAAGGTTAGCAATACCTGTATTGCTATTCGTAATGGTTAATGTCCGATCCAGGGTATTGTTAAAGTCCAGTACCAGGGACGCCCCCGTCAGAGGAACATTTGTATCAGAAATTGTCAGGTCAGAAAATGTCCAAGCTCCTGATATTGATTGTGTTTGATCAGATCTAGTAATTTTGGAGTTTGTGTAATCAATTGATATGTTTCCTTCCCCTGCGGGAGAGTTTGTGATATCAAAATCCGCCGCTAAAAAGTCAATTACTGTCGCTGTGGTAACTATGTCGGAGTCTCCTATTTGAATCGTAGCTATGCCTCCACCTGCTCCTGTATCATCGGTGCCGCAAGTTAAGACACCTCCGGAAGTTTCGAGAGCAGAACAATTGGCGAACGATGAATCAAAGAATGATATTCCCGTACCCGAGGAGCCTGCTTTAATGGTAAGCGTATCGGAATTAGCGTCTCCGATTGTGCTGTTTCCTGTTGAACTTAAAGTGGTAAATGTGCCCGCTGCTGCTGTCGTTCCACCAATTACCGCACCATTAATGGTGCCTCCAACTATTTGTCCACCTGTAACAAATACATTACCCGCGGATTGCGTTGCAATTGTACCTAAACCAGATACATCAGATGCAGATATTGCCAATAATGTCTTGACATCAGTTGTTGAAAGTGCAACTGGGGTGGCTGGGCTTCCTGTATTATTGCCGATTAAACTATTTGCAGCTAAGTTGGCCATTTTAGATAAACTGACTTTTCCGGAACCAATTGTTATTGCTCCTGTATTGTCAATGGATACGTCGCCTGTAACTGATACTGCCGTGGCAAGACCTGAGCCATTTCCAACGATAATATTTGCTGAAGTAAGAGAGGTTGAAATATATGGCAAGGCGGCAATTCTAGCAGCATTGATTGTACCTAATGTGGCTGAATTAATGGCAGTAATTGCAGATTGTCCTGCTGAATCAGTATTTGCTAAAGCATTAGCGGTGGTTGCAGTTGTTGCGGTAGTTGCAGAACCTGCACTACCTGAAATATTAATTGAATAAGATCCTGAGTTGATCACGGATGAGAAATCCCCTGCTGTTAAATGAGAAGCAGTTAGGCCCGAGATCCAGGACGGGTTTGAATATGAACCTGTTGTCAGAACAATGTTTCCGGTAGTAACTCCATTGACTGCGGTGCCTGAAAGAGATCCGCCGGAGATGGTGGCACCATTAATTGTTGCCAAACCCGAAAGCTGGCCACCTGTGATAAAGACGTTACCGGCAGATTGAGTTGCTATCGTACCCAATCCCGACACATCACCTGCTGCAATTGCCAGAAGTGTTTTAACCTGAGAGGCGGTTAGGGCTATTGGTGTTGCTGCTCCACCGGTGTTGTTTCCGATGATTGAGTTAGCTGCAAGGTTGGCCATCTTGCCAAGGGTCACTACCCCGTTTGCAATAGTTGTCGTCAAGTCCCCTTGTGTGTTGGTCACATCACCATCCATTGCGGGGAATGAGGTTGCTCCCAAAACTCCGGTGATATTACTCGCAGTTCCTGTAGTATTTTGATTAAAGGTTGGGAAATTGGTTAAACTGGCGGCAGAACCTGTTGTGGAAAGAAGCGTAGCTGTTCCTGTTGGGAATGTATATACTCCGGTATCATCAGCAGCGGTGAGTGTCATAGACTTCTGAAGCGTTAAGGTCTTTCCGGACGTGACACTTAAGCCTGTAACTGTGGATGCGTTTCCGGTTAAAGCACCTGTAAATGTGGTTGCGGCAACTGAAGTAAGACCGGACAATGAACCACCCGTAATTGAAACATTGTTGGCATTTTGAGTGGACATTGTGCCAAGTCCTGAAACGTCAGTGTTTGTAATGGAAAGAAGGGTTTTGACTTGTGATGCGGTTAGTGCGATGGGTGTTGCTGCTCCACCTGTATTATTTCCGATAATGGAATTGGCTGCTAGGTTGGCCATTTTGCCAAGCGTGACTGCCCCCGATGCAATTGTTGTAGCAAATGATCCCGTTCCTGAACCTGTTACATCACTGGTTAAGGTGATTGTTTGATCCCCTGTGTTGCTTCCGGAAGATGTTCCCGAGAAATTAGATGCAGCGATCGTTCCTTCTACTGAAAGATTGGCCAAGCCCGTACTACTATTTGTTATCGTCAATGTTCTATCTAATGCATTATTAAAATCCAATGTTAACGCAGCGCCCGTTAAAGGAATGTTTATGTCTGAAATTGTTAAATCGCTAAATGTCCAGGCACCGGAAATGGACTGTATTTGATCAGATCTCGTGATTTTGGAGTTAGTGTAATCAATTGATATGTTTCCTTCACCTGCCGGGGAATTAGTTATATCAAAATCCGCAGCCAAGAAGTCAATTACCGTTGCTGTGGTAACTATGTCTGAGTCCCCTATTTGAATCGTTGATATTCCCCCGCCAGCGCCCGTATCGTCGGATCCACAGGTTAAAACACCTCCCGCGGTTTCCAAAGCGGAGCAGTTGGCAAATGAAGAATCAAAGAAGCTAATCCCGGTTCCGCTACTCCCAGCTTTGATTACCAAAGTATCTCCGTTTGCATCACCCAGGGTTGTATTTCCGGAGGAATTTAATGTTGTAAATGCTCCTGTAGAAGCTGAATTTCCACCAATGGCCACACTATTAATAGTGCCTCCTGTAACTTGGCCACCTGTAATAAAGACGTTACCGGCAGATTGGGTTGCTATTGTACCCAAACCTGATACGTCACCTGTTGCAATCGCCAGCAAAGTTTTGACTTGAGATGCTGTGAGTGCAATTGGTGTTGCGGCACCACCGGTATTGTTTCCAATTATTGAGTTTGCTGCCAAGTTGGCCATCTTTGACAAACTTACTTTGGCACTTCCAATGGTGGTTGCACCTGTATTGTCAATTGTCACGTCTCCTGCCATTGATACACCTGTGGCTACTCCTGAACCATTACCGACAAATATATTGGCGCTGGTTAAACCTGTACCAAGCTTGCCTGACAAAGCAGTGTTCAAGTCAGTCTGGTCAGATAGTGTTCCTGTAATTGCTCCCCATGCAACACCCGAGGAGTTTGTAATCCAGGAAAGTGTGCTTCCATTGGTCGATAAAACCTTGCCACTTTGTCCTGTCTGATCAGGGAGAACTTTGGTTGGTGATAATGCTGTGATCCATGTGGGATTGTCATACGAGCCTGTTGTATAAACTCCACTAGAAACTGTTCCTGCATTTCCTGTTACTGAGCCGGATATTGGGTTAGTGACCGTAAGGTTTGTTAACGTTCCGATTGAAGTAAGTGAAGACAGGGTTGAAACATCAGTTGCAACCAGTGTTTTCGTTCCTGTTGGAAGTGTGTAAATTCCGGTATCGTCTGCTGCATTCAAATTCATTGACTTTTGAACCGTTAAAGTCTTGCCGCCGGTTACACTTAAACCTGTAACACTGCTTGCGCTGGTTGCTGAAGTGGCCGATGTTGCTGAAGTGGCCGTGGCTGCATTTCCTGAAATGTTAATGGAATATGTACCTGCATTTATCTTTGAGGAAAAGTCACCAGCAGTTAAGTGGGATGCTGTGAGTCCCGAAATCCATGAAGGATTTGAATATGAACCTGTTGTCAAAACGACATTGCCTGTGGTGACTCCATTGACTGCGGTCGATGATAGCGACCCCCCTGATATAGTTGCGCCATTTATCGTTGAGAGACCGGACACTTGTCCTCCCGTAATAAAAACGTTACTTGCAGATTGAGTTGCAATTGTTCCGAGACCCGCAACATCGCTTGTAGAAATACCTAGCAAAGTTTTGACCTGTGAAGCGGTTAATGCGATTGGCGTGGCAGCCCCACCTGTATTATTTCCAATAATTGAGTTTGCTGCCAGGTTGGCCATTTTAGACAGAGTTATTGCGGCATTAGAAATGGAAGTTGTAAGATTCCCTTGTGTGTTTGTTACATCTCCGGATAGCGCAGGGAAGGAGGATGCCCCCAATACACCGGTAATATTTGATGCTGTCCCGGACGTATTTTGGTTCAATGTCGGAAAGTCTCCCGCCACAGCAATACTTAATACTCCTGTCGTGGCTGTGTTTTTAACAATGCCGTTTCCAAGAGAGCCTAGAAATTGTGCACCAGAAAGACCCGAATCCGAAGTTCCTTGAACAATAAATTTATTCGACAAAGAAATATTGGAAGATCCGTCAAAATTTGTTCCTGCGATTGTTCTGGGAGTTGCTAAAGTTGTTGCAGTTGATGCGTTTCCGGTTAGAGCACCCGTAAAAGTTGTTGCAGTAACTGATGTTAGGCCGGACAAAGAACCTCCTGTAATAAAGACGTTTCCGGCAGATTGAGTGGCAATTGTTCCTAATCCCGATACGTCTGAAGAGGATATTCCAAGTAAAGTTTTAACCTGGGAGGCTGTTAAGGCAATTGGTGTTGCAGCACTACCGGTATTATTTCCGATAATGGAATTGGCAGCCAGATTGGCCATTTTAGAGAGGGTTATTGCTCCGCTTCCTATGGTTGTACTAATTGAAGTGGCACCACTCCCTGATACATCCCCACTAAGTGTCACAACCTGATTAGCAGTTAAGTAGCCTGAATTATTAGTCCACTGGGAAATATTAGCTGAAGTAAAATTACTTACAGTAAGTCCCGAAATGGTGTTACTGCCGGCGGCGATGGTTTTATTGGTCAAAATGTCACTGGTGTTCCTTCCAACCAATGTGTCTGTGGAGGTTGGAAGCGTTATTACGCCGGTATTACTGATTGATGAGATCGCAGGAGCTGCACTAAAAATCCAAGATCCCGAAATTGATTCGTTTTGATCGCTTCTGACTATTTTAGAGTTTGTGTAATCAATTGACAAATTTCCCTCTCCCGATGGTAAATTTATTAAATCGAAATCACTCCCTAAGAAATCTATTGTCGTTGCCGAAGAAACCACGGTCGAGTCATTTATTTGTAGAGTTGAAATCCCTCCCCCAACGCCTCCTGCGTCAGTGGAACAAATCCAAGAAGAACCGTCCCATTTTAATATTTCGTCTACTGAACAAGTTGTTACAAGTGAAATGCCACCCGACCCCACTTCCAGCCCTCCTCCGGCGACAGATAAAACTGACAGAGATACTGCATCCGAAGTCCCGCCGCGAACCAAACCATCGCCGGCAGTAACGCTTACGATTGTCCCTCCCCCACCACCTCCACAACTACTCCATTCAAATTTGCCTGTTCCAGAATCGTAAGTTAAGCAATTTCCATCGGACGCCGAATTTGCCGACGAAAGCTTTGACACGGTTACTGCACCATCGACAATCTTACCGGTACCTACATCCCCGTCTTTAAGACTAATATTAATACCGGTTAGGTCGAGAGAAAGCTCTGCAACATTATCGACGGTGTTTACCGTAAGTTCTGAACTACTGCTTTTAACACCCTTAATTCCATCTACAATGGCTCCCGGAATTTGATAAATTTCTCCGTTAGCAATGGACTGAGCCACGTTTTGAATATAATTTACAGCAGTCTGGATGGGGGTAGATGAAACATTACCATCAGACACAGTTCCTGCAAAGACCCAAGTACCTGTATCGTTGTTAAAAATAGGCTTATTAAAGCCCGTCGGTTGATAATCGGAAATTCCTAAAATATGGGCACCTCCTGCTATGCCCGAAACAGATCGTGAAAGCGAAATTGCATTTTTTGCGATGGTGCTTTCAACTTCAGTAGTTTTTTGTGCACCTGTTTTGACGATTACATTTGTAATCCTTCCTCCTTCATCAACAGTTCCTGCAATCAAAAATCCGCTATCATAAGTTTGACCAACAAAATTTCCAATTAACCTTCCATCTTGAACTTTACCCTGATGTATTTTGATAGCGTAAGATGTGTTTTCATCTAAAATTAAATTAGCAATCATCCTGTCGACAAATTGGGCGGTTGTCACCCTTCCGTCCTTCAAATAAAAGGGGCTAATACTATCCCCGGGAAAGTAATTTATTACCTGGTCACCTGATAAAAATGAGATATTTACATTGTTAACAAACCGGGTTCCCGCATCACCCACCTCGCCATCAACAAATTTATATACAGAAAATGAGCCTTCAGGTAAAACGACCGTGCCAACAACCAGATCGTCAAAAAACGAATTTTCCACTTTTTTCTCATCCAAATACCCGAGTTGTTCCTCAACATTTTTGACCAGTTTATTTACATCTGTGGTGGAGGTCTTATTGTTTCTAACAACATTCAATATATAGCCTCCCCCAAGAACCACCACTGAGGAAACTGTCAGAGCCAGCATGGCAATGAGGGATGCAATTCCTGCTTGGTGCTTATTTAGATATGTATTATTAATTGATTTCAATTCTTCTATTTACTCCTTCTGTCCTTAAATAAACTGCAAATATCAGGCTTCCGGTAGTGAACATCATAAAGAACAAAAAGATCCCAAAACCCATAGAACTATATGTTTTCATCGCCATTGATCGTGGTTTGGTAACAAAAACTTTCCAGCCATACTCTTCTACTTCTTTGGAGGCTCTAAACTCCAGAATTCCGTCACTGTTGTAATCAACTGTCAACCCCACCCTTCTTGCTGAAGTATCCCCGGATTTTTCCGATAAGGCGGAAGTTATGGTTTTCTGAAGCCCCGGGTTGAGAACGTAATTACCTTGCGAATCGACCAATGACAACATTCCTGTCTCATCCGAACCCGCCCTTTTTAATTGCTTTTGAAGCTCCAGAAGGTTTACAGAAGCTATGGCCACACCCAAAAATTTATCGTTACTGTCAAATATGGGAGAGGATATCAGAACTGAAGGACTTACTCCCGAAGATTTTGGTTGAATCAATCCGGATATATAAATATCTCCAGTTACCGCCGGTTGAATAAAGTGATCCCTGTCGGAAAGATCTACATTTTGACTCTGTAAGTAGAAAGGATATGTATCAAGAACTTTTCCGTGATTATCCGTAACAATTACACGCGCAAAGAAATTATTTGATAATAGGAACATCTTCTTCAGCTCCCTATCTAAATCCCCCACAGCTCCGCCCTCACTTAGTGCATTGGCAAGATCACCCGATTCAACAGAAGTTTTGAGAATGGATATATTCCTATCAATGAAATCTTTGGTTATCACGGAAGCGGTCTCCGCTTCGTTTTCCATTTCCGCTAAAACAGATCTTTGCAAAGAAACGTGTATCGCCCTCAAAATAAGTGACCCCGTGAGAAAAATCACCACTAGCCAGACAAAACCTATTGCAGATTCTTTCTTGTTTCTATTTCTGAAAAAATCAAATCGATCAGTCACCGGAAATATCATGGAAAAACTTCCTAAAATAATTCCAAAGACCGCACTCCCCCAGAAACCACCAGTAAAAGATAAAATTGCATAAACAAAAGAGGTTATACCGACTATTACAGCAATTAACCTAATAAACACAATATTTTTTCTGTAAGCCAAATAACTGGAAAGCAGAACCAAACCAAAAAAGATCATCCAAATAAATATGTAAGTGTTTTTGGAAAAAGCCGTAATAGCGCTTATGTTGAGAGCTCTCAATGATTCCGGCGATAAGATATAGGCCACACCAACTAAGAAGCATAAAACATTTATGAAGATCAGATAACGCGAATAACTACTTATTTTTTTGAGGGCGGACATAAGAAGTATTAGCGATAGAGACAAATATCCAAAAGCTACGACATAATTCTGAAAAACAAATATCCCCGTTAAAATCAAATACAAAACCCCAATGATTATATCCAGTGATGAGCGCCTATTGTTTTTACCTATGTTAAATATATCAAAGCCCAGTAGAAGTATTCCGGATATCAAAAGCAGTACACAAATAACGTCTACGAATGGTGCAATCCCCGCCAAGTTTGCATTCGTAAAAAAATATATCGGATAGATAAATTGGGACAGGCCGATTCCGATAGATAAGAAGCCTATAAACCAATCAAAAACACCGGGAAATTCTTGGCCCTGGTCAAAAGAAGTCACTTTCATTTTCTGAGGATTTCCCCCTCTTTCCTGAAGAAGTTTATCAACCTCACTGGCCGGAATCCTAAATCTACCCTCAGTACCCAACCTCACTGCCTTTATGCTGCCGTCATCCAAATATTTATAAACAGTGTTCGTAGAAAAACCTAGAAGTTCGGCTACTTCTTTGACGGTGTAGATTGATTTGGGCATTTTTGGGTAGTCTCGTGCGTGTCTTTACAAGTCGTCTGGCTCGTTTTTACAAGTTCGTGTAATTATTCACAACTCTAAATACTATTATTAAAAGTATTGAGCCTGGTGTCAAGGCCATTTTTGTAAAAACGCGAGGCTAGAAAATGTTATAATCTATCAGATTCGGTATTTGGGCCGTTAGTATAGTGGTAGTACATACCCTTCGCATGGGTAAGACACCGTTTCGATTACGGTACGGTCCACTCGCAACGCTCGCGAACCTCCCTCATCGATAGTGCTCGGGAATAAAACTGTGCACGGCGATTACGGTACGGTCCACTCGCAGAAAGCTTTACTTTAAATAACCCAGAGGATTAACCCGAACCCCATTTAAGTATATCTCGAAATGTAAATGCGGACCCGTCGATCTACCTGTATTGCCCACTTTTCCTACAGCCGCTCCCCTGCCTATGGTTTGCCCGGAGATAACCATTATCTGCGATAGATGCGCATAGCGTGTCTTATAACCGTTTCCATGGTCAACAAGGACCATATAACCATAACCTGACGCATCCCAACCTGCATAGATAACACGACCGCTATCGGCAGCAACTACCGGAGGCAGAGACCGATTGGCAATATCAAGTCCGGGGTGATACCAGGAAAATCTCTGGGTGATAGTACCTTGTGTAGGCCATACAAATTGACCTGATGCGGTAACCGTTCCGGCATTTGGAGTCATCTGTCTCTGCCTTGGAGTGGCGGAAACTACAGGCATTACACCTTCAGGAACAATTATGGTTTGTCCTATTGCCAGTTCAAATGTCTCATCGTTTGTAAACGTATTAAACGGAAAATCAACTATTGCCTGAACGTCGGCATCGTATTTTTTCGCAATTGAGTAGACCGTGTCACCCTTTACCACCGTATGAGCAACTCCCGTCATCGGCAAGATTTTAAGCGTTTTCCCAACTTTAATCGTATCTCTTGTCAAATCATTTTCCCACCTGATGGTGTCTGCAGAGATACCGAATTTGTCGGCAATCAAAGTAACCGTATCCCCACTTTGAACTTCATAATCAATAATACTATCCCTTACTTTACTAGATATCTGTGTATCAATTCCTGGATCATCGGTAGACGCTGAAAGCACTGAGGGGGCAGCTGAAATTTCCCAAGGGTTAACTGCTTTACCTGGAAATTCCTGTGCGATAAGTGGTGCCAGCATTACACCTAAAGTTGTAATTGCTGCCATACCGGAGTGACTTAGAGTCCTGGAGAGTTTTCCCCTTTTCCTATAAAGAGCAGTAACAACTACTCCTTTTCTTTCTTCAAGTTTCAGAAAACTGATGTGCAAACTTTTTAAAATAAAATTTGCAAGTTCAAAAAAGAAGGTCTTAATTTCTTCCCAAACCTCAAGAATAAATTCCAAATTTTTTTCCATCCTTTTTTAGCTAGTCTTGATAATACCGTATGAAAACTATTGAAGCAAACTTTGGGGGGGTTCAAAAAAATTACCCGTTACGCTGTTTTGAGGGATTCTAAAAATTCGTCGTTTGTTTCGTATTTAACAAGCTTGTCGGTAAGCGTCAAGGTCTTTTCGTCATCGTTCATCAAGTCAACCATTCTTCGAAGAGTATTTACTTTTCTAAGTTTCTCCATTCCGAAAAGAAGTTCGTCCTGGCGGGTTCCGGAACGTGTTATATCGATTGACGGGAAAATTCTTTTATCGGCAAGTTTTCTGTCCAAATGCAGTTCCATATTTCCCGTACCCTTAAACTCTTCGTATATTAGATCATCCATGCGGGATCCGGTATCAACAAGGCATGTTCCAATAATTGTTAATGATCCCCCGCCCTCAATGTTTCTGGCAGCACCAAAGAATTTCTTTGCCGGGAAAAGTGCCATCGGATCAAAACCTCCCGAAAGAGTACGTCCGCTGGTGGGAAGAGCCAAATTATAAGCCCTTGCCATACGTGTGATTGAGTCAAGAACAATAACGACATGATGTCCCATTTCGACAAGGCGTCTTGCGCGCTCCAGGGCCAACTCACCTACTCTGGTCTGGTCTTGTGGAGCCTCATCAAAGTTACTGGCTGCCACTTCTCCAAGACCACCTGAAACATCTTCCATTGTTCGAATAATGTCTGTTACTTCCTCAGGACGCTCCCCAATAAGAACTGCCATTATGTGCACCGGTCGAGGCTTGCCGTTTACTTCATGTACTTTTCCTTTTTCCGGAAAATTACTTGCAATGCCTTTAATAATGTCTTTTACAAGCCATTATTAAAG
>Ga0208245_1001941_pt1 | contig 11368 bp, 9 predicted proteins | sample RifOxyC1_FD_184035 | JGI IMG/M metagenome (GOLD analysis project Ga0208245, IMG submission 184035) | Soil microbial communities from Rifle, Colorado - Rifle Oxygen_injection C1 (SPAdes) | ecosystem: Environmental > Terrestrial > Deep subsurface > Rock core/Sediment | place: Rifle, Colorado... | reverse complement strand
GCGGTAACTCACCGAATTTCATACCTAAATACTAACACAATGGTGGGCCCGCCTGGGATCGAACCAGGGACCTCTCGGATGTGAACCGAGCGCTCTAACCACTGAGCCACGGACCCGTGCGCCCCTATTTTACAGCATTTTTTCCTTACGTCCTAGTTATTTGGAGCCTGCTGATATAAAATTCTAGTATGGCGAAGAAATTCAGAATCCGAAACGCGGCTGCGGATCTCATAGAGCTTTTACTTATAGGCACAACCGTTTTCCTGCTTGTATATATACTTGTAGGACAGTTTCTTGAAGTGTCCGGAAGTTCTATGCACCCTTACCTTCTGGATAAGGAACAGATTATTGCCGAAAAACTATCCATTAAGTTTGACCCCTTAAAACGCGGAGAAGTAATAATATTTTGGCATCCGAAAACAAAATCCGACCTTTTGGTAAAACGTGTCGTGGGATTGCCGGGGGAGAGAATCAAAATTGAAAATGGATTTGTCTTTATCGATGGAAAAAAACTTGAAGAACCCTACCTTGCAAGCAACGTTGTAACAAAAGGCACTGATTTTCTTGCCGAAGGTCAGGAACATAAAATCGCCGAAGGTTACTATATTGTGCTGGGCGACAACAGATCTGAAAGCACGGATTCTAGATATTGGGGACCGGTTCAAAAAGATACCGTCATAGGACGGGCTTTAGCCGTTTTTTACCCAATCAACAATATAAGACTACTTAATGAGGGAAAAAGTATAGCGGAATAAACGTATTATTTAGACTCTACGACTTCGATCTTCTTTTTCTTTTTGGTAAGCCACGCGAACTTAACTACCCCGTCTATCTTGCTGAATATTGAAAAATCTTTTGCCATTCCGGTGTTTTTACCGGGTGCGAACGTTCTTCCGCGCTGTCTTACAATAATTCCTCCGGATTTTATCTGTGAACCGCCGAATACTTTGACACCGAGCCTCTTGCCCGATACATTTCCGCCCTGTCTAGCTTTTGATCCACCTGCTTTTTTATGTGCCATGTATTATTTAGTTCCTTTCTTAACCGGTTTTTTTATCTTTACAACCTTCTTTGCGGGTTCTTTTTTAGATACTTTCTTTTCTGCCTTGATTGGTTTTGCTTCCACGGCCTTTTTCGGAGCCTCGTCTATGCTCTTTTCTTCAGTGGCCTTTTTTCCTCCCAACTCGATTTTTTCGATTAAAAGTTCGGAAAGAGTGTCTCTGTAACCTCTTCCTTTTCTATATCTGGATTTTGATTTAAATCTACCCACAACGATTTTTTCGCCTCTTACTGCTCCCGTGATTTTAATTTTCACGTGGGCGTCTTTTACTGTAGGGTCGCCTAAAATGGTGGTTTTCCCGTCAGAGAAAAGGAGCACTTCGGCGTCTACTTTACCGTTTTGATTGTCTACCGTGAGGGTGTCCCCTTCGTGTATTTTATATTGGGTTGAGCCAATTTTTATTATTGCGTATTTATCCATAGAAAACATTGGAATATTACACTAATTTTGAAGTTTGGGCAAGAATTCCCTTCAAATAGCCCTATTAGCTCTATAGCGCGGCTGTAGATCCCGCCACTATAAGAACGTCAAATCCCTCTGTATCAGCCAGCGTATCCTCTACGGCAACTTCAGGAAAGGCTTCCTTAGTATCACCCTGTACGAGGTCCTTGTAGGCCAGTTTGTCCTTTTTAAACCTAAAAAGCGTAGTATCGCGGGTTTCATCGGCTGTATCTATATCAATTATCGTATAACCCTTTTCTTCTAAAAGTGTCTTTGTCCTTGCGGCTAAACCATTTATACCTGACCCGTTCAACACTTTTATCTTCAAATCCGATTTTTTCAGCTCAGGTGCGGGTTGCTCAACAACCTGGTTCTCGTTCTGAGAAGTTTGCTCGCTTAACACGTTGTTCTGATCTCCCGATGCAAGCTGGGAGCTATCTCCTTTTTTGTTAAAAAAGAGAAAAAATGATAAAACCCCGGCTATAACCAGAATCGAAGCTGCCCCCACATAGACCAGGCTTTTATTACTTTTTACCACCGCAGGAAGCGGCATTAAATTTAGCAAGTTCATCTGGCAAAATGATATATCGGGCTCAGTGTCCAGCATGTAGTTCACAAGCATATTGATTTTAAATTCATCGGCAAATTCACTGCTGATTGGGGGAATTCCTATTTCCGAAACTTCAAAACCTTTGACGTCAAAATCCTGATAATTTAGAGTGTAGACTCTTTTCACCGGTGTTTTTTTCTTGTAAAGAGAAAGTTCTGATACAAAACTTTCCAATTGTTCCGCGGTTATCTTTTTGTCGCTTACGCCACTGTAAAAAATTCCGTTAAGCTCCGATAGAGCCATTGCGTGGCTTCCATCTATACGGCAGATAAATACCGCAGGGTCGTTAGTTCCCACATATTTCGGCATTAACAAAATCCAGGGAACTACGTTTTTGAGAGAAATGCCGACACCTGCCACTACTTCCAACAAATCGTCCATATAAGGTTTTCTTACACCCACGAACTGGTATAAGAACGGGGCTATTTTTTGATATGAAAAATAAAGGTCTTCAAGAGGGGCTTCCGTAATCTTGGCTTTCATGTCATTCAACAACTGTTCCTGCTTATCACCGTCGCGTTTGTTGACCGTTATGAATCTTAGGATTGTATCTTCGGGCTCAGTAACAACAATAAGATTAAGTTTTGACGGTGATATTTTCGTAAGTTCCGCGAGGCCTTTTTTAATTTCTTCGGCGTAGCGTGAAATGTCGGATATTTTAGTATCGGAAACAATGTCCCCAGCTAATTGCGAAGAATATGTTTTTAAACCTTCTTTACCGATATACGTGAGCCTGAGAATATTGTTATTAAGTGACAGGTAAACATCTTGCATATATGTAACTATAACACAATTAGTTAATTTTTCGGACCGCAAAATCAGGTCCTGTTACAAGATTTGAAGCCTGAGTTTTCTTAGCTATTTCAGAACCGTAAAGTTCCACGACTTTTAACGTATCCGGATCCGAAGGATGGGTGACTTCGATAAGGTCACCCACTTTTAACCCGGCTTCTTTTCGTAGTTCCTGTATTTTTCTGACAAAGTCGCGTAAAAGTCCTTCGTATTTTAATTCGTCCGTAATATTTGTGTCTAATCCGACTGTCACACTATTAAAGGACGCCGAAGCGTACTCTGCAGGCACCTCAGTTACGTACTGAATTTCCTTAACGTTGAGTTCGTCCAGTACCAAAGCGGAAAGCTCGGACGGAAGTTCCTCAACTCCTGAAACTGCAAAAGATGACAGAGGTTGGCGGACCGATATTTTCTTATCGCTTCTTAGATACAATCCGTACGACACCAAATCCCTGACCTTTTTCATATCCTCCAGCAAACCTTGATTTGACGCTATAATGTCGTCGTCGAATCCGGGAAATTGTTCGAGATGAACCGACTCTTGGGTGTCCCCCACTGAAAACGTTTTTAAAACACCGAACATACTTTCGGACATAAAAGGAATTACCGGAGCAACTGCTTTTGAAAAGTTAAGTAGTACGGCATATAAAGTGCTTAAAGCTTTTTTGTCGCCTGTTGAAATTCTTTCACGTGACCTACGTACGTACCACCTGGAAAGATCATCAACAAATTCCTCAACAACTCTTACTGTGGCCGGAACATGATATTGTTCCATGTTAGTTGCAATTTCTTTTATCACTTCGTTAAGACGCGCGGTAACCCATGTATCCAAAACATGGTCTGATTTTATGACTTCAGATTCTTTCCAGTTAAACACCGTTGCGTACATCTGAAAATATTTAACTGAATTCCAAAGCGGATTTAATACATTGCGCAATTTTGTTCTTAACTCGGATTCTTCAAAATTAGCGTTCTCCCCTACCATTAGTGGTGACCCCATCAGATACAGTCTTAGAGCGTCTCCTCCATAATCCTGGAGAACCTGACGGGGGTCAGTGTAATTGTTAAACGTTTTGCTCATCTTTCTTCCGTCGGAACCTGCCATTACTCCCGTTGATATTGCATTCGTAAATGAGTTGGAATTAAACACCGCCGTTGAAAGTATGTGCATCACATTAAACCAGGCTCTAACCTGTGCGATATACTCAACAATATAATCTCCGGGAAAATTGGATTCGAACTTTTCTTTATTATCAAAAGGATAGTGTATTTGCGCCCACGGCATAGAACCCGCGTCAACCCACGAATCCAGCACCTCTACCCGGCGTTTGTACTCTTTACCATCTTTTTTGATCACAATTCTGTCTATGTAAGGACGGTGCAAGTTTTCGACTTTCTGACCGGATAATTCTTCAATTTCCTTTACGGAAGCCACCACAATCCTGTCACCATCCGGCGATTCCCATACAGGCATCGGTGTTGCCCAATATCTATTTCTGGAAATACACCAATCGGGTTGTTGATTAACATTCTGTCCGAATCTCCCCTGCTTCAGGTGCTCGGGTATCCAATTTATTTTTTCATTTAACTCGGCCATTTTTGATTTAAGAGAGTTAACATCAATAAACCAGCTTTGTTGAGCTCTCTGTATCAGTAAAGTGTCGCATCTATCGTGGTAAGGAAATCTGTGTATTACTTTTTCATTTTTAAAAAGAAGTCCCGCTTGAAGCAAATCGTTTATTAAAGGTTCGTCTGCTGCTTTATAGAAAACACCTGCGTAGGGATTTTTCTTTTCTGTGCCGGGTACGAATTTTCCCTCGTCGTCTATCGTCAGCATGAGTGTGAGACCGAAGTGCTTTCCCATTTCTGAATCGATTTCACCGAATCCGGGAGCACTGTGAACTATACCTGCGCCTTCTTCCATACTTACCATCCCGTCGTAGTGATATATTTCAAACTCGCCCTCTTTCGACGAGTAAAATCTAAACGGGGGTTCGTATTTTAAACCTATTAATTCCGAGCCTTTTATTTTTTTAATTACCTTAAACTCGGACCCTGAAAAAACGCTGTCGTTACGCGCTTCCGCAGTAATGTAACGGGTTCCTTCGCTTTCTACAACGTTGTAATCCGCACCTTTATCCACGACTAAAGCCCGGTTGGACGGAATGGTCCACGGGGTCGTAGTCCATGCTAAAGCAAAGGCGTCTTTATACTCACCGTCCGTAATTATTTTAAATTTAACTGTAATGGCCGGATCCTCAACATCTTTATAGGAGTTATCCATTGCGATCTCGAAATTAGAAACGGGAGTTCCGCACCTCGTGCAGTATAAAGAAGTCCTTATACCTTCGTAAATTAGACCCTTATCGTAAAGCTGTTTAAAAGTCCACATTACCGATTCCATGTAGTTAGAGTCTGTCGTTCTATATGCATTTTTAAAATCTACCCAGCGTCCGATTTTGTTCACGTACCATTCCCATTCCGCAGAAACATCCCGGGTGTAGTTGTAACATTCCTCCGCAAATTTTTCTAAGCCGAAAGCTTCGATATCGCGCCTATTTTTTATCCCCAGCTTTTTTTGTACTTTATTTTCTACCGTTAAACCGTGAGCATCCCATCCCCAAACCCTTTCAACTCTTTTGCCCTTCATTGTCCAGTATCTTGGAATAATATCTTTAGCTATAGAACCTAAAAGGTGCCCATAATGCGGGAGTCCTGAAATAAAGGGGGGTCCGTCGTAAAAAACATATAAATCTTCCTTAGGATTTTTTTCTACGGATTTTTCAAAAATCTTGTTTCGAAGCCAAAACTGCAGAACGGTGTCTTCCATTTCGGGAATTGATGTATTTTTTTGTGAATCTACTTTATTGTCCATAGAACAAGAGAATTTTATCAAATTTCAGCTACTTCTGTACTCAGATGACTACCACTTCTAAAGCTTTCTCTTCCGAAAAGAACTTATCGTTCGTATATGCCCTGTAGACTAAAAGCCCGACCAGGGCGGTCATTATAAACACAAGCATTATGAGCAGAAATATATAAGTCTTACTTATCATTTTAACCTCCAAATTTTATCTTCTATACCAAGTTTCATATTCACATACCGCGCTAAAACAAACAATAGGTCTGACAGGCGGTTTACGTAAGGCAAGAGAAATTTGAATGACTGCCTGCCGCTGTAATCAACCAAGCTTCTTTCCAAAGACCTGACTTTTGCCCTCACCAAGTGTATTTGGGAAGCAGCTTCAGAACCTCCGGGGATAATAAAAGCTTTTAAAGGGGGCAATTTAGCGGAATACTCGTCTATTACATTTTCCAGGTTCCTGACTTTTAGCCCCCAATCAGCTTTATCTTTGGGGGATATCTTAAACCCGGCAATATAAGCACCGATTAGGAATATATCATCTTGAATTGACGCCAAAACTTCTCTTTCACGGGATTTTTTGAGAGTTACCAGAGCACACCCGAGGGTAGCGTTTACCTCGTCGGCGAGGCCCAGAATCTCAAATACCTGCCTTGATTTAGGCATGCGTTTTTTGGAACCGAAAAGCGCGGATGTGCCTGCGTCACCTTCTTTTGTGTAAAGCTTCATAAGAAGATAATACCACTAACATCTGCTGTAACCGCACTCGTAGCACTTCGCGCACCCCTCTTCCAGTACAAGAGTGTAATTCCCGCATTCGGGACACATGTCCGTATTGGTAAATGAGTGGGGGAGTGCCGGTTTTTCTTCCTCGCGGTTATCCGTTACTTCGGTTGATTCTACGGTCTCTTCGGAAGCTTTTGTTCCGTTTTCCTTTACGGTAAATCCGAATTCTTCGGCCAACACCTTGGCGACAGCGTCAGGTAAAGAACTTACCCTGTTTTTACCGAAACCTATGGACTTTGAACCGCCTATTCCCGCTAGCTGTACTATGATTTCCCGTACAACTTCCAAGCTGTACTGAGGCATCCTGAGCCAGCCGGATAGTAGCCTACCCAATCCCTCGGCCAGTGCTGCCACGTCGCTACCCGCCTTACCTACGTTTAGGAATACCTCCAGCGGCCTGCCCTCAGAATTCTTGTTTATGGTTATAAACGCTTTCCCCTGGGGAGTTATCATCTTGTACGTTGAGCCACTTAATTTGTATCCCCGCCTTATAGTTACCTCATCAGATGATCTTTCCTTTTCCGTCAAAAGAATCTCTTTATTAACGGGCTCTGCCGCTTCCTTACCCTCTTTCTGGTCTTTCGTGGACTTAGTTTCCAATACTACTTCCTGCCTACTGCCCGTAACATAAACAGTAAGACCCTTGCAACCCGTCTCCCAGCCCATCATGTACACCTTGGCAACATCTTCTTTCGTCGCGCCTTCAGGAAAATTGCAGGTCTTAGAAATGGAGTTGTCTACAAATGCCTGAATTGCTGCCTGAGTCATTATGTGTTCTTCGGGTGTAACTTCTGCCGAAACAACGAACGTGTTCCGTACGCTTTCCGGCAATTCGAGTATGTTTTTGCACGTTCCTGACTCAATTACTTTGTCGATTATTGTCTTTCTTACTTCCTCTGACAGATTTAAGTTGTCGAGAGCTTTCTGGAAAAACGGGCTTACATAAGCCAATGTCATTTTTCCTTCAGTACCCGCCGATTGATAAACATTTCTATAATAAGCAAGAGCAAAAACCGGCTCGCAGCCATACCCCTCCACACCGGCCACCGTAGAAATAGTACCTGTGGGAGCTATTGTTGCCTGAGCACCGTTTCTTATCCCGTATGCTTTGATGCCCTCTACAACAGACGACCAGTCAATCCAAGGTCTACCGAAATTTCTTGTAAATTCTTTAATGGGTTTCGGAGGAGTCCATTTCAGATTCGCAGGATCGTAAATACTTCCCTGAATTTTTCTGAAAGAACCTCTTTCTTTCGCCAACTCTATGGATGTTTTCATTGAATAGTATCTGATAAACTCAAAAACCTGAGCTGCAAATTCCTGCCCCTCATCGCTCCCGTATCTTATCCCCAAGGAGTACATAGCATCAGCTAAAGCCATAAAACCCAGTCCTATTCTTCGCACATCCATTGCAGAATCTTTTATCTCGGGCACTGCGGGTATATATCTGTTTGCCTCCACAACATTGTCCAGGAAACGTGTTGATGATACAACGGTTTTTTTCAACTCTTCCCAATCTAGTTTCCCGTAGGAAGTTAAGTGTTCAGCTAAATTTATTGAACCGAGACAACAGTTTTCGTATGGACCCAACCACTGCTCTCCGCAGGGATTAGTTGCTTCCAACTCGTACAGATGGGGCACCGGGTTTTCCTTGTTTGCTGTGTCTATAAATAAAACTCCGGGTTCGCCGTTCTTATGTGCGTAATCTACTATCATATCGAATATTTCGCGCGCTCTGGGAGATTCCGTAATTTTCAGTGAGTGGGGATCAACAAGATCGTACGTTGTGTCGTTTTTAACAGCCTCCATAAATTTATCGGTAATCGCAACAGACAAGTTAAAATTCGCAACTTTGCCTTCTTCTGACTTACATTCAATAAATTCCCGTATATCCGGATGGTCTATACGTAAAACACCCATATTTGCCCCACGTCGTACACCTCCTTGGGCTATCTCACCAAAAGCTGCGTCGTATACTTTTAAAAATCCTACGGGCCCTGTGGCAATTCCATTGCTCGCCGCGACTCTAGAACCTTTAGGTCTTAAACGTGAGAAGGAAAATCCATTTCCTCCCCCGCTCTGCTGGATGATTTTTGCAACACGGAGTGTAGAAAAAATCCCGTCCTTCTCTTTACCCAAGTCGTCGGAAATAGGTAAAACAAAACAGGCGGCCAACTGGCCCAGGGGGGTACCCGCACCTGTAAATGTCGGGGAATTAGGAAAAAACTTTTTGGAAGAAAGTAAATTGTAAAATTCTACACGCGATCTCTCGACATCTGTGTATGGTCTGTCCGGTGCTGCCATTACATCCGCAATGCGCTCAAACATTCCTTCAGGTGATTCGGATACATTCCCGTTAGAGTCCCTTCGAAGATATCTCTTTTCTAAAATTTTTTTAGCGTTCTCGGAAAAATCTATTGACGTGTTTTTCGAAAAAACAGACGCATCCTCACGGTAGAGAAAACTGCTCATAAGTTTATTTTTGTCTCACGAGCCGGCAATCTCTCACTGCCCATGACCAAAGATTGCCGAAACACGAGAATACTATTCAAATAAATACTAGCTAGCTAAATCAAATCAAAAAATTATGCAAGACACAAGGAAACGCACGTTAGAGTATCTTGATATTTTGTTGATGTGGCGTGGGAACAGTTTTGTGATTTGTTGTAGCTGCAGGACTTCCATTATTTCTGTCTTAAAAAAGTCGGGATATCGAATCCTGTGCCATAGTCTTCATCTTCCGCATCTTCCGGTTTCCACATCTCGGAGGGAAGTTTTGGTTGCTTTTTTTCTTCCGGAGGAGTTTCAGTCTGAGGTGCGCGGGGAATATTTTGTTGGAAAGGGATCTCAGGTTTCTCTTTTTTCGGAAGCTGGCCGTAATGTTTTTCTACATACCCTGCCATTGAATCATCCTCTTCCGGTACTTCAAACCCTGTTGCAATTACCGTAATCTTTAATTGTCCCGTCAATTCGTCGTCAATAGATGTTCCGAATATAATGTCCGCCTCTTCTCCGGCAATTCCCCTTATTATATTTGCTGCCCTGTCTACTTCTCTCATAGTTAGGTCGGGCCCGCCCGAAATGTTAAATAAAATTCCTTTTGCGCCTACAACTGACTGCTCTAGTAAGGGTGAAGAAATCGCTGCCTGTGCCGCTACCTCAGCTCTGTTTTCTCCGGTACCTATTCCGATACCCATCAACGCAGTTCCGGCGTCCTTCATAATTGCTTTAACATCAGCAAAATCAACATTTATGAGCCCCGGCATCACGATAAGATCCGAAATTCCTTGAACACCCTGGTTTAAGACACTGTCCGATAGCCTAAATGCCTCGATGATAGACATATCTTCATCAGCTACCTCTAAAAGCTTCTGATTTGGAATCGTGATTAAAGCGTCGACTTCTTTTCTAAGCTCCATTATTCCCCTATCGGCTGCTCTCATTCTCTGTATGCCTTCAAAATTGAAGGGCTTAGTTACTACACCAATAGTAAGGGCGCCGGACTCTTTGGCAATGCGCGCCACGGTAGGGGAAGCCCCCGTTCCTGTTCCGCCACCAAGACCGGCTGTAATGAACACCATATTTGCCCCTTCCAGATTACTTTTTATTATATCCAAAGATTCTTCGGCGGCTTTTTTTCCTATTTCAGGATTTGACCCCGCCCCTAAACCCTGGGTTAGTTCCTGGCCAATAGGTATTTTTATTACTGCTTTATTTATGGATAGATCCTGAGCATCGGTGTTTATGGCGATAAATTCAACACCTCTGATCTGATTTGAATCGATCATGGAGTTTATTACATTACCGCCGGCGCCTCCAACCCCGACAACTCGAATTTTTGCAAATCGTTCTATCTCTGGTTTAACTTGCATTGCAACACTATACCAAATTTATTTTGGTATCTAAATTTTTAGGGCAGGAAAGATTTTAATTTGTCAACAAACTTCGAAAAGCTTTTATTCATATTACCCCGTCTATCATCAAATGACAACAGCTGGCTGCCTCTAAAGAGCTTAACACCATATAAAACAGCGCCGACTCCAGATGCAGACGAAGGACCTTGAATTTCATCAATCAGTCCGGTAACCCCACGGGGAATTCCTAAACGTACGGGCATTTTCAAATTAACTTTTGCGCTTCTCTCAACGTTTGCAGTGAGGGCGCCACCGCCCGTGACAACAACTCCTGCTGGAAGCTTGCCGTTTAAATTAACTTTCGTGACTTCCAGTGCAATGAGACGGAATATTTCTTCAAGACGGGCGTCTAATATTTTATAGAGCATCTGTCTCGGAAGGCGGTCAATCTCAAGACCGAACTCTGAAACATCAAAATCCTCATCCTTTCTCACACTATCGACATTTTTCGAAAGAACAGCTTCGTTACTCAATCTTATTTTAATCCTCTCGGCGTCTTCTAAACGTGATCTCAAACCAATCGCGAGGTCACTAGTTATAAGTTTTCCACCTATGGGCAACACCGCGGAATGAACCGGACTTCCGTCAAGAAACGCAATCATTGAGGTAGTACCGCCGCCTATGTCAACTAACAAAGTTCCGAGTTCCTTTTCGGTATCGGTAAGAACCGCTTCGGCTGACGCCAGTCCCGCATAAACCATCTCGTCAACGTTAACCCCAACCTGATTCACACACCTGGCAATATTTCTTAAAGCGATGGAAGCGCCGTGTATTATGTTTGTTTCGACCTCCAAACGCACTCCGGACATACCGACGGGGTCTTTGATACCTTCCTGAGAATCAATTGAAAAATCGCGGGGTATTACGTGAATGACTTGACGGGTAGACGGTAGAGACACCGA
>Ga0208245_1001933_pt1 | contig 11400 bp, 9 predicted proteins | sample RifOxyC1_FD_184035 | JGI IMG/M metagenome (GOLD analysis project Ga0208245, IMG submission 184035) | Soil microbial communities from Rifle, Colorado - Rifle Oxygen_injection C1 (SPAdes) | ecosystem: Environmental > Terrestrial > Deep subsurface > Rock core/Sediment | place: Rifle, Colorado... | reverse complement strand
AATTACATTGAAAAGAAACCGCATTTCAACACAATATCAAAGATCCTGAAAGAACAGGAGATAACAAATTATTTGAAACATCTAATCCAGATATCGGGGTTGCCGTTACAACAAGTGGAACTAGATTTTGCCGTTGATTCAACTGGATTTTCAACTTACCAATATGGAAGATGGTTCGATACAAGATTAAGAGATTTTTCAGATAAAAAGAAATTCAGAAAATGCCATGCGACCTGCGGAGTAAAGACAAATATCATAACCGCAGTCAATATAACACAAGGCTACGAAGCGGATTCTCCTCAATTTGGAGACTTGGTGCATCAGACCAATAGAATCTACAATATTAGAGAAGTCTCCGCAGACAAAGCGTATAGCTCCAGAAACAACCTACAAATTGTCTCAGACATTGGAGCCAAAGCATTCATACCGTTTAAGAAGAATGTGACTGGAAATCAAAAAGGCAATCAAATATGGGGACAGATGTACAGATACTATTCGTATCACAGAGTGGAGTTCTTGGAGCATTACCACAAGAGATCCAACTCAGAAACTGTGTTTCACATGCTAAAGATGAAATTTGGCTCAACTCTAAGAACAAAGAATGAAATTTCGCAGACAAATGAAATCTTGGCAAAGTGCTTGGCTCATAATCTCTGCGTCTTGATCCAAGAAAGATTCGAAATCGGAATTGATGTAAATTTTGAAAAATGTGCAGAGATACCTATTGCACATAAATAGGTTTAATTAATGTGCAAAGCCGGAAAATTGGGCTTTGCACATAAATGGCCTTTTGCACATAAATTCGAGGGTTTTGCACATAAATTGACTGTTTTTGTATAGAAAGGCTTAAAAATTAGAAGTCCAAATGCACTAAAACGTTAGATTTTTAAAAGTTTTGGTTGAAGAATGAATTATTCTAGTTTTAAGTAAATAGGCCATATGATGTAAGTAGCGTCTGTTTAAAAAGTCAAAAATTATTTCCATTTATCTTCATTCGTCTTTGTCCAAAATTCTTCAATAGAGGGCACACCAGTCAAGAGCAAAATTATCCCAATAATTATTTCCCAAATAGATTTTTTCATAGCTTTTTTCACACCAAGTATATATTTTCCATTCCCTACAATAATTGGCATCAAAAGATTATTATTTGAATGGAGTTATTCTTCAAATTCATCTGAATTAACACTTTCTATAGAAATCGGTTTTAATTCATATTTAGTATACCTTTGTGTTTCTGGAATTGCAAACCATCCCGTATTTAATACTTCTTGAATTGCTTGAGCATAAAGAATCTGATGAATGTTTAAAGATTAAAATCTGCCTTGTTTCTATCAGGTTATATTGTATAACAAATAAGGTGTATTTAGGCTTTTATGTTAGATTGTATAACAACCGATTATTTGCCTAAAAGAATTGCGTTTATTGCGCCTTCCTGACCAGGACGAGAAGTTATCTTTGCTTTGCCTTTTTCTGTTTCTATAATTGTTCCTTTAGTCATGATATTTCTTCTGACAAATTGTCTGTTAGCGGGATTTTCTGAAACCGTCAAAATTTTAACTTTTGAACTTTTCTTAGATTTAGGATCGTAAAGATTGCATATGTTCTCTGAAAGCAACCTTGCTTTTACATAACCGCCCATAGAACGTCTTATTCTTTTAACTCTCTCAGCTAGCTTAGTCAAAGCAGGCAAATTACCCAATTCTCTTTGTTTTTTCTTTCTTGCTGCAAGGTATCTACCACCAGAAACCTTCCTTTTTGACCTTAATTGTGAAATAGCCATATTAAGCACATAAAATAACATAAGATTTATAAAGGTTTCTATAATTATTCAACCTAGCATTATTTAAAATTATTTACAGGGGGAGACAGATATGGAGATGGATAGCAGACCATTAGACGCATTGAGCAAGGCGAGAGGCAAAAAAGTCATCGCTGAGTTGAAGAACAAACAATCAGTAATAGGTGTTTTAAGAGCATTCGACATTCACATCAATATTGTATTAGATGATGCTGAAGAATGGGAGAACGGCGAGCTCAGAAAGAAGCTAGGCAATGTCTTTGTAAGAGGAGACATGATAGTGCTGATATCACCTGCATAATAAAATGACAAAAGGAACATCTTCGATGGGTAAGAAGTCCGGCAAGGACATGCACATAAGGTGTAGAAGATGCGGAAAAGCTACCTATCATAAAAAAAAGCACATATGCAGCTATTGTGGTTATGGAAAGACTGCAAAGATGCGAAAATATACTTGGCAGAGCAAGACCTTGTCTGGGAAGAAAAAGAACACACTATCTGGAAAGAGAAAAATTGGCGTAGTGTGGAGCAAATAATCCTCTAAACGCGGGGGTGCCGGAGCGGTCAAACGGGCTGGGCTTAGGAAAGTTCTAGCTTTTGAAGGGTGTAATGAGCTCTATTGTGCTGTGATTTTGAGACACCCAGTAGCTTAGTGCTTACGCAGGTTCAAATCCTGTCCCCCGCATTATTTTTATGAGTAAAATACGAAGTGCAACTAATCTAATTTACGAAGTATCTCAAGAACATCTTGCTCAGTAAAAAATAGGGTAAATATTTTCTGTGCTTTCCTCTTCCAGACTCTAAGGTCACAATTTGTGACCTTAAGTTATTAAGCTCTTTGTCTGATAATTGAAACATGAAAAACTATTAATTCTGTATGCAATGATTGTAATATCAACTTCCTTGACTGTCCCCCGCATTACTTTTATGAATGAATGTTCTTATGAGAAAAATTTATATATCAATAAAATAATTTTGTAAAGTATGGCAAACAAAAAAGAATGTCGTTTTGTTGGTTCGTGTAATGGTGGAGCAATTTACGGGTTAGGATTTATTGGCGCAGCAGTCTACTATATTTCTATTGCTACCAGTTTTTGGATTGGGGTCTTGGGATTTTTAAAAGCAATAGTTTGGCCAGCATTTCTTGTTTATGGCTTGCTTAAATTTTTAGGGATGTAAACTCTAAATTACTTTATTTTTGCTCAATTTAGTAGACCAAAAACTTGGCAAGTCAAATGAAACTACCCCTTCAAAATCAGAATCAATAATATAAGTGTATGGTTTCTTATCTCCTTTAATGGATTTAAAAGAGGCATTTGCCTTTTCATAGAACTTCTTTATCTCTGATCTTTCCATCTGTGTCTGCAGCAGGCTGCCCTCTTTCACCAGTAAAATATCAACTAACTTCAGCACATTCTTGTCTATTAGTCCTGTATTTTGTGTTATAAAAATCAACGTAAGATCTTTATGCCTTGCTATAGCCAAAATTTTTGTAAGTTCTTTATTTTTTGAGCTCATGCTATCTCTAGAACCGAATGAAACGGCCCCTTCATCAACAAGTACGATACTATTATCTGGTGCATTGGTTATATCTCCTATTGGATTAATCCACTTTGGCACCAATGACTGCTCAATGCCAAGAATATAGCATTTTCTTTTTGTTTTATTATTTATGTTCTCTAAAATTTTGAACCCTAATGCGCTCTTACCTGATCCCCTTTTGCCAAATATCAAAGCGATAATTGATTCTTTGTATAATTTATTCTCAAAAGTGCTGTATTTCCCAGTTATTTCCTTGATTACATCAAACGGCTTGAAATATGAAGGCATCGTATAAATGGGATTATTGTTCAGCTTATTGCTTTTTGCCCTTTCACTTATCTTGCGATTTAAATAACCGAAGAACTTAGAAATTAATTTTACTATACCACTGAGAATAAACCATATTCCTCGGAAAAATAGTTTTATTATTTCCCATAATAGTGAAGATTTTTTCTTTCTGGCCATCAATTAATAATCTAATCTGCTTGTTAATAAATCTTTTTATGAAATCTTGTCATTCTAGAATTGCTTTTATTCTTCTTACACCTGCAGAAACTGCTTCTTCTTTAATAATCTTAAACTTGCCTAAAATGCCTGTGCATGAAACATGGGGACCACCGCAGATCTGTTTGTCAAAGCCTGAAATACAGTAGACCGAAACTTTTTTTCCATAACGATCTCCGAAAACTCCGACAGCACCTTTTTTCTTGGCTTCTTCAGGAGACATCTCTTCTCTTGTAACCTCTAAGTTTTCTGAAATTTTTTTATTAATTATCAGTTCTATCTTCTTTAATTCTTCTTCAGTTAATTTTCTGTCAAATGAGAAATCGAATCTCAAGCGCTCTGATGTGATATTAGATCCTCTTTGGAAAATATCCTTGTTTAATACTTCTCTTAATGCCCCGTGCAATAGATGCGTTGCAGTGTGCAACTTTGTCGTGATTTCAGAATTATCCGCTAGACCGCCCTTGAATTTGCCTTCAGTACTTTTCCTACTCAATTCTTGGTGCTGCATGAATGCTTTTTCGTAGCCCTTCTCATCGACCTGAATATTCTTTTCATGAGCTAATTCTTTTGTTATCTCGAATGGCAACCCAAAAGAAGAGAATAAAATGAAAGCGTCATCGCCTGAAATTTTCTTGTCTTTTGAAAGCTTTTCAAATTGTTTTAATCCTTTATCTAAGGTTGAGTTGAACTTGCATTCTTCTTTCTTTAATTCATTTAATATTAAAGATTTATTTGAAGTAAATTCCGGATAATCTTCTTTGTAAATTGAAATTATGATTTCTGCAACTTCAGCGGTAAAGTTTTCTTTTATTTCTAATTTTCTGCCTTGGGTCATACTTCTTCTTATGAACCTTCTAAGGACATAGCCCTGGTCCAAATTCGAAGGGACTATTCTGCCTTCGCTGAGAATGAAAACTGCTGCCCTCAAGTGATCGGCTATGATTCTTTCAGCCCTCTTATCTGTTTTTTTTGAAAGCTCTTTTATCTTTGCTATCACTGACGAAAATAATTCTGTTTCATAAACGGATTTCTTTCCTTGCAATATTGCCGTTGTTCTTTCCACACCCATGCCGGTATCAACATTCTTTTGAATTAAGGGAATGTACTTGCCCTCTTTTGTCTTGTTGTACTGCATAAAAACATCATTCCAGATTTCTAAGTATTTGCCACATGAACATCCAGGCTTACAATCTTTGGAGCAGGATTTTTTCCCTGTATCTATGAACATCTCTGTATCCGGACCGCAAGGACCTGTTAATCCTGCAGGACCCCACCAATTGTCTTTCTTAGGCAGGAAATAGATTCGTTCTTTTGGAATACCTAGAGAATGCCATATCTTTGCTGACTCCTCATCTTTCGGCGCATCTTGATCTCCTATAAAAACCGTAACTGATAACTTGTCCTTGTTTATCTTTAAGATTTTAGTTAAGAATTCAAAACTCCATTTAATTGCATCTTCCTTGAAATAATCTCCCAAAGACCAATTGCCCAACATTTCAAAAAAACTTAAATGAGAATCATCACCCACTTCATCAATATCGCCAGTTCTTATGCACTTCTGAACGTCTGTGATTCTTTTGCCTAAGGGGTGCTTCTGGCCTAGCAAAAAAGGGACCAAGGGATGCATGCCTGCAGTTGTAAATAAGACAGTTGGATCATTTTCAGGAACTAAAGAAGCTGAGGGCATAATCGCATGACCCTTATGTTTAAAAAATTCTAAATACCTCTGTTTTAGTTCTGTAGCTTTCATAATCTAGTTTTTTGAAAATCAAGCTTGTTTATTAAGTTTTTGGAGAATTCAGGTGTAACTTATAAGCCTAAAGAAGTGAAGAGATTTATCAATGCTAAAACTGAAACTAATGTGATTATATTGCCCAACGATTTGGATATTGCCTTTTAATTCATCTGCAATAGGCTGGAGAGTATTTATTGCCCACATAATAAAAAATTAAATCTCTTCTGCAAATAAATTTTCTTTCAATAAGAAAACGTGGCCTGTAACCTTGCCAGGCATAATTGATTCTATGCTCCTTTTTATTCTGATGTAGTCTGCAGGAGAAACATTGCCGTGCAGAATGACTTTTCCTAATGTAGAATTGTCTTTTAAGATTCTATAAGGTTTTAAGAATTTTGAATCTATTAAAGTATTTGAGAAAAAATAAAATTTATTGCCCCCATTGTAAAGGAAAAGCTCTTTATTTGAAATACTACCCAAAAGGTCTGCCCTAATAACGGCAGGATTTATTTCATAGATGTAACTATAATTTTCATAGTCTGTTATTAATTTTAATTTTTCCTTGTTCTTATCATTGAGAAAAACTTTTTCTGGAAGCAATACTAAAGAGGTTTCACATTTTTTTAAATCATTAAAATAAAGATTCAGACGATTTAATTTATTATGCAATGAAACATATTCTTTCTCACAATTTAATTCTATATTCCTCGTTTGAGGAGGAACCTCGATGCAAATATTTTTATTTTTGAATTTTTCTAGAATCTTTTTTATGTTTGGCTTTATTGTGTCTAAAGTCCGCTCTTTTTCTGAAGGCTCACGCTCTGTATCAACAAAAATTACATCTGCTTGAAGATCCTCTTTCAACGCATCCCCATTGATTAAGACAGTATTCTTTGCCTTATCGAGATTTATCTTTAAAAATTTGAATCTTTCCTTATCTATCTCTACGGCAATGACTTTGTTGCAGGTCCTTGAGAATGCGATTGTCTGAAAGCCCACTCCTGCACCAATCTCTAATAATGTATCGCAGCTCAATCTCTTTGCGCGATAATCGGCAACGGCTTTAGGTGTAGCGAATCTTAGATCTTCTGACCTGTACTTAAATCCCCGCTCGTACTCAACATTCTGCTTTATTCTAGTCATAGTCTAAAAGAAATTGGGAATTTATTTAAATCTTTTTATCAAAAGCCAGATGCATCAAGAATAGCCTACTGAATGAGATAACTGAACCTAAAAGAATTATAAGTATTATCGCACTTATAGCATAATTATCAATCAAAAACCAAGCTAGAACCAAATCTAAGGCAAAGACCAATATCAAAAGCAATTTGAAAAATAAATAACCGCAAAATAATTTTAAATCTTTTAGAAGCAGGATTACTGTGTTTATTGCCTGCTTGAAAGGATGTTTTAAAGAGAATATCATGGTATAAACTGCAAGATATTCCACAATGACTTTTATTATCATAATGAATAAGAAAAGCAATATGCTGTAGATATCAAGCGAATTTATAACCCAGGTAATACTGTTAAATAAATAATATCCAACGGGTAATAAAAATAATCCAAAGAATCCGGAAATGAATAAGACTCTTTTGAAATAATCCAAATAAGTTCTCTTAAATTCTTTTATGCTATTGTAACTTAGGGAAAACTGGATTGATTGAAATATTACAAACAATACAAAAATTATAATGGCGCATAAAATGAAATAAAAATATATAAGATTAAGCTCATGATTTAATGCGTCAACAACAGGCTGAATTGATGAAGAATCTATGCTTAATGCCTCCTGCAAAGACTGAATTTGAGGGGTAAGATTGTAAAGATTATTCATATGCTGAGTAACCTTACGTAATGTAAATATGATAGTTAAGGCATTTAGAAAAATATAAATTATATCTATCGGAATGAGATAAAACTTCTTTTTAAGATCCTTTAATATTGCTATGAATAATTTTTTCATTTTTTGTAGTAAACTAAATTATTACTGAATATCTTTGCAACGTTGCTACCCAGGCATTCCCCGAACAGATTTGCATCATTTAAATTGCAATCGATAAGGCATTGATAATTAGACGACTTTATCGAATCTTCATTCGCAATTGAGACATCCTTTATCTCCAAGTCACTGCATTTTTCAATACCATTATAAGCATCAAGGACTCCTCCGGTAAATGGCATACAAAATAACAAGGGCTTAGAATCTTTATTCTTAATAATGCATAACTTTACATTGTCATTTAATGCTGTTTCTTTTTGTTTGACATTTATCGTAAAGGTTTTTTCTTTGCCGTTCTTGTCTTTTGCAGAAATAGTGAATTTGAATCCATCCCTCAAAGGAATATTTTTTGGATTGCTAATCTTACATTCTGTAGCCGTTATGTAATTACAATCAATTGTCTGTATATCCGGCGATAAGCCATAACTTAATGTTGCTTTTTCATTTTCCTTAAGCTCAATGTCGGTAAAATAAATTCCTGATGGGACATAGTAATTATTTTCCTCAATGGAAAGTTCAAAGGTATTAGCATTTATTTTTTTGAAATTTAAACTTTTTTCTTCATCATTTGTAACTGCTTTCATTGTTATTCTTGAAAGTGAAAGCTCTTTTATTTCTTCTGAAGATGTTTCTGCGGGCTTCTGCATCGAAGCAACGCAGCTTGCAATCAGGGAGTTTGTTTGTGCAAGGCTAATACCTAGTTTTGTCTGGAATTCAGAATCTTGTTTTATTGAAATCTTGCTTAAGTATTTTGATGCGTCTGAACAATCCTTGCATTTCAAATACATCATTATATAGAAAAGATATATCTTATCCAACTGAAGTTGCTCAGCTGGAGTAAGAGAATTTCTTCTTTCTTCTAGTGAATCCCTCAAGGCAACTAAGCCGGTAAGCTCAGAATTACCTAAACCTGAAAATAAATTTATATAAGTATCTAATCCGGAATTAATTCTCTGACAGTTTTGATCAACAACTAAAGCTGAAGCATCAAACATGCTTTTCAAATCTGCATCCTGATTGAATGAATTATAAATTGCATCAAATCCTTCTGCTCCAGAATAATAATCTGCATTGACACATTGGCCCTTGCAGCAAGTAACAGTTGTGCCAACGTCTTCTATTGCGCCATCACATTTCTGATTGTATAAACAAATATTTCCACCACGCTCTTCACAAATATCCATCTTGACTGCCTGAGCGAGCTCTTTTGGAACATCTGAAATTTTCATCCAGCAGTCACCTAAATCCACACTGTCCTTTATACCGCAAGTACCAACTTTAACCCATTGGGCTTCTGTTGCTTTTTCATATCCTGCAGCAGGATTAATTTTTGAGCAGACTTTCTCTACATTTGCATTAGGCAGTATACCACTTGATAGCGTTGATGCCCATGTTTCAGAATGGCACTGATCTTCAGATTTTATATTCTGGCTCATCTGGTATTTGACCATAAAATCATTAACTGAATTCATGGCAAAAGATGTTGAAACAATCTTGCCATAACCACATTTCTCTTCGTTGTTTATTAGAACGCAGATTTCTTTTGCATTAGAAACGCCTAAAAAGTCTATGCTTTTGTCAACGTAAGCGCCAGGAGTTAATGTACCTTTATTCTCTCTGAATGAGATTTTTACGCCATCTTTCTTTAAGTAAACTTGATAATTAACTTCATTACCTCCTGCATAAATGTGATAATAAACCTGGTAGCGAGAATTGCCTCTAATCGTTGAAGAGTATGGCTCTTCTTCAAAATAAGCAGTGAACTGTGAAACATCTTGACCGGCTGAAACTTCACTCAAAACATCACCAATGACAGGATACTTGCCCATGACTGCTGAACGGCAGACTTCTGTACCAATTTCGGAAGCACTCCTTCCCTTGTAAGCGGCGAAGACAGTTGTTGCATAGCTCTGGGTGAAATAACTCAAGAACTCTTTTGACTCCTGCAGACCGGATGAAACCCCACTGAGATATTCATTTCCACCTGGGGAGCTGCCAAAGAAACGGCCCAATAAACCGCCCTTAAGATTTAATAATGTTACGAGCTCTTTCCAAACAATCTCACAAAGATAAACACTTCTGATTTTATCACAAACCCCGACTGATTTTTTATCGATTCTTGCTGTTTTCAAGCAATCAACATAGCCCTGAAAAACAGACTTTAAGTTTTTCAAAGAAGCTAATAAACCTGTAAGGCAAACGGGCATCATCACCCCTTGCTTGATATTCGGCAAACATAATATCAATGACCCGATTAAACCTGATTGAATAACATTTTCGACTTGGTACTTTCCGCCGAAATTGCAACGGGATGATGGACACATAACAGGATCGCAGGCATTGAATAAAAGCTTGCAGCTGCCTGAACCAAGAACTTGCTCACATGTCGGCTGATTATCCATATCTAATGCATCTGTGTTTAAAGTGTAACCTGCACCATTGTAAGATCTCTGATTTGTATTTGCCTGCTCATTGCCTATCTGTGAGATAACTTGGTCACGGAACTGATGGCAATTCGCAAATGAATCGCTTACTTTGCTTTCACCTGGATGAGACTTGCCGTCCATATAACTTATTTTCTTATCTTGACCGCCGTACCATAATGAACAGCGATCTTTTGTGCTGTCGTAAACAACGTAAAGTTTTTTATCATAAATCTGAGCCTCATTGTAAAAGTTCCTTAAATTATCCGGAAGCTGACCGATTGAATTTATTGCAAAAACAAAATTCTTGCCATCAAAACGCATTGTTGATTCATAAAATTGATCTAACTTAGCTGAATCTACGGGCATTAACTCCCCTGTATCCTGGTGGGCATAATACCTTTCAAATATTTTCTTGGCTGTATCTGAATTTGAATAATCTAATTTGTTGGGTTCAACACCTTCATTGAAAACAATAAGATTTGTGCTGTCTACTCTGAAAAGCTCAGTTCCTGCTTCATTTACAACATAGCCATTAACTATGGAATATGTTTTTGGATTAAGTTTTGTGGGAATCATTTTACCTGTAGAATCAGGTTTTAAATAATAATAATCTTTTCCCGATTTGACTTCAATTGTCTTTTTTTCCGTTGCTGCAGTCTCTGAAACCGTTGATTTTTTTGGCATAGCCATTCCGCCAAAGAACGAAGTGACTGTGAAAAAAGCCGCAGTAACTAGACAAACTTTTGTCCATTGATCAACAAGACCTTGCAATTTTATTATTGACTTGTCTAACTTAGCTATATATGCCAAACTCTTGTTAATGTCCTTGTCAATTCTTTCAGGAGTAAGCTCAATTGCTCTCTCCTCTATTGGAACGTGAACTGAAAAGTCAGAAATGCTTATTGATTTTCCTGAACCTGGAAGCGCTGTAATCTTAACTTTCTGGTCACTTTTGATGCGAATAAGTTTTGCACTTCCACATGGAAGAAATTCTCCTACCTTAACTGTTTTTGAAGCTTCCTTACAAGATGAATCCTCAGAAGGAGAAACTTTTATTGAATCTCCAGATATTGCAACTATCTTGCACATAGATTCAGGACAATTATCATATGGCTGCTGCAATACAGTTCCTTCAACATATGAAGAACTTGGGCTAAGCTTTGTTGATATCTGCGCAGAGATTCCGCCTGAGACAGGTGATTCTATTTTATCATATTCTAAAATCGGGAATGTCTTTGATAAATCATCCAATGCAGCAGAATAATCTGCCACTTTATATGGCTCTTCCAATCCAAAAAGCCGATAGACCTTACATATGTCTTTTTCATTCTTGCAGACTATATCAAAATTTTCTTGCAAACCTTCGAGACTTTTTAAGCCTTTGGTCAGA
>Ga0208245_1001931_pt1 | contig 11404 bp, 11 predicted proteins | sample RifOxyC1_FD_184035 | JGI IMG/M metagenome (GOLD analysis project Ga0208245, IMG submission 184035) | Soil microbial communities from Rifle, Colorado - Rifle Oxygen_injection C1 (SPAdes) | ecosystem: Environmental > Terrestrial > Deep subsurface > Rock core/Sediment | place: Rifle, Colorado... | reverse complement strand
TGGCGCGGGCGATCGCCAAGGGAGCCCGCGAACAAGGAGCTGCCGTGCGGCTGAGGCAAGTTCGTGAACTGATGCCTGAAGAAGTGATCCAGAAACGCCCGGATCTCCAGAAGGTCAAAGACTCGCTCAAAGACGTCCCGTTGGCGACGAACGACGATCTCGTTTGGGCGGATGGCGTCGCCTTTGGCTCGCCCACCCGGTACGGGAACATGTCGGCGCAGCTGAAACAATTCCTCGATGGAACGGGTAGCCTCTGGATGTCGGGAGCCCTGGTCGGCAAAGTGGCGTGCGTATTTACCTCGACTTCCACCCAGCATGGCGGGCAGGAGAGTACGCTGCTCTCGATGATGGTTCCGTTGTTCCATCTCGGCTACATCATGTTGGGCTTGCCGTATGCCGAGCAGGCGCAGATGACAATGGACGATATTCACGGCGGCTCACCTTATGGAATTTCTTCAATCTCGGGCGTCGATTCCAAGCGGGCGCCGACTGAAGTCGACTTGGCACTTGCCTCGGCATTGGGGAAGCGACTGGCGACTGCGGCTGCTCGGCTCGCTGTTCCTGGTCAGCGCGCCGTTGCTTGAAGCTCTCGCCGAGCGGGATCTTTGCTGCGAAGGTCGTTCTATGCGAGCGAAGAGCTTAATTAATTTACTTGATAACGCGTTGCGCAGTTAATCATGATCTATTCATACTCTGGGCGCGGTCGAACGAAGAGCATTCCCCCTCGGTGACTTCGAAAGGGCCGCGCCCAGGGTGTACCCGGCGCTGTCTGCGCCTCGCTAGTCCTGCAAATCGTCTTTGCTGATCACGACTTTCGGGATTTGAAAATAAGGCGGTGGAAAAGTCGCCTTGTTCATATCGACGAGGCGCTGTTCGACAGCAGACCATACCGCAAGCCCGGTATCCTTCGGTTTGAAAAAGGCCCGCAAATAGGAACTGATTTCGTCGCTGCCGCGGCCAATTCCTTCTGAAACTCCCAGCGAATAAACCTTCATGTCGGAAAGGGGTTTGCCGCCGACTTTGAAGTTCCTGAACTTAACTTTTCCGTTCTTTACCTTCAGCTCGTAACTGATGTTGGAGGTGTTGCAGTACCCGCCGAATTTGAGCGCGGTCGTGATCGTCAATTTGATCAGCCAACCGGGAGCGCGTACTTTCCAGATGGTCCAGCCGAACGGCGTTTTGAGATCAAAGGTGCGTGGGAAAAAATTGTAAAGAGCTTCGCGTGTGATCGGTCCGGGAGGCTGGTTCGTGCCGTAGTAGCCGCTGATGTCCAGGCCGATATCGGCCTTGGCGACTTCGCGAAGCGTGTCGGCGTAAAAAGTACCCCAGACCGTCGGGCCATGATCCGGTCTGAGCATCGGGACCTGTGAGAACGCCACGGGTTCGCTCAACCAGTTCGCGCCGTACTGTTCCTCGAGCGAAAGCCGCGCTTTTCTCACCAAGTCGTCCACATGAGGGTCTCGCGGGCCCCTGCTTTGAACCGGAATCAATCGATACCGGATGATCTTGAGCGGCTGCCCGGGAACGAGGTCGACCAGAAGATCGCCGACGACTTCGCCATGAGCCCCCGCTTGAACGATCGGGACCGTTCGCGAATCCGGATCTTCCCGGTAAACGGGATCGTAAAGAAAGTCATGAGAGTGAGAACCGATGACGAGATCGATTCCGCGCACTTTTTTGACGAAGTTTTTATCTTTTCGATGACCCAGATGCGAAAGGAGAAACACGTAGTCCGTCTCTCCTTTCAGCTTGGAAATGAGCTCGGCGCCGATTTTTTTCGGAGAATCAATTCCCCCTTCGTTCATGCGCCAGCTGTAAATAAGGTCGCTGGTCGTGAGGCCGACAATCCCGATTCGGGCACCGGCGCGTGTGAGGACGGCATGACTCTCGATGTGACTCGCGAGGTACTTGGAGGAAGGGGGGATCACGATATTTGCCCCCAGATAGCGGGTATGGGGCTGGATCATCCCGAAAATGCCGTCGAGTTGACTCGTTCCGATCAGCCAATCGTGGTTTCCGATCGTTACGGCGTCGTAACCCATCGCATCCATGAGCCGTAATGGCGCGCCGCCCTTCTCCGCGTAGCGGTAGATGCTCCCGTCGGCAAAATCGCCGGCATCGACGGTGAGTGTCTCAATCCCTTTCAGCGCGGCGGCGTCGCGAAGGCTGTCGATGAGGCCCTTTACGGCGGCATAGCCGCCTCTGCCGGGAGTGTCGGACGAATCAAAATTGGCGTGAAGATCATTCGTGTGGATGATCTGGAGCAGTTTCGCCGAAGCGTTCGCGGGACTGAATATCGCAAACCAAAATACAAGCAGGAAATGCCAAAGCTGGGTGCTACGCATAGTTGATCAGGGCCACATCAGGATTTGGTCATCATGAAGACGGTTCTGAAGCTTTCGACAACACTGTACGAAAAGCCGTCAAAGACCTTTGTTTGCATCTCACGAAGACAATCTAATGCGGGGTTCTCCTTTGATTTGACAACCAGTTTGATGAATTCATCGCTGATACCGATGAGCTCTGCGATTCGATTGATGTTTGAAGCCGTTACTTTGCCGGGGAAGCCTTTGTTGTTTCGCCGTTCGTGGTGTTGCGCGACGGCCTGAACGGTGACTTCGTCGATTCCTGGAATTCTGTTGAGCAGCTCGGCGCCGAGTGCGGGGTGCATTTCATAGAGTTCCCGTTCATCGTGCGTCAGGCTGTTTTCATCTGCTTCGAGCTTGGCTTGAAGCCCCTTCGGGAGCTCATGGATACCGATATCATGAAGCAGGGCCGCCACGCCGACCATGCGGAATGCCGCTTCAGTTTCGATTTTCAACGGGAGCGCGAGTAACCCCGCGACCATCGCGGTCCCGACGCCGTGATCATAGGCGGCGAGATTCGAAAGAAATGCCTGGATCTGGGAGTGACTGTCGAGCTTTGTCTGCCTCATGAGGGCGCGGACATGCGCGAGATATGCCAGGATATAGTCGATGTGGATCGGGTTTAATCCTTCCTTTCGGATTGTTTCAACGACTGTTTGTCCTTTGCTAAAAAGGTCTGAAATCTTCATTTCGAACGAAATGCCCGGGGCGTCCAGGAGGTTCTTGGCTAATGCGTCACAATAGGTGAGGCACTGCTCATGACCGCGCCTGCCGATGAAAAAATGCGAGACCCCCTTTTCCAGGTAAGAAAGCACGCGATGAGGGGCTAAAGTGTCATTTGCGCTGAGCACCTTGAGGTATCCCGTCGACGGCAGTCGAACGAAAACATCGAAAAAGCTGCAGGTGCCCGCTAAAAAATCAGTCGCTGGAACGGGCAGGTATTCCTGATCCTCCGGGTGGGGAGAAGGAAAACTGGGTTCGGCTGGAACGGGAACAAACGTGTACTCAAAGATCTCAGGGGCAAGGCGTTCCTTTATAGTCGACGAAGAGAGGGGAAGCGGGATCGCTTCATGCACCGCCATCCGGCGAAGCTGTTCGTGAGAAAAGGGGAGTTCTTTGTCGTAAAGAACATACACTGGCGTTGCCGGCCGGAAGCGGTGTGCCAGCGTTATCAGGTCAATGCCGCCAGGCATTGCGTGCACCGGGTCCAAAAAAATGGCCGCGAACTTTTTTGTCAGATCCCTGATGAGGAGAGACGGCGAACCACCCGCTTTGACGAAAGTCAGCGGAATAGAAGACGAGACGCTTTGATAGCGGCTCGAATTTATGATGAGAGTTGAATAACCCGTTTGCTGTTCAGGCAAGTACTCCCTCCTTGGTCAACCCTGGGCCGCCATCCCGCGGCTGCGTCCTGCGTCAAAGAAGAGTCTATCCAGAACTTGAACGGCAGGCGAGCAAAAGTTTTTGGGGGGATAATTCCAATCCAATTGACTCCGGTTTCGGAAGCGGTCTACACTTTCCCCATGGAAAACCACCCCTTCTACACGCCACTGGATCATGCACTCTTTGAAAATCGGATTGTTCAGCTCATGGGCCCCGTCGATTCCGACCTCGCCTACCATGTGAATAAGTCCTTGCTCGCAATGGAAAAAGCGAATCCGGATTTGCCCATTTACATCTACATCAATAGCCCAGGCGGCGAGATCAATTCTGGTTTTTCGATTTACGATATGGCGAGATTCATAAAACCCGAGATCATCACGGTCGTGACCGGGTTGGCCGCAAGCATGGGGTCCTTAATCGCCCTCTGTGCAACGAAGAAGAATCGCTTGGCCTTTCCGAACAGCAAGTTCTTAATTCATCAGCCTTTAATTTCTGGTGTTCTCCAGGGTTCGGCTTCCGAGCTGGAAATTAATGCCAGGGAAATCCTCCGTACGAAGGAGAAGATCAATCGGATTTATTCCGAAGAAACCGGCAAGCCCGTCGAAGAGATCATCAAGCACACCGATCGGGACACCTGGATGACGGCTGAAGAAGCTCTGCAGTTTGGGTTGATCAGCCGGATTGTCAAAACCCGAGCGGAAATCTAAAGCTCTATTTTCGTGATGTAGCATTCTACCCAGTCGAGCCTGCAAGCCGGGAGATTCTGTCCGGGAGGGTAGCTATTCGGGTTACCGCCTGCTCCGCCAGGCATCGGATGAATCCCGACGTCCCTAGGATTGTCTGCATAGGGATAGTCGGAGGGAAATCCTGGAATGCTCATGTCCGGATAATTGGGGTTCCTTCCTCCGCAAGCCTCGGGTTGAAACCAAGTCGTGCAACTCACGTCCGCGCGGAGCACCCGTTCCCAGCCGGGAGGCATTCCGAAGACCGGACGGGCGTTCGGCGTTTCGCCGGAGACCCACACTTGGTGCTTGGAATAACCCATCGTCTTGTCCGGAGTGACGATCTGGCTCAGGGTTTTCGAATTTTCGAGAACTAGCTGCGTGTATTCGGAGAGCCGTTGGCGCAAACCTTCTCGCTCGGCGGGGAGCGAGTACCGACGAAAGATCTCGCTGCCAGGTTCAAGGGTCTTCAGAAACAGTTCGTCCTTTTTAGAGGTATCAGCTCGAAGCGATTCATAGGCAACGACGACCGCTTTTTCCGGACTCGTAAAAGTCTTTTTACAACCCGAAACCGGCAGGGCAGCCAGAACGAGGCTGAGGAGGAGAGTTACCTGTGCTTGGGGAGTTTTGGGACTCAACATAGATTGCTCCTTTAAACCCGATCTTTTCGCTCTTATATACAGAAACCGCTGTTTCGGCAACTGTCAATTGCAGGCGCTGAGGAGCGTATTAAGTCCTCGAAACAATATGCTTTTCTTAAGCTCCTGATCGACCTATGATCGAGGGGTGAATCAGATCAATTCTCCCGTCGAATCCATGGTTCAGATTGATATGGCTGGCCTGGGCGTCACCCAGGTTTACAAGTTGCTGATCGGCTCCATCGTCCCGAGGCCAATTGCTCTTACCAGTACCATCGACTCCAACGGAATTACGAATCTAGCGCCTTTCAGCTTTTTTAGCGGAGTATCGAGCGATCCCCCCTGCGTGATGCTCGCCATTACACGAAAACCGGATGGCGGGAAGAAAGATACGCTCAGGAATATTGAAGCGAACCGAGAGTTCGTCGTCAATACGGTCGCCCATTGGATGGCGGGTCCGATGAATCAGTGTTCCGCGGAATATCCTCCCGGTGAAAGTGAGTTCGAGAAAGTCGGACTGACGCCGCTTCCTTCCGTCAAAGTGCGTCCGCCGAGAGTCAAGGAATCCCCCATTCACATGGAATGCGAACTCTTCAAAATGGTTGAAATCGGCGATGGCCGCGTGGGTTCCTCCGTGATCGTGGTCGGCAGAATACTCATGATGCACGTTCACGCCGCTGCTTATGAGAACGGCAAGATCAAGCTGGATGCGATTGATCCGGTCTCCCGGCTTTCGGGGATCAGCTATGGCAGAACGAGCGGGGTTTATGAAATTCCGAGAGCCCGGACTGACCAGAGGGGGGATTTTGGCGTTTAGACGATTTCGGGGCTGGACCATCTTTTCAAAAATCATGAGCCTTTCGATCGTGTCGATCGTGCTGAGCGCTTCGGTCATCCTGATTTACGTGCTCCCGGTGGTCGAAGAGAAGCTCATGACCGAGAAACGCGCCGCCGTGCAGGACCTCGTCAATGTCGCTCTCCGGATTGTCAGCGATTCGCAGGCGAGGGTGGAACGTGGTGAGTTGGACGTCATCGAGGCCAAACGGCTCGCTGCTTCGAATATCCGCGGCCTTCGTTACAAGCACATTGATTATATCTGGATCAATGACCTGTCCTCGCGGATGATCATGCACCCCACGGTTCCCGCCCTGAACGGCCTCGATCTGAAAAGTTTCAAAGACGCGAGCGGAAAATTTCTTTTTCAGGAGTTCACCAAAATTTGCGAAAGCAAAGGTGAAGGATTCCTCGAATATAGCTGGCCGGTACCTGACGGGACCGAACCCGCTCCGAAGACATCATTCGTAAAGCTCTTCAAACCGTGGGGCTGGATTCTGGGAAGCGGCATCTACGTTGACGACGTCAAACGAGACATCCGGATCGTCGCGGCCAGGATCTTGATGGCCACGGCTGGATTCGTCATTCTGGCGATTATCGTGAGTTTTCTGCTCGCGCAAAGAATCTCACGTCCCTTGAGAAACGCGGTGGGCACGTTGAACGAAATCGCGGCTGGCAACCTTGGCGTGAGAATCGATGCATCCGGCACGGACGAGACCGGTCAGCTGCTTTCGGCTATGAAGAACATGGTCGAGAATCTCAGGGAAAGCGATGAAGCGCTTCGGGCAAGCCGGCTCCGTTATCAGATGCTTTTTGAAAGAATGCTGGACGGGTTTGCCCTGTTCTCGGTGATCCGCGACGAAAGGGACGTTATTCGGGATTACCGGTTCATCGAGGTGAATCCCGCGTTTGAACGCATGGTCGGGTTGACGAAGGACCAGCTTGTGGGACAGACGGTCCGGGACGTCATACCGTCAGGCAGCAACCCCTATTGGGTCGATCTTTACGAAAACGCCGTTCGATCGGGAGGTAGCGCGCGTTTCGAAACTTACGATCGGCCGCGCGATCGTTATTTCGAGATTTCGGCATACAGCCCCGCTCCAGGCCAATTTGCGACTATGTTCACCGATATCAGCGATCGAAAGCGGATGGAATTGGAAAAAGGCAAAATTCAAGACCAGCTTTTTCGAGCTTCCAAACTTGCCACGATCGGCACGCTCGCCGCGGGCGTGGCACACGAAATCAACAATCCGCTTACCATTATCGACGGAAATATCGGCATCATTCGCGATCATCTTCTCGAAAAAAGCGCCGCAGACGAAAGAGTTTTCGATTTACTCCAGAAGCAGGAGAAGGGAGTCCGGAGAATAGCGAACATCGTGAATGGCCTGCGATCGTATGCGCGTGCCGACAACGATACTCTGCAAAACACGAATTTGAATAATGTGATCACCGACACCGTTCTGCTGGTCGAGGAGATCTATCGCAAGGCCGACATTGAGGTAACAACGCGGCTTTCATCTGAACCGCTTTTCGTTCGCGGAAACCCGGGAAAGCTCCAGCAGGTTCTGATGAATCTGGTCGCCAATGCAAAAGACGCCCTCTGTTCCCGCGACGGCGACAGGCGGATCACGATCGCGAGCGCGGCCGTGGGCGATATGAGTGTCATGGAAGTCATCGATAACGGTGAAGGCATCTCTCCCAAGAACATCGATCACATTTTTGATCCGTTCTATACGACTAAGCCTGTCGGAGCGGGTACCGGCCTGGGGTTGGCGCTGACCTATTCGATCATTACCTCCATTGGCGGGAAAATCGAGGTCGAATCGAAACCGGGGCTGGGGTCGAAATTCACGGTTACGTTGAACCGTGCTGTTGAAGGCGAACAAAGGATGGCAGAAACCATGTTGCCGCAGGTTAAACCCGGCAAGCTCGAAGGCAGGGTTTTGCTGGTGGATGACGAAGATGGCGTGAGGGATATTGTGCGGAAGTACCTCGAAACTTTCGGCCTTGAAGTCACTGAAGCCGAGAATGGCGCGGTCGCTCTCGAAAAGCTGAAATCCGGTTGTTTCGATTTCGTCATCACCGACATGAAAATGCCGAAAATGAACGGCGATGTTTTTGTCAGTGAAGCGAAAAAACTGAACCTGCCCAAGTCCGTCCGCTATCTGGTCATCACGGGGGGGCTCGGGGGCGACAGTGAAGGAGATGACGATGCGGCGCCCCGGAACGAATATGGCGCGGACGGATATCTTCGCAAGCCGTTCAATCGAAAGGATTTGCTTCACGCGCTCGAGAAAATCTCGGAGCTAGCCCCGGTCTCGGACTAAGTCAAACCGCGATGTCGACGTCGCGATCGAGCTGTTTTGCGGCGTTACGTGACGCGATTTTTCGCGACGAGTAGACGCCAAAAAGATAGCCGCTCATGAATACGATCATCCAGACGGTGAGAGGGCGCTCTTTCACCAGTCGCAGGCCTTCTTCCGTTGAACTCTGCACTTCATTGAGGATGCGTCCCGCTGAATCCTTCGCGTTATGAACGAATTCTTCCACCGAGGTTCGCGTCTGATCCACGTAGGTTTCCATCGTTTGGCGCTTTTCGTCGAGATAGGCTTCGGCAGACTGGATTCGGTCCTTCAGGTGGTCGAGTGCCTGCTCGAATTGTTTCGAGCTGTTCTGCATTGCCTCTTCGGCTCTTTTTATTTCGGTTTGACTCATGCAACCCTCCCTTTGGTCGTCTGCGCGACTTCATCCAGTTTCTTTTCAGTGACGGCGACCTGCTGCTGGAAGCCGCGCCGCGTGTGCGGAAAACTCAGGTCTTCGTGTAAAAGCTTGCGATAAGCCGAAAAGGCGAGGCCGCCGCCCACGGCCATGAACCCTACACCTACGATCAGGGCACTCAGCCAATAATTTTCGTCCAACAGGCGGCCGAGGCCGATCACCGCGAAAGCGAGAATCGGCAGGATTCCCAGTGCCGCAACTGCTCCGAAAAGCGCGGCCTGCACCACGTGCTTGCTCAGCTGACCGGTGATGTCCGTCACCTCCGCGCGTGCAAGGTGGACTTCAGCGCGAAGTATGTCGCGTAAACTTGACGCGAGCTCGGCGGCGATTCCTGATAATGAGCCCCCATTTGCTTCCCGAAAGCGTGGTGGTTTTTGATCCATGCAGAGCGAGCCTCCGGGGTCGAAGCTGCAATCGTCAGGCCGTGTGCGGGGTGATTTGCGAGGCTTTGGTTACGGAGCGCTTGGAACTTGGCCCTTGAACAGCTCCTTATTGTAGTAGTCCTCGTATCGCGAATAGACATGACCGCTGATCAGATAGGGATTCATGAGGCTCGCCGGAAGTCCGGAGCGAGTGACGCTGTTCACATGGGGGCGTCGCAAAACACAGTGTCCCATTTCGTGGAACATGAGGGCAGTCCGTTCGTTTTCGTCCATCAGTTCCCATCCTGATTCCAGGATGATGATGGTCGGAGGGGAGTCTGGTCCGATATCGCAGATGGCCCGCTGACGCGGATTGTCCATGGGACCGAATTGAATGACAAGATCTTCCACCTTCAGATTTTCACCGTGGTACTGCGCACCCGCCTGAAATTTTTCGACGTAAGGCGCGAAACTTCCCAGATCAAGGACGGGCTCTCTTTCTTGCTTGCCGCAAGAGCTGAGGACCATACTCATCGTGATCATCAAGCCGATTAAGAGGTGGATCGAAGTCATATTTGTCACCGACGTTCAGCGGACGTAATACTTCAATTATGACACAAAGCGTCACGAAATCAAGGCATTGAGACTTTTCATTTATAGCTGGTCGGTGCTATGATGCCCGCAAATAAACCCTCCGGGAGGATTAAAATTATGCAGAGAAAACGGATTCTTATTCTGTGTGGTGGTGTTGCCTTAACAATTTTATGTCTGTTGCCAAACGCGTTCGGTGGCGGGCTTGAAAAAGTCGTGAGCTGGTCAGGCCGTTATGCGGGTGTCGCCAATGCGGCAGTCGGGAACGTCGCAGGTGCGGAATCCCTGTACTTCAACCCATCCGGATTAGCGGCTGGGCAGAATGCCGATGTTTCTCTGAACTTTTCACCGACTTTCGCGAGGTACTCGGGACCGGTGACCGCGGCAGGTACACAACTCGATTCTTCTCGAAAGTTCACGCCGCCTTTCGCCGTCATTGCCAGGTACAGGCTCACGGACCAGCTGGGCGTCGGCATCGGAGCTTTCGCCAGCGGAGGTACGAAAGCGATTTACGAAGAAGTGGATTTTGGCTTCTCCGCTTTGAAGCCCACCGTAAAGGCGGATCTCAACATCATCGAGTTCTCGGCGGGTGCCGGCTATGAAGTTCTGCCCCGCCTTCGTTTCGGCGTCGCCTGGCGAGCCGTGATGGTCCAGGCCACACTGGGTTCGGCTCTGGTTTTGCCGAACGGAGGAGGCCTTCTCACGACCGTCGATATTTCTGATCTCTCGGCCACTCGTTACAATGGCTTTCGAGTGGGCGCGCAATACGGAGCCGAAGATAATAGCTGGGGCTTGGGCGTGAACTGGCGCACGGAGGTCGGCTTCACGGCGAAAGGAGCGAGTGCGGGAAGTTCTCAGCTGACCGGGTCGACGGCAGCGCTGGCTTCGACTGGAGGAGATGTGACGGTTTCGAATGCGTTCCCGACTCAGATCGCGTTCGGCGGCTTTTATCAGGTGAATAAAGGTCTCAAGCTTTTCGGTGAATATGATTGGAGCCGTTATAACGTGAACCAGGCGCTCAGAATTAACGGTAACGTGACCCTTAACCCAGCCCTCGGTGGAGCGACTCTTCCGATACCTTCCATTCCCCAGAATTGGCAAAATATGCACAACTTGAAGTTCGGCCTTGAATGTACGCACGTTGAAACCTGGGCTTTCAGAGCGGGTTATGCGTTCACCTCGCCGGTGACGCCGAAGTCTTCGGCTCGCGCCACCTTCGTTGCTCCCGGCGCGGGACATACCTTGACGTTGGGCGCAGGAAAGCTCATCGCGGCGAACTGGAATGTCGATGGTGCTGTTGAATACAGCAGAGCATCCGCGACGGTGACCGCGGGCGATATCCTCGCCGGCGCGCCCACGCTGGCGGGTGATTACAAAGCGGATGTTTACGTTCTTCACACCGGAGTTTCTTACCGGTTCTAGTCCTGCTGAACTTGGCCCAGTCGCCGATCACGTCCGGCGACTGGGCATCTTTCCCTCGAAAGTGGCCGCTGAAGCGCTTAACCGTGATTTAACTTTTGAAGTTCTTTGGCAAGAACTGTTCGGATATTGGCAAAACCGGTGTATGGTCGGGCCATCGAAATGAAACGATTTACTGATTCGATGTCACCCCTCGGGACTTTTTTCGGGTTTATAGCAGTTCTGTGTCCCGTTCTGGTTGTCTTTCATCCGAGTCTTTCGGAGTTGGCGGTGGTTTACGCGCTCGACTTCGAAAGACTCGGATGAAA
>Ga0208245_1001928_pt1 | contig 11412 bp, 9 predicted proteins | sample RifOxyC1_FD_184035 | JGI IMG/M metagenome (GOLD analysis project Ga0208245, IMG submission 184035) | Soil microbial communities from Rifle, Colorado - Rifle Oxygen_injection C1 (SPAdes) | ecosystem: Environmental > Terrestrial > Deep subsurface > Rock core/Sediment | place: Rifle, Colorado... | reverse complement strand
TTCGGTAACATCTTCTTCGGTAACGGGGAAGTGGCGGGAACCATCTTTCCCTTTGGTACTAGGAAGCTCGACAAAATCAAGGACGGCTTCGCCAAAAGTGAAGTTGTGTAATCTTTTATCAAGATCAATTAAGAGTTTGTAGAAAACGAGCTGGCGTTTGAGATCACCAGTACTATCTTTGGTCTCACCGAGAATCTGACCCTCGGTTTTGCCTTGGCCGGTTTTGTAGTCAACAACTCGAATCGTTCGATCGGCTTGATCTAACCATTCAATCCGATCGATTTTCCCGGTTAAAGTGATATCGGCGGGCAAGTGGACACGGAAGAATTTTTCGAGGAAAAGCGGTTCGCGGAAGTCATCCTGATGAGAATCGTAATAACTGCTAAGAATTTGATCACCCTGTTTGAGCCGGACAACAAGATCGGATTGAGTAATTACTTCTTGCGAAAGCGCGGTGTGAAAAGAATCCAGCAAAAAGCTAAGGGTAGGACGGATACTTTCGTCTTTTAGTTTGGCGTAGAAAAGTTCGAGCGCACGATGAACGGCGGTACCAAATGCGAGGTGAGGCTTTTTCGCATGGGGAACTTTGAGTAATTTATCTAATTTAAATTTGTAAGCACATTGGAGGTAGGTATTGAGAGCGGTTACGGAGAGTGAAAATTGATCGACTAAAGTTTGGAGAAAGGCAGTTTCCTCCAACGAGTAGTTGGGGGTGGTGGAAGTGGAAAGGAGTTTTTCGAGATGGGCATGAGCTTCGTTTTCGATTGAAGTGAGATCGAGTTTACGTAGGTGAGAATCACCCAATTCGGATAGGAACATGGAAGGAGTGGTAGTACGAGTGGTCCCAAGGCTTGAATATGACTCGGCGGAGCAAAGAGTTAAATGAGATTTGGCGCGAGTAACAGCGACATAAAATAAACGGCGCTCATCTTCATTTTTTTCTTTGTCGCTGAGTTTGGTCAATTTGAGGAGACTACTTGGCAAAGTGAGGAGATTACGAACTTGGTTATTCCCCCAGGAGCCATCGATAGTGCGATAAAGGTAGACATATTTCCACTCTAGTCCCTTGGCAGAGTGAGCAGTCGTGAGAGTGATGGCAACAGGACTTCGACCAAAATCAGCTTCTTCGAGGCGGAGATTATTTTCTTCGAGGAGGTTGAGGTTAGTGATAAATCCAGAAAGATCGAGATTGTGTTCAGAGTGATTCATTTTTTTGACTTCGGTAAACAAAGTGTTAAGCCGACTTAAGCGGTGATGAGCGTCGGGCTGACCCAAGACCCATTTTAAGTAACCCGACTGGTTGAGGACTTCGGCAAAAAATTCGGTAAAAGTATGAGTGGCGTCAAAGGTTTGCCAGGCAGAGAGGTTTTGCATAGCGGTATCTAGCGCAGGGCGAGAAGTGAGAGTGAGTTTGGAGAGCAAGGAGGGGTCGGCAAGGAGATCAAATAAATTAAGCCGGTGCTCACTGGCGGCGCGAGAAATTTTGAGAACATCGAGAGGGTCAATATGAAAGATATCATAGTGAAGGATGGTAAAGAGATCCTCATCATCATCTTTGGTACGGAGTTCGTGAATAACCCGAAGAATTTTTAAGAAATTGCGGACAGTCGGGTCGTCGAGGACATTGGCACCTCCCTGAACAGAGTAATCTAAACCATATTTGATGAGGGTGTCAGTGATCACACTGGCGTCACGATTATTACGATAAATGATGGCGATGTCGGACGGATTAACTCCTGATTTAAGTAATTTTTTAATGTCTTCGGCCAGGAAAATAGTTTCGGCAGTAGAAGTGCTGACTGAGGCTAGGTGGATTGGTTCCCCTACCCCAGTTTGAGAAATAAGATGGGGATCGACTCCGGGAACTACATCACTAATCCGAAGATTGTTGTGACTAATTACGGAATCGGCAGCATCGAGAATAGTTTGGGTTGAACGATAGTTGGTTTTGAGCGTGATCACAGCAGCCTTGGGAAAAACCTGAATAAAAGAAAGTTGATTTTCGATTGAAGCACCTTGAAAACGCATAATACTTTGATCAGGATCTCCGGTCACAAAAACATACGAACTTTTGCTCCAATAGCTAGCAAGAAGGAGCAAAAGTTCGTTTTGGGCGCTGTTGGTGTCTTGATATTCGTCGACCAAGAAATAATGAAAGCGTTCCTGGTAGAGGCGGAGGAGATCTTCGCTAGTTTTAAAAGCGTCGACAACAGTACTAATCATATCTTCGAAATCAAAACGATGAGAGGAGTTTAGTTCGGTTTGGTAGGCAGAGTAGAGCTGGTTAAGTTCGCGGTTTTTAAGAAGATCGCGTAATCGCTTGGCGGCGTCAGCTTTTTTGAGATGAGCGGCTTCGTTTGACTGAAGGAAAGTTTCTTCGGCGTCTAATAGCTGGGCAAACTCGGTAGGATCAACTCCTTCCCGTTTGAGATCGCTAATAGCACCCAAAACAGCGCGAGCGTAATGGCGAGGGGCACCAATAGGGCGAAGCAAACTCAATTTGGAGTGATCAAGTAAATGGTAGATAAGTTTGAGTTTTTCGAGCTCGGACATGGGCTCGGCGGAAGAGTTAAGGGTAAAATAATCGGGATTATCGGCGATAACTTCACTACAAAAACTGTGAAAGGTGTGGATGTGACAATAGTAGGCGGTAATACCAATCATGTCGACAAGCCGAGCTCGAACTGCGCGAGCGCCTGAGTCGGTAAAGGTGAGAGTCAAAAGAGAGTCGGGATTGGTATCGGTTTTTTTTAAGATATTAGCTAAGCGAAGAGCAATCGTTTGGGTCTTCCCGGTACCGGGACCAGCTACCACCATGACGGGACCATCGAGAGTATCAACGGCTTGCCTCTGCTGTGGATTGAGCGCGCGGAGCGCGGAAGTATAGGCAGATGGAAGGGAGACTTTTGACATAACGCGTTATTGATCGAGAAGTGGTTCGTCTTTCACACCGGTTAATTTTTTGGTGCTGGTCAGTTTTTGACCCAGAGTGTTAAAGCCTGACTGAACCTCACTATATTTGTTGTAGGCGGATTTGAGATGAGTACCTAAGGTAGAGAGAGATTCGGTGGATTTGTCGTAGTCTTTTTGGATGGCGCGCAAAAGGGTGAAGACTTCTTTGGCTTTGGCTTCGATGCGTTTGCCTTCAAAGGAAAGGAGAATGGTTTGGAGGGCAGCGTACATAGTGTTGGGAGAGACGGGGTAGACACGCGAAGAGCGAGCGAAATCCATTAACTCGTCGTTGACGGCCACTTCGTAGTAGACACTCTCGGAAGGAATATACATTAGAGCAAAATCTAGAGTATCTTCGGAAGGAACAATATACTTTTGGGAAATGGCGGTAACATGGGCGCGAATATCACGAGAAAAAGCTCGGCGGAAGAGTTCGGTTTGTTTAGGATCGGTTTCGCTTACCAAACGCTGAAAGTTTTCCATGGGAAATTTAGAGTCGATGGGGAGTAAACCGCCGTCAGTTTTGATGACCGCATCAACTTTGTCTCCGGATTTAAAACTGTACTGGAGAGTATAACTAGCTTTCGGGAACATTTGACTAATGATGTCCTTGAGAACCATTTCACCAATATTACCCCTGAGTTTGGGAGACCGAAGATACTCTTGGAGATCTTTCATTGAACGGCCGACTTCGGTAAAAGTGCCAGTTTCTTTTTTGAGTTCGGCAATAACTTCGGAAGCGTGGGTTAAGCGATCGTGGATATCGCGCGTGCTATCTAAGAGAGCCGAGTTGACAGTAGTTTTGGTTGAGTCCATGGAGGCGCGCAGAGAGGCAAGCTCTTCTTTGAAAGAACGTAAAAAGAGAATAAATCCCAACATCAGGAGAAGTACGATTAGAAGGATAGCAAATAGCTCAAGACTCATAGGTTGATTGTAACATCGCTGATATACTAATGAATATGCAGACAGTAATGAAGATTTTGGGAATGCTGGTATTGTGGAGTTTGGTTTTCGGAATGATGGTTTTAGTTGATCCAATCTTGGTCCGAGACATCGGGTGGGAACGGTCATATCTACCCATGGTGGGACTATTTGGACTAGCGATTGTTTATACGGTTGGCTGGCTGAGTAAGAGTTTAATTAAAGGATTGATCATTGCGGGCTTGGGAGTAGTGACATGGTATTTGGCAATTAACCAATTATTATATTGGTTTGTGGGAATGGGAATATTGGTTGTGGTATTGGTAGTCTTGACTTTCACTAAGGAAAGCTGATATAGATAAGGCTGTTACCACTTTAGTTGGAGAAAGCGAATGAACAAAAATATTCAAAGCCAAGTCTATAAAATCCTCTATCAAGTTTTGGCAGATGCCAAAACTGAAGTGGATATTGAATTGATTATGAAAGCGCTGATGAGCGAAGCAGAGGTAATGGCAATAGCTAAGAGATTGGCCATTGCGGTATTTTTGGACAAGGGGCAATCGTACGAACATATCCGGGAAACACTCAAAGTTTCTTCGGCGACAATTGCGAACGTGGCGGAAGGGATGAACAAGCGAGGAATACAGATGGCACTGGCACGGGTAAAAGCGGAGGAGTGGGCGGATGTGTGGAGTATCCGATTGTCGAAGGCGTTGGAAAAATTGATGAAATAGGTCTGGTATACTAGTGTCATGGCTAAAAACTATTACATTACAACTACGGCTCCTTACGTAAATGCTGCTCCTCACGTGGGATTTGCCGCGGAAATTATCCGGGCGGACGTTCTGGCAAGACATCACCGACTCACGGGAGAAGAAGTTTTTTTTAACACGGGAACAGATGAACATGGCAAAAAAATTTACGAGAAAGCTCGGGAGGAAAATAAAAATCCTCAAGAATACGTGGATGAATATGCGGCTAAATTTGATAAGTTAAAAGATTTCCTTAATCTTTCTTACAACAGCTTTTGGAGAACCACTAATCCAGCCCATATCCAGGCAGCTCAGGAAATGTGGAGGCGTGTTGACAAAGCAGGCTACATAAAAAAGGGAATATATAAAGCGAAGTATTGTGTCGGGTGTGAATTGGAAAAGCAGGATTCGGAGTTAGTCGGGGGAAAATGCCCATTACATCCAAAGAAGGAAATTGAATTACTTGAAGAAGAAAATTACTTTTTCCTGTTTTCGAAGTTAGCAAAGAAACTAAGTGATTTGTATAGGAAGTATCCAGATTTCGTCGTGCCCAAGTATAGGCAAAAAGAAATCGAAAAATTTGTAAGCACGGGTTTAGCGGATTTTTCGATTTCAAGATTGGCGGAGAAGATGCCATGGGGAATCCCCGTCCCCGATGATTCACAGCAAGTAATGTATGTATGGTTTGATGCTTTGACTTATTATATTTCAGCACTTGGTTGGTCAAAAGATCAGACTAAATTTGAAGAATTTTGGGGAACGATAGATGCCCCTAAGGCCATTCAGCTGGCGGGAAAAGATAATTTGCGTCAACAAACTGCGATGTGGCAAGCAATGCTATTGGCAGCTGGGCTACCTACGAGCAGACAGATTTTTGTGGGGGGGTTTATCACGAGTGGGGGGCAAAAGATGAGCAAGAGTTTGGGGAACGTAATTAATCCACTAACGTATGCAGAAAAGTACGGGGCAGATGCTCTTAGATATTACTTATTGGCAAAAATTAGCCCTTTTGATGATAGTGATATGACGAAAGAGAAGTTTGAACAAGTTTATCAGGCAGATCTAGCGAATGGATTGGGGAATTTGGTGGCAAGGGTAGCAGCGATGGCAGATGTAGCAGATGTTAGATTCCAGATGATAGATATTAGTATGAGCGAAGAAGTTGCGCGGGCGCTAGAACAATACAAGTTTGATGAGGCGATGGGGATTATTTGGAATCAAATCAAGAAAGCTGATACCCTAATTTCCGAAAGACGTGTGTGGGAACTAAAAGGAGAAGAGAAAAAGAAGATACTCACTGAACTGGTTTTGACAATCAGGCAGATTGGAGTTGATTTACAACCCTTCCTGCCGGAAGCAGCAGAAAAAATTCTAGATCAATTTGGAAAAGAAAGAATTGAAAAAATGACCCCCCTGTTCCCAAGGTTAATGAGCAATGAATTATAAAAACAGAAAGATTGAAGCAACAGAACTGAAGGGTGAGCAGATTAGAGAAGGAAAGTTTTTCGGGTGTAGATTTGCGGGAACTATCTTGAAGTTTAGTTCGTTTACCAAATGTGTATTCGAAAATTGCGATTTTACCGGAGTGATCCTAGAAGGAACTTCGTTTGAAGAATGCCACTACCAAGGAAGCAAATTGAGCAATCTTGATTTTGCCCCTGCAGTATTTATCAAAGCTGATTTCCGTGAGAGTGTCATAGAAAATAGTGTGTTCCAGCATATGAAAGCCGGTAGTAAAGATGAAGTTGTTAGATATGATTTGCGGGAATGCTTGTTCTCTAGAGCAAATTTGCAAAATACAATTTTTACAAAATGTGATTTAACAGGAGTTGATTTTGCTGAGGCAAAACTATCTGGAGCGATATTTGACAGATGTAAGTTAACTAAAGCCAGATTTCTGGGAGCAGATATTTTGGGAACAAATTTTGAAGGATCAATAATTGATCACACCGAGCTTGATTATCAAGGATTTGTCCAGTATGGGAACTCGCGGGGATTTGTAATAGGAACGCCGGAATAGATTAGAATAATCTCATGTTAGTAGATACGCACGCACATTTGTGGTGGGACTCTTATAAAGGTGATTTGGAAGAGGTGCTTGCGCGAGCTAGAAAGGCGGGAGTGGAGAAGATTATTTGCCCAGGAACAAGTGTTACAACGAGTAAACAGGCGATTGAGCTGGCAAAAAAATATCCAGGAATGATCTATGCGGCTGCAGGAATACATCCGGAGGAGGTACTGGATTCTAAATCCCAGATGTTAGAACTTAGTGAATTAATTAAGGAAAACAAAAAACAAATAACGGCTGTTGGGGAGATTGGGATTGATTTAAACACCGAGGAATTAAGGGAAAAATTGCCTGAACAGAGAGAGTTATTCCGGGCTCAATGTGAGTTAGCAATGAACAATAATTTGCCCGTAATTATCCATACGAGACAAAGTTTGAGAGAAACATTTGAAGTCTTGGATCAATTACCCAAGATCCCAAGAGGGGTTTTCCACTGTTTTTCTCATGACGAAGAGGGAGTCAAAGAAGTACTTTCACGTGGATTCTATATTAGTTTTGGAGGGAATATTACTTGGAGCAAAAGGGTGGCTAGGTTGGTGGAGATGATCCCGAGGGAACGCTTGCTCCTAGAGACAGATAGTCCTCTTTTGGTTCCGCGAGATCAAAAAGGAGTGCCTATCGGGGGAAGTGAGCGAAATGAGCCGGCAAATGTTAGAATACTGGCCCAGATCATCGCCGAGAGGCGAGATGTGGATTTGGCGGAGCTGGCAAGACAAACAACGAATAACGCCGAGCAATTATTTGGGATAAGTTAATTATGAATAGTTTACAAATTTGGACCAAAAGGCATCCCGTGCGTACAAAGCGCGCACTAGAAATATTGCCGGGGTTAGTATCGTGGTTTTTGATCTTGTTCCCGGTGTGGGGTTCGTGGGTAATCCCGGAGATTGTGGCTTATTACATTATTGGTTTTAGTGTGTATTGGTTTTATCGGTCGATGACAACGGCAGGGTTGGCGGTACTTGGGTACCTTAAGATGAGATCATTTTTGGTTTACGATTGGATGGGAGATTTGAAGAATTTCCCTGATTGGAAAAAAATCCAACACATTATTGTGATTCCGACTTACAAGGAGCCAGTCTCGACCTTGCGGAGGACACTCAAACATTTGCAAGAACAGGAATTCCCACTCAAAAATATTCACGTCATGCTGTCATTCGAAGATCGAGAGGGAGAAACCGCAAGAGAAAAAGCCAGGGAACTGCAGCAGGAATTTGGGGGGGTGCTGGGGCATTTGTGGGCGACATATCACCCAGATTTACCGGGAGAAGTAAAAGGGAAATCCTCAAATACGAGTTGGGGGGCCAAAGAGGCCAAGCGAATGTTGGTAGATACGGAGGGAATAGAAATTGATTACATAACAATTACCAGTGAAGATGCAGATGCGTTACTTCCAAAACAATATTTTGCCTGCCTGACTTATCATTTTTTGGATAGTCCAGCCAGATATACTACGATTTGGCAAGCAATTTTGCAGTTTTATAACAATATTTGGAAAGTCCCCCTGTTTGTGCGAGTCTTTTCTTCGTCGACTTCGGTAATGCTTTTGTCAAATGTAGCCAGAAAAGATCGCTTGATTAACTTTTCGACGTATTCCGCGAGCTTAAAGATGATTGACGCAATTGGGTATTGGGATACCGACGTAATTCCCGAAGATTGGCGGCTGTTTTTTAAGGCATTCTTTTCGTTAAAAGGGAAGGTGACGGTGGAGCCGCTATTTCTGCCGATTATGGCAGATGCAGCAGAGGCAGAGGGGGTCTGGAAAACATACGTAAATCAATATGAACAGGTAAAGCGATGGGCGTGGGGAGTGTCGGATACTCCATACGTTATATCTCGCTGGATTCAGAGTGATGACGTGCCTTTCTGGGAAAAAACTATTCGCGTAATCAGAGTAATGGAAGATCATTTTTTGTGGCCGGTCAATTGGTTTGCAATCACAATCGGAGCTTTGCTTCCGCCATTACTGAATAAAGAGTTCTCTCGGACGATGATCGGCAAAACACTCCCACAAGTTAGTTCGGCAATATTAACGGTGTGCTTGCTGGCGCTTCTGGTAATGATTATTTTGAACTTTAAGTTAAGACCAAAAAAAGAATCCAGGCGGATCCCGATATTGGGATTTTTGGGAGAAATATTAGAATTTATAACTTTACCAATTGTAGGATTTTTCTTTACAGCCTTACCAGGGATCGACGCCCATACGAGACTCATGTTAGGGAAGTACATTGAGTACAAAGTGACGGAAAAAATTGCTCCTGAGGGAGAAGGCCAAAAAAGAGAGTAAGGTGTGGTATGCTTTTTTTATGAGGAAATGGCTGGCTGCAGCACATGGTTGGGGGAATAAACACGAGTGGCTGTTACTGCTTTTGGTAGCGGTTATTGTGCTTAGGATACCGTCTTTGGTGACTCCACATTATTACGGAGATGAGGAAATTTACTTGGTGATGGGAAGAGCGTGGAGGATGGGGGTTCCCCTCTACCAGGCGATGTTTGATCATAAACCCCCGTTGATTTATATCTTGGCGGGGATTTTCCCCACGATCGCGGCTTTCCGAGGGATGTTGCTACTAATGATGATGGGACATACAGTATTGTTTTGGAAGCTGTCCAAGCTGTTTTGGGGAGAAAAAAACAGAAATTTGGCTAAGTGGTCGAGCGGGATATTTGTTTTGTTAAGTAGTTGGCCCCTAATTGAAGGATTGATTGTTAATGCCGAGTTGTTAATGATGCTTCCGATCACGGCGTCTCTAGTTATGATCTGGCCGAACAGAAAGTATGGCTGGAAAAAATATTTATTGGCGGGGTTAGTAGCAGGAATTGGGTGGTTGTACAAAATTCCGGTAATGTTTGATGCAATCGCGCTTGCATTATATTTGTTTATTTTCCGCGCTGATACTCTGGGAAAGAGTCTAAGAAATATTTTTTCGGGAGGGATGATCGCTTACCTCGGTGGGTTTGTGCTGCCCCTGTTAATGACTTTTGGTTATTATTTTGCCAAAGGGCATGGAAATGATTATTTGGGAACAGTGTTAACAATGAATGTGGGGTACGTGTCGTCGTGGAGTACGAGTAGTTATGCCTTTAACCCCTTTCAAAGTGGGTTGGTGGTAAGAGGGACGATTTTGGCGATATTCACCTTACTTATTTATTTATTCAGGAAACGAATGGATCGACGAGTGGTTTTGGCAGCAATTTGGGTAAGTTTTGCTTGGTTTGGGGCACTACTGTCTTCTCGGCCATATCCTCATTATTTGCAGGAACTGATTCCCGCGGTCGCCTTATTAATCCCGACGCTGTTTGTGGCAAAAAGAATATGGGAATGGATTGTGTGGGCAATACTTTTGGGAATTACTATTTGGACTCAGTGGACGGTTGGGTTCTGGGGGTATCCTACCTGGTCGGTTTACCAGAATTTTGGGCAACTAATCACTCGACAGATCACTCCGACTGAGTACAGGAATAGATTTGATAATACCCAAAGAAATTATGCCATTGCCACGTATTTGAATGATCGATTAACCTCAAAAGATGAAATTTTTGTGTGGGGAAGTGATGCGACAATTTACAATTTAACCAATCGGTTACCGACGGGAGGTAAGTATATTGTGAGTTTTCATGTTCATGATTTAAAAAAATATAATTACACCATGGAGAATTTGCGCCGAAACAAGCCCAAGGCAGTGGTAGTATTACAAGATGCGGGAGATTTTCCAGCGATGGAAGAATGGTTGGCACAAGAATATCGAGAGGGTTGGCAGGACGGAGTGAATAAGGTGTATTGGAAAATACCGGAGGAACTATAAGTGAAGCGAACATTTAATATATCAAAAACTGCCGAAGAGTTGGTACCAGACAAATTGAGTCGAGCAAGTTACTGGGGAGCAATCGGGATGGTGGTCGTAATGATTGGGGGAATAATATTGGTATGGGGGAAATTACCGAACGTGGTTCCATTGTGGTTCGCAGAGCCATGGGGAGAAGCCAGATTGGCAAATAAATTATGGTTATGGTTAATACCGGCAACAGGGTTGGGGACTGTGGGAGTGAATGTCCTACTAGCAAAAGTCACCGGTAAAATGGCACTGATTATCCCCCGGGTGCTGGCAGTTGCGGCGGGAGTGGTATCGTTGACTTTGCTTTTAGGGCTTTACGGTGTAATACAATCGTTGTTTATATGATGGCTAGTTTGGTGTATGTCCCATTTTTGCTGGCATTTGTAGTATCGGTGGCGATAACCTATTTAACTATCCTGGCTTATCGCGGACTCGGAATAGTTGACCGCTCAACCAAACAGGAACACCCCAAGCATATTCATACCAAGCCAGTTCCAAGAGGCGGGGGAATCCCGATTTTTGCGGCGATCTTAATCACCACCTTGATGCTCGGGACCATTGATCAACATATGGCGGGGATCTTTGTCGGGGCGTTTATTTTGATGGGGCTCGGTATATTGGATGACATTATGGACTTGTCCCCATATGTGAGACTAATTATGGGGATTGTGGCGGCGGTGGCGGTAGTTTGGGCGGGAATTGGAATTAGCTTTGTGAGTAACCCATTTGGGGGAGGATTGATTGTGTTTAATAATTGGCTAGTAGCTGATATTTTGGCAATCTTGTGGATTGTGTGGACAATGAATTTTGTGAATATGGGGGCCAAGGGTCTGGATGGACAGCTTCCGGGGGTAGTGATTATTGCGGCGGTTATTATGGGTAT
>Ga0208245_1001918_pt1 | contig 11445 bp, 14 predicted proteins | sample RifOxyC1_FD_184035 | JGI IMG/M metagenome (GOLD analysis project Ga0208245, IMG submission 184035) | Soil microbial communities from Rifle, Colorado - Rifle Oxygen_injection C1 (SPAdes) | ecosystem: Environmental > Terrestrial > Deep subsurface > Rock core/Sediment | place: Rifle, Colorado... | reverse complement strand
CGTTTTATAATCCAAAACAATTAGCTTTTTTCCTTTCACTAATATATTATCTACTGCTCCGCGAAGAATATTTCCGTCTTTATCTTGGTACTTAATTCCCTTAAAGTTACTTCTCCAGATAGCAAGTAAAGCGTGATCATTGAATAAACTCATATCTTTAGTATGCCCATTTTCGCATAATTCCGGAGGTAATTTACCTCGGTCCATAAATTTGTTAAAATGCTCTTTCAATATCTTGTCCATTCCAGAAGGCAGAGAAGGAAAGATGCCTGCGGGCCTTTGCCAGACTTTGTGTTGTGTTAGCCAGAAGCAGCGCGGGCATTCTTTCATAAGGTTGAGGCTCGATGGTGATAGTTTGAAAGGCATCATATAGTTATTAATATATGAAGGTTTAAAATTGTTTATTCTCTGCGATAGTAATGGTAAGGGTTTTATTCTTAATTTTAGTCCTTATACTCCTTGAAATTTTTCTCCAATAGTTATTCCCATTATTTCTTCCTTTCCAGATCATCGCTTATTTCTCTTAACTGTTCAAGGGCATCTTCTAAATCATCGACTAATTCATTTGCAATTATATTTGGATCAGGTAATTTATCAAGATCATCTAAACTTTCATCTTTTATCCAAAATATATCTAAATTAGTTTTATCTCTCTTCAAGATTTCGTCATAAGCAAAACATTTGAATCTCTCTGTTTCTTTTCTTTGATATCTATTATCAGAATTATAACATTTAACAAAATCGTCTAAATCCTCTTCTTTTAGTGGATTCTCTTTTAATGTAAAATTTATATTTGTCCTTAAGTCATAAATCCAAATTTTAGAAGTAATAGCTTCTTTTGATGCTACTTTTTTATCAAAAAATAATACATTTGCTTTAACACCTTGAGCATAAAATATTCCTGTAGGCAATCTTAATATTGTATGTAAATCACATGTTTCCATTAATTTTTTTCTAACAGTTTCTCCTGCTCCACCTTCAAATAACACATTATCTGGAAGAACTATTGCAGCTTTACCATTTATCTTTAAAATACTTCTAACATGTTGTAAAAAGTTAAGTTGTTTATTACTTGTTTCAGTCCAAAAGTCTTCTCTAACAATTGTCAAGGTTTGTTTTGCAGTGTCACCTTCTTCAGTAATAATAGTCTCAGCAGATTTCTTGCCAAAAGGGGGATTTGTTAAAACCATATCATAGATTGCTCCTGGATTTTTCTTTAAGGAATCCGTAACATCTACGGGGCTTGTTTCCCCGTCAATTCCATGAAGATATAGATTCATTACACAAAGTCTTGCTACCATATTAGCAATATCATTTCCAGAGAAAGTTTTATGTTTTAAGGTTTCTTTTTCATCTCTATCTAAATTAAAGTTCTTTACAATATAATTATTTGCAGATAATAAGAATCCCCCCGTTCCACAAGCAGGATCATGTATTTTCGTTCCTGGTTCTGGTTTCATAACATTCACCATTGCATTTATCAAAGGTCTTGGAGTGAAATACTGTCCTGCCCCGCCTTTTACATCAGCTGCATTTTTCTCAAGTAATCCCTCATAAGCATCACCCTTAACATCCGATTCTAAACTTAACCAGTTTTCTTTATTTATTAGTTCGATGATTAATTTTCTTAATTTAGCTGGATCCTGTATCTTATTTTGGGCTTTTCTAAAGATAACTCCAATTATTCCCTCTTCTTTTCCAAGCTCCTGTAACAGTCCAATATAATGTGCCTCTAGTTCAACACCATCTTTATCAATTAAAGATTGCCAATTGTATTTCTTAGGAATAGTGCTTTTTTTGTTATATGGAGGCTTAGCTCTTTCATCATCCATTTTTAAGAAAAGAAGATAAGTTAATTGTTCAACATAATCTCCATAAGACAAACCATCATCTCTAAGTATATTGCAATAATTCCATAATTTGTTTACTATTTGTTTTGATTCGCTCATTTTTGCATCTCTTCCGTTTTAACCAATTTTCCTTCAAAAGCACTTTTGAGAATAGATTTTCTTAATGCTTCTGCTTTTATCAAAGATTGATTAACTACTTCTTCAACTTTGTCAATGACTGAAAATTTTGATTCTATTTCTTGAACTACTGATTGCTGAATAATTTTAGATAACAAAGGAAAATCTAAATTTTTTATTATCTCTTGGTTAATATTGGGTTGTGCTCCGCCCTTACTTTGATTAATGATTCTTTCTCTTTTAAATAATAAAAAGTAAAAAATAAATTTAGAAAGGCTATCTTGATTTGGAAAAATCCCGCAAATTGCTTGATTGGTAGAACACTCCTTTTTAATAATTCCTATTTTTCCAGTTGTAGCCCCATACATAGCTATTAGAGTAGTATCAATTGGAAATATCTCAGCACTTGATTTTTCTAAGGCTTCTTTTGAAATATGCTCTTCAGAATCTTCTATGTTGGTTTTGTCCATCAACTCTCCCGATTTAAGCCAGGGGATGTTTCCGGTATAATACCGTTTGTTAGCTCTTGAAGGAGTTCCACCACTGGATGTTTTGAATATTTTTCCTATTTTAGAATACTCCCAAGAATCTCTTTCAAACGCCTTCTTCAAAACAGCTTTTCTATAAACTTTAAGTTTATCTTTAACTAATTTAAGAACTTTAACCGCTTCATCAAGTCTGCTGAATTGGGTTTCTATTTCCGAGACAATTAGCTGTTGCTCTTCTTTTGATTCTGGATAGTAGATATTAACTTGATTTATTGCCCCTATGGTTAAAGTTCTTCTTGTTGATCCAGGAGCCAATCTTTCTAATTCTTTTTGAACCTTCGGAGAAGTTAGAAAATATTCCAAATATTCACCTAAAATGGTTTCTTTTTTAATTTTTATTAAACCCAACCCTACAAAAATACTAAATGGATAATTTATTCTTACTAATTGAGTTCTGCCGATTGTTCCACACTTTGAGATTAATATATCTCCTTTTTCAGGGATACAACTCTTTGTAAGTTCTTTATAATTTTCTTTAGAAATAAACTTTTTGTATTTACCAAAATCAAAATCTTTTCCACCAGTTATAAGGTTAGTCGTAGATATAAATGGAATCCCCTCTGAAAGATACTTTGGAGTTTGGTGGGTTCCATCAGTTATTTTAATACTTAACTCTTTTAGTGTGGCTTCTTTCCATCCTCTTGGTAGTTGCTTAGTTTGTGTTTGTTGTGTCATTTTGTTTTCTTCCGTCTCCAAAAAGCAAGGTTATTTAATCCAAATCCAAATTCAGTTTCTGTTTTTTCTTTAATTGGTTTAAAATCATCAAATCCAAATAGTTCAGATTCTTCTAGAATAATATTTATTACCCTTATTGACATATCTATTTTATCCAAATAAAATTTTTGCCAATATTCATCAGTTTCATTTCCCGTAATAATCCAGTGCCTATATACTAGTTTATCTTTAAGTTCTTTTGCATCTTTTTCAGGATAAACCCTATCAATTATTCTTCTTATTATTTCTCTATCTGATTCAAACTCATCTCCTCCTTTAGAATGGTGTTTTTTCTTTAATCTATTTAAAGAATTTTTTATTTCGTTCAATTTATCAATTATTTTTTGGTTTGTCATTTTTCTTTTAGTATTTTTTCATCAACCTCTTTAATTCCATTTTGATTTATCCTAACATTTTCATCATTTACATAAATTAATAATCTTTTCTGCAAATTATTGAAGTTAGTGTTAAATTCTGGATCATATTTTGGTTTAGATAGTTCTTTTAATTTTTCTTTTGTGATAATCCCTCTTTGTTTATATAATATAATTAATAATTTTTGAATAAATGTCAACTTCTTTAGAACCATTATCCCTCCATCTTCAAACTCTTCAATTAAAGGAATTTCTTTTTGAATTAGTGATTCAATAATCCCTTTGATTTCTTTATCCGACCTTGTGTGAAAAACAAATAACAAAGAGGCCATTATCCAATCAACTGAATTTTTTAAAAAAATTCTGTCTTGCATTATAGGGTCAAAATCTTTTCTATGGGGTCCTCTTTTTTTGTTTCTTATAGTATAAATTGCTCTTGCAACATTAGGGATTTCTAAAAGCAGTAAATCTTCTTCGCTATCACTTTTTCTTCTAGGAAGACCTATAATTTTATTACATAGTGTATCAAAGTTTATATTATTCAAATTGAGGAGAGTAGAATCATACCAAAATTGTATGCCTGCAAGAATCATATCCACAAACCTACCGGATGAAGTTAGTATTCCTTTATCGTCTTCAATATAAAAATCTCTACAAACTGCCTCGTACTCTTTTAATATTTCTTTAACGACGTTTGAGTCAATCTTCTTTGATAATTCATTTTGAAGTATTTGTTTCATTTTGTAAAATAATTCCTTTAACTTTTTTTAAATCATGATTTTTAATATAGTATTTACTTCCTTCTTTAGAAACCACTTTTTGTAAATTTTTATCCCTAGAAATATCTTTAGCGGAACCCTCTTTGATATTCGTATCCTCAGCAATTTCTTTTGGACCAGCTTTTTCATTAACTATTATGCCTTGGTCAAGCATAACTTTTCGAATACATAAATAGACCATAATTTTAAGCCAGGCTGGAGAATTTTCAAATTTTTCAGTATATCTAATTATTTTATTTTTACCAATACTTTCTATAAATGAGCTAACTATCTCCACAACAAGATTTTTATTTAATGGTTCATTTTCATCTACAATAAACTTATCGAAGGGACTTTTATCTTCCATTTTCCATCCAATATTTTAATTTTCCTCCTGATTTTATCGAGTCTATCTTTTTCCTATTTTTCCAGATCGATAAAAGATCTCTTAATTTTTTCGGATTAACAGCTTTATTATTTAATGAAAATATTTCCATTATTTCCTCAAATGGAAGACCATTTTTTGAATGACAAAAATCAGATTTAAGCAATTCTTCTAACAATTTATTGTGATTCTTTTTTTTGTCAGAGAATAAAAAGTTATCTTGTGTATTTATTAATCTTTGAGGATTTTCGAACATCTTTTTTAATTGTTCTTCAATCAACACAATCCTTTTTTCATGATCATCTAATTTTTCACTTATTTCCATTTTAAGCCTCTTTGTAAATCCAAGCGTCTTTACCATCTTTGTTTTCTTTTGTTCTCTTTAGAATATTTTCTTGAACTAATCGATTCAGATAAGGAGGAAGAGTTGTTGTTTTACAATGAACTGTTAACTCTGCAAGTTTATTCTTTATATCTCCGATCGTTTTTCCTTCCGAAAAAAATCCATTCTTTTTAATTTCAAAGAGATGTTCATATAATCCCCTCTTAATTGGTTTTTTGGAGGGAGTTTTTGCAATCTGAATTTTTATATTGGAATTTTCTTGCCTTATTTTTTCATATTCTCCTTGAGCATCTTTAAAGCTATCCGCTTCTATAGCTACCTGAATTTCTGAAAGCGGGAAAATAAATGTTTTTTTCATGTGTTAGTATAGCCCCAAGTCCTTTAAATAGTTTTTGGTTATGAAAAATAAAGTCTCTAAGGTGTATTGGATATTACAGACAGGTTGTTTTAAAGCTAGGAGTTGTAGAATGATAATGTTGGTTAGATTTTATCATAATCTTTCATTAATTACCGATATAATGCTTGGACTTTACAATCAATCATCTACACTAGTATTTATTACTTCTTATCATTCAGAAAGTATCTGTGTAATTATGTATATCACCTTAATTGTATTATTATTTATTTATAAGATTATAATAATCACATTAAAGCTTAATTTAATTTAATTTTGTAAAGTATAATAAAAGATAAAAAGTGATATAACATTACAACCAGCTTATTTTAAAACTAGGAGTTGTAGAATGATAATGTTGGTTAGATTTTATCCCCCAACTCTTTGGTTTAATTCAACTAAGATTCGATTGAACTTCTCTTGCCCAAAGGTTTTGACTGCTTTTCCAAGTCCACCCATTTGTTGAAGTTCTCCTAGTTCAAAATCATCTGCTTCTATTTCAGCAGTCGCAGCAATGTGATTTTTTATCTTCTCAAGCCAGTTAAGCTGTTCTTGATTAAAAGAAACTCCATGCTCTCTTTGAGTGGCAAGCCATTCTGAAAATCTTTTGTCAACTGTATCAAGATATGGTTCTAACTCATTTGTTTTTTGGATCTCATATCTAAGAAGAGAGATAAAATCAGTAATTCGCATATTATTAGTATTTCCTCTAACTTTCTTTTCTTCTAATCTCTTATAAGCTTGCCAAAGAAGAGATGTTGTTAAAACAAAGGGAGGAGATCTTATTTTTTCAGATAATTGTTTGAGATCCTTCCAATTAAGTCTGCCTTTATTTTCATAAAATATTTGTATTGCTCCAAGTTCACCCTTGTTTTTCTTAATAAATTCTCTAAAGGTATCAACTGTTTTTTTAGCTTTTTCAGTAGCTATCTTTGAATGTCCTACTTCTTCAACAGTGTCAACTGATACAATGTCTATTATCTGCTCTACTTCTCTTTTGAGTTCAGGAAGCCTTGTCATAAGCTTTGTATTTCCAATAAAGGGTTGAAGAGCAATTTTCATTCTTTCAGATGCAACTTTTTCTATTTCTTCTTTCTTAGGCTTTTCTCCAAACTTTTTTTGTGCTTCTTCAAATATTTTATCTTCATCAATTGCTATTACAAATTCTTTAGCATAATCTGGCAAGTCCTTGCCACAAATAGTTTTAACCTCTTTGGTTTGGGTTTCTGTTAATCTCTTTTGTAATCTCGAGAGTCTCGAAGCCATTGAAGAAAGATGCTCTCTTTTAGGCTTACCATACTGAAGAAACTTTAGAAGTTTTTCAAAAGATATATGGGGCATTTGTTCTAATGGACGAGTTTCATTTAAGTCCTCATTTTCACAAACACCTACAGCATCAATAATAACAAATCTCTCCTTTGCCATTGCATCAGGAGTTACAGACTTAAAATCATCATTTTTCATTACTCTAACTCCTCTTCCCTTCATCTGCTCAAAATAGAGTCTGCTTTTAACAGGTCGCATAAAGAAAACAATTTCAAGAGGCTTAATATCTGTTCCAGTAGCAATCATATCAACAGTAACGGCAATTCTTGGATTCATGCTGTTTCTAAACTGTCTTATAAGATTCTTGGTTTTTTCTCCTTCTGTCTTATAAGTTATTTTAACAGCAAAATCATTCCCCTCATTAAATTCCTCCCTAACTATTTTCACTATTTCATCAGCATGATTGTCATCTTTTGCATAAATTAGAGTTTTAGGAATATACCTTCTTCCTGGAAAAATTTCAGTTAACGCTTTTTCTTTAAAGGTTCTTATTATTTTTCTAATCTGATCTTTAGCAACAACAGCCTTATCTAATTGGTCTGCACCATACTGAACTTCATCTTCTAAAACATACCATCTTTTCTGTCTTGTTCGCATATCTCTTTTTAAGATAGTTTCCCCCTTTTCTATTTTAGATCCAGACTTAGTTATTTTAGTTCTGATATTGTAAACTGTGAAATCTACATTAACTTGATCTGCAACAGCCTCATCATGAGTATATTCCATTACCAAATTACTATCAAAAAAACCGATAGTGCTCTTTGAAGGTGTAGCTGTTAATCCTATCATAAAAGAATCAAAATAATCTAAAACTTGCTTCCAAAGATTGTATATTGATCTATGACATTCATCAACAATAACAAAATCAAATTCTTCAATAGGAACTTTTTTATTATATTCAAGAGGTTCAACTTTCATAGTGGGATCTCCCATAAATGCTTCATCGTTTTCTTTTTCTAGATCTAATTGTTCTTCTCCTTTAAGTATAGAATACATTCTTTGAATTGTAGAAATTACTACTCTATTAACGCCTACAATTTTATTATTATTTAAATGTTGAACATTGTATATATCTGTAAATTTCCTTCTGTCTTCAGGAACTTCAAAGTTCTCAAATTCTTGACGGGTCTGATCTCCCAAATTTCCCCTATCAACTAAAAATAGTATTCTCTTAGCCCCACAATGTTTTATTAAATAATAACATAAATTAACTGCAACAAAAGTCTTTCCAGAACCTGTTGCCATTTGTATAAGTGCTTTTGGCTTACCTAGAGCAAGTGATTCTTTAATACCCTTTATTGCTCTTTTTTGAACCTGCCACAAACCTTTATTTTCATATTGTGGATTTTGAGCTAGGTTAAATCTTAGATTTTCTTTTTTTCCTTTTGCAACCCATTCTTCAAATATCTCTGGTTTATGAAATGCAAATACCTCCCTACTTCTTGGTTTAGGATCCCAAAGGTTGGTGAATCTGTGCTCATGCCCATTTGATTCATAAAGAAAAGGTAAAGGCGGGCCTATACTGTCAAACTCTTCTGGAAAGTCTTCTGAATATTTTCCAGTCTGTTTTTCTTTTCCTGTTAAAGTTTCTCCAGGTTTTTTTGCTTCAATAACCCCGACCGCTTGCCCATTAACAAATAAGATATAATCTGCTTGATCTTTCCCTATCTGAAAATATTCTACTGCAACACCTTTAGAACTATGGGGATTAGCTACTTTGTAATTTTGAATTCTCCATCCTGCTTTGTCAAGTAAAGGATTTATCAATTCATGTCTTGCCTTCTTTTCAGGATTATTATAATAATCTTCTTCCATAAACTTCTCTACAAGCTTCTTTATTTCTTCTTTTCCATGCTCTTTTGTTATCACTTTTTCTCAGCATATTCCAATATAGGCTTTTGCATTTGGGGCAGACTTTTGGCTCTTCAATAGTCGTTTCTCGAGGAACCCATTTATGTCCGCATCGTTCATAAACATAACCGTCTAGTTTAATCTTTCTACTCTACCTATTATTCTATATTTATCGGCTAAAATAGCTATTCCTAAACCAATTAGCGGAAGTCCACCTATTATAAAATATAAACTTATCTCTTCCGTCTCTTCAACAACACCTTAGCAAGCTCATACACAAACTCATTCAGACCCTTGCCTGAAAAGCCTAAAAAGAATACTGGCTTCTCTAGACCCCACTCGCTGCGATATGGAATTGTTAGACTGCGCTTATGAACTGCATTTGCTATACTCAACGACATCTTTGCTAAACTATTGACATCTGTCTTATTGAATCTCTGCCTAACTGACGCTCCTGCAACATAAGGCATCGCTGTCATAATCTTCATTGCCTCTTTAGATATATCCATACCTTCTAAAGTGCGAAGGAGTTTTTCTCTACTAGTGCCGCGGAGGGAGAAACGCGTAAAGCCTTTGCTATCTACGAACATTATATCTCTGTCAATTTTATTTATCGGTACTTCGATTATCCACGGCTCAATTGCCGGAAAGAAAACTAATTTAGTTTTTGTTAATACGAGAAAGCCATTTGTTTTAGCAAATTTATGCTTGTGATATCCGCCCGTATATGTTACGCGGATATATGCAACAGGATTAGTTAAATCATATGTAAATTCTTGTTTGAATCTAGCAGAAAATTCTTTTGGATTTCCTATTGTGCCGAGTTCTGACCTGCCAGCTTGTCCCAAGAGATAATCGGAGAGGGTCATACAATTAATTAAATAAATCAGGTATTTAATTGTTTCAATAGAACTATAGTTCTAAATTACTCCAAATCCATGCAAAGCAATAACGCTAACGAAGCTCATCAATACAGATGGCCAGGGATGTTTTAAGATTACTAACCACAATAGTACGCCCACTATAAACACCAACAAAAGCTTTGGAGCTAATGTCATTAAACTTGTTACGAGTTCTATCATATACATCTCCTGGCACGAAATCTTATGCCATTGTATATACTTATATAATACATAAGTTTATATAAGTATGTAATTTTATTTAATAGTACTGTAGTTATATTAACTACAAACATAGTAAATTCTTATGGCCATGCGTTCTGCGGGAAATAAGCAATTGAATACACTACATTATCCAAGACTTGATACAATTCTAATGGTAGAAAATACTATACACAAGGCAAAAGACTATCCAAACAAGGCACAACTTTGGAAAGCTCTTCCAAAGAAAGTTATGTATCAGACTTTCAATGTTATTCTTGAGTACCTGGAAGATTCTAACAAAATACTACTAACAAAAGATGGGAAAGTTATATGGATATGGAATCCGGAAAGAGTAAAAGATTTAATGTCTAAGAATCTTATCGTTAGATGAAATCTACTAACGTAATATTTATTGATGATAAAATAAAACGGGCTTTTGAATCTCTTGCTGAAGGTAAATATCGAGATAAAGAATTATACGATTCTGTAAACAAAGCTATTGACAAATTAAAAGAGGATCCGACTTGCGGTATTCACGTTCCTAAAAGATTAATTCCGAAAGATTATGATAAATATAATTTAACTAACCTGTGGAAATATAATCTTCCAAAAGCATGGAGATTAACCTATACCATAGAAGCTGATGAAATTCGTATTTTAGCAATAATTATAGAGTGGATAGCTCACAAAGATTACGAGCGAAGATTTAATTACTGAAGAAGTTAGATGTATATAAAAATTACCTAGAGTTAACTATATAGATTGACTTCTGACTTAATATTTGAATGTACTTTTCCGATATAAGCATTAAATCTAAAATCAGCGGTTTAGAGTTTTATAGTATGGCTATCTTATTTTGAAGACAGCAGTCACACTCGCAGAAATTTCCTGCTCGCTCGGTGTTATACTTGTTGCAATTTCTGCTCCTGATTTTACAACTCCTCCAGAATCAGCTTGTGCGTAAGCCATCCAAGGATAATAGTTAAATTCATTTGTTGAAATAGAGACGAGTCTTCCTAAACTTGCCCCGGCACCTTCAGCCAATGCCTCCGCCTTTTCTGTTGCATCTTGTGTTGCAGATTTTATCGCATCAATCTTATACTTTTTTTGATTTTCTGCTGTTAGTTCGTAATTGATATAATTTATTCCTGCTCCCGCACCTATTCCAGCATCAATTACACTTCCCAACTTCTCTTTTTCTTCAATAGAAACTTGAACGCTCACAACGTGACTAGCGGTGTATCCTGTAATTTTTTGTGTTCCGCTTTCCCAATTATAATCTGGATAAACATTAAAACTCTGTGTCTTTAAGTCATCTTCTTCAAAACCAATAGCCTTAAGAGACGATTTCATTTTATTAATTATCTCGCTATTTTTGTCGCTTGCCTCATCTGCAGTCAAAGCATTTGTTTGCACATTAAAGTAAACATTGACTAAATCAGGCATTACTTTGATCGTTGATTGTCCTGTTGAACTGATTGTATTGTCCATAGAACTTAAATTGAATCCATTTGAAAAAATCAGAGCTACTATAATTGCACCTATAACGATTATTCCTGTAATCAAAACTTTTTTATCAATAAGTTGGTTCATATAAATAAATGCGACTTGAGTCTTTTAAAGGTAATGGAATATGAACTGTTAAAAGTTTATAATTGCTTATTTAGCCAATTCCAGATTAC
>Ga0208245_1001913_pt1 | contig 11475 bp, 9 predicted proteins | sample RifOxyC1_FD_184035 | JGI IMG/M metagenome (GOLD analysis project Ga0208245, IMG submission 184035) | Soil microbial communities from Rifle, Colorado - Rifle Oxygen_injection C1 (SPAdes) | ecosystem: Environmental > Terrestrial > Deep subsurface > Rock core/Sediment | place: Rifle, Colorado... | reverse complement strand
CGTCCAGAGATCCAAAATGTAGCCTTCGTACTCGCGCGGCGTCACGATTCTCAAAAAATTCTCGATGCCATGCTCCTGCACAGAAAGATAAAAGGAGATGACGATAATCAAGAAAAAAGAAAGGGCGCCTCCGAAAATCGCGGCGGCGGTGCTGAATAAGTCGGCGGCCGTGCCCGGCGAAATAAGCTCCAGATTCAAGACAGCCTCGCGCAAGACCGCGGAAAAACCGGTCGGAAGCTGGGGCAGAAAAAACAAAATATTGGTGGGCTCAAAACTTTTTTCAAGGTAGCTGGGCAAATCTGAAAGAAATCCGGCCAAATCCGAAACCAGGGGCGGCAGTACCAGGTAAAAAACCAAACCCAGAACGGCAAAAGCCACCAAATATACAAATAACACTCCCAACAAGCGTGGAATTTTATAGCTCGAAAACCAATGGGCCGCTGGCTCTACCGCCGAAGCGATCACCACCGAGGCTAATAGAATGGCGATCACTTCCCGCAGCTGATAAAACAGCCAAAACAAGACGGCCAGCAGTAAAAAGCGTAGGAGCGTCGAGGTCGAAATGTCAATGGTTATTTTTTGCTGGTCCATTATGCTTATAATTTAGCTAAAATTTTCTCATATGCCTGGATATTGTCATGCGGACCGATGGCCGCGAGATTGACTTTCTCCGGCCGGAAAATGTCGCGAGCTATCTTCATGATATCATCTCTTTGAACCCGCTCAATCTTGGCCAAGACCTCCGGAGGGGTGAGAATTTTTTTATAGAAAAGCTCCTGGGAAGCGAGGAAAGTCGCCACCTCATCCGTGGATTCGAAGGCGAGCGCCATGGAGCCGCGGATGTACTCTTTTGCAAATTTAATCTCCTTTTCCGAAACGCCTTTCGTCCGAAACAAACGCAAAATCTCCACAATTTTTCGGGCCGTTTCCGGCAGTTTTTCGTGGGGAACGCCAGCCGCGGCCATAAGATAGCCCGTATCGGTGTACTGCTCCTGAAAAGCCCTGACGTAATAAGTGAGTCCGAGCTTCTCCCGCAGTTCCATGAACAAGCGCGAGGACCAATTCCCGCCCAAAATCGTTTGCAAAACCGTGAGGGCGTACCTTCGCTCGTCAAACATATCATAAGAGCGAACGCCCAGGCGGATATGGGTCTGGTCCACGTCTTTCTTTTTGAATTTAACCTGGGGCCGCGATTGTTTTTCTTTGACTTTAGATTTTTGAAGTTTATTCCCGCGGGGCATTTTTGAAAAAGCTTTTTCGACTTTGTGAAAAGCCGCTCCCGGTTCAATATTCCCAGCCACGGTCACGACCGCGTTCGAAGTTAAATAATGGCTCTCTTTATACTTCACGATGTCTTCTCGCGCGATGTTCTTAACCGTTCCCGGATATCCCGCCGTGTCCCATCCGGCCGGCTGGTCCCCGTATAAAAGCTCTTCAAAAATTTCTGCCGCCTGCCTTCTGGGGTCGTCTTCGTACATGGAAATTTCCTGCAAAATCACGCCGCGTTCTTTTTCAACTTCCTCTTTTTTGAATAAGGGCTCGATTAAAATATCAGAAACTATGTCGAGCGCTATATCAAAATGCTTGGAGGCGGCTTTAACGTAATATCCGGTAAATTCCTTGGAAGTAAAGGCGTTCGACTGCGCGCCCAAGCGGTCGAGTTCCTGATTGATTTGCCCGGGCTTGGGCCGATGCTTCGTGCCCTTGAAAAAAAGATGCTCCAGGAAATGCGAAATTCCGTTGAGTTTTTTTATCTCATATTTCGAGCCCGTTCCGAACAAAACCCAAAGCGTAACCGCCTGGGTATCCTTCATCTGAGCGACGACGGCCCGGAGTCCGTTTTTAAAAGTTTTTTTCTCGAATTTCATCGTTTGTCAATTCTATACGACTAAAGCAATTTTGTAAATTCGTCCGGCGTAAGTTCTGCATCGCGCAATATCTTTCGCAAAAGCCCCCTCCCAACCATTTTATAGTCTGGGACGGTTACGGATTTTCTGGAAGGACATTGCAAACGAATATGGCTACCGCGCTGACGAGCTTTGCGGTAGCCAATCTGCTCCAATGCTTTGATAATTTCTTTCCCGGAAAGAAACGGTAAGCGCGTCATTAGCTAGAGCGTGATGGTATGAAGACTCAATTCCTTAGGACGATAGGATTTCAGAACCTCACGGCTTTCTGTTTCCCGCAATATCAATTGAATGACCTCGCGAATGTTCTTCAAAGCCTCGTCCAAAGTTTTGCCTTGCGCATAACACCCCTCCAAAACCGGGCATTCTACAATATAAAAACCATCTTCGTCTTTTTCTACGAAAAGGGGTAATTGTTTAGCCATGTAAAAATAGTATCAAATCTCCAAACAAAAATCAATCAAAAAAATCGGCCCAGCCGCCTCAAGAAAGTTTCTCGGAAAAGTACTTGTCAAGCTCTGCGGCAGGGTGGCGAACTTGGGAGCCGGAATCGCGGTCCCTCACCGTTACCGTGCCGTCTTCCAAAGTTTGGTAATCAATCGTCACGCACCAAGGGGTGCCGATTTCGTCCTGGGAATAGTAGCGTTTGCCGATATTGCCGCGGTCGTCAAAAGCCGCGGTGAAATGCTTGCGAAGTTCGTTATAAATCTCGCGGGCTTTGGAAACAAGATTTTCTTTATTCGAAACGAGCGGAAAAACAGCGACTTTATAAGGTGCGATTTTTGGCGGGAGAGAAAGAATAACTCTCTCGCCGTCTTCGCGATAGACTGAAAGTAGAACCGCGAGCACGGTGCGGCCCAAGCCAAAGGTCGGTTCCACCACGTGCGGAATAAACTTTTCTCTCGAGGCAGAATCGGTATAACGCAAATCAACCCCGGAATGCTTCATATGCTGAGTCAAATCGTAATCTCCGCGATAAGCAAGGCCGTAGAGTTCCTTCTTGCCGAAAGGAAAGTCAAATTCAAAATCAATCGTGCGCCTGGAATAATGCGCCCGCTCTTCTTTTGGAACTTCGAGCTCGTGCACGCTTTTCTTATCAATGCCGACTTTCTCGAGCCAGGCCCAAATTTCTTCTCTCCATTTTTCAAAATATTTTTCCCATTCTGACTCTTTGACAAAATATTCAAATTCCATCAAGTCAAACTCGCGGACCCTAAAAAGAAAATCTCTCGGGGCGATTTCATTTCTGAAGGCGCGCCCTATCTGGGCGATGCCGAACGGCAAAGTCGGGCGCATGGTATCCAAAACATTTTTAAAATTCACGAACATCCCCTGGGCGATTTCAGGACGGAGATAGGAATTTTCGGTTTTGAACATTAGATTAAATTGCTTCGGCTCTGAAAGAGCGCCGGCGCATTCAGGGCATTTCTTGCCGGAGAACTCATCCGCCCGGAATCTTTTTTTGCATTTTTTGCATTCCGCCAACGGGTCCGCGAAGCCCTCCAGATGCCCCGAGGCTTTCCAAACCGCCTCCGGCATTAAAATACTCGACGCCAATCCGTACATTTCTTCGCGGCTCTTCACAAAATGCTCCCACCAAAGTTCCTTGATGTTGTGAGCGAGTTCGGCGCCGAGCGGCCCAAAGTCCCAGGTGCCGGCAAGACCGCCGTAGAGCTCCGAGCTCGGAAATACAAAACCCCGGCGTTTCGCCAAAGCAACAATTGTCTCCAAATCAGGCATAAATTTCTATGGTACCACTCTGGTCTGGCCGATTTCAATCTTGGGGTCATCCTCGAGTTCCAAGGTCAAGGCCGGCGCTTCGACTGAAAGCAAAGAATCAATGAAAGTATCCTTGCCTTCGGCCGTAACCTTCGGGATCAAGTCCGGAGCCTGGCCCACCTGGTTGGAAGAAGGGACAAAACCGATTTGAAAAGTAAGCTCTCGGGCTGGAGAAAGATAACCTACCCCGGCTTTTAATTCCCCCACTCGCCACAAAATCTCGCCGGAATTAGGGTCGTAGTTTACGGCGGCATCGCCCGGTATCAAAATTCCCTTCCAATTCATATAAGACGGGAGGCTTGAACGCACTAAAACATTTTCCAGATCGTTGGTGGAATTAATCAAGGACCAGGTCACGCTAAAGGTCGTCTCCTGGCCAACCTTGGGCGGCATGGGACCGGAGTTCGAAACGAGCGGAGAGAAGTAAAAACCGCGCCGGACGAGCTGCAGGCGCGTCGCGAGCTTCATTTCCAAAATATCCTCGCCGGTCACATCCGTTCCAAAAAATCCCGAAGGCAGGATGCCGGGCGTAATTTTCAGACTCAAAACCACCTTGAATTCCCGGTCGGCCGAAGTCCTAACCGAAATATCCTCCAGGAAAGCGAACTGCAGCCGAAAAGAACTTTCTTTGCCGGGCTCCAACTGCCGGAGAGAATCGGCCGAAGAAGCGTTCCAGATAATTTTTTTGTCCGCGCTGCGATAATTTCCGTCCCGAACCCGAATCTGCCGTTCGTCCAGCCCGCGGCCGAGAAAAGTCCCCTCAATCACCACGTTCTGCACCGGAACTGATAAATTATTTTTAAAAAATATCTCCGCTTCTAAACTCTCGCCTGGCCTAGCCACATAACTGTCCGCGCCGTTTACTTTTGCGTCCACCTCCAAAAAGGGGCGCCGCAGAGTTAATGTGCCCACCCCTTGGCCGTAAACGCTGAAGTCGCCCAAATTATCTTTTACGCCCGTACGGGCTTTAAAACTTTTCTCCTCGAGCTCGCCGCCGGACAAGACGCCGCCCACGATGATGGAACCTTTCTCGCCCGGCTCCAGACTGCCTATCTTCCAGGAGCGTCAACGGGGTGCTCTTTTTGAAAGCGAAGCCCGGCGGCGTTTCCAGTTCCAACATCAGATTCTCCAGCGTGCTTTCAGAGTTAGAAACATAATTGATTTTAACCTCGAGCTCCTGACCCGCCCGAATTTCAGACGGAAGTTCAAAAGAAATTCCTACCGGAGCGCGCGAAATAAAAGTGGAGAGTTCCCCTTCTTTCACCAAAATAGCGCTCGAATCTTCGGGCCGGTACTCCAAAGAAGCCCTAACCCTTTTTTCTTCGCCTTCGAAACCAAAGAGAAAAGCGCTGAAAGAAATTTTCACAATTTCTCCGGCCCCAATCCGGCCCAAGCTTTTTCTAAGCCTCAACCCCCGCGCTCCTGATTCTAAAATTTTGGAACCGGGGGGATACTCAAAAACGAGTTCGGAGGATTCCAGAGCTTTTTTATTATTATTGGCGAGCGCCACCTCCCAAACTATCCGCTCCCCGCCCACGGCCGAGTCCGGAGCCAAAATGACCAAATCGATTTTCCGGCTGGAAACCGCCTGAGAGAAGATAAAAAAATAAAAAATTCCTCCGGCCGCCGCCAGAAAAATCAGCGAGAAAAAAATTATCCAAAGCCTTTTTCGCGAGTAAGGCGGGGGTGATTTGGGCATGGTTTCTTCTTTCCAAGAAAGAGGCGCTTTTTCGGGGTGGGGAGTCAGTTCCGGACGCCGCAGGCGGGCCTCAAAAGACCCCTCTTTTTTGTAAAGACGTTTTCTTAATTCCTCTAAGGGGTCAGCCACAATTCTATTCTAACACTTAGAGCTGGCTTCGGGCGATGGCGTCTTTAGTCAGTCTGGCTAAATCTTCTCTGGAGTTTTTTGCAATTTCTTTTTCATCAAGATAGCCCAAAGCGGCCAAACCTCGAGCGTAAAACAAAAGCTCGTCTCCGGATTTGATAAAAGTCAAAAACGCCTCCCATAATTTTTCCTCCTGGCCTTCGCCGCGGCAGAAGCGTCCGATAAAATTGGACGCGCGGCCAAGAGTTTCGAATTTGTCCTCGCCAAAGCGCTCCAAATCCTCGGCGTCAATGAGATGCCAAGTTTCTTTTCCGGAAACGAAACTGAAGCGGCCGTACGAAAAAAGATTTAAAAATTTATTGAGCTTCGAGCTAACCCTCCTAGTCCCGCGGCCGAAAAGCCGCAAAAGCCCGAAGTCCTTGGTGAAAACCGTCAAAATCCGGTCCGCCTCCCCGACATCGAGCCGGTTCAAAATTATCCCCTCGGTTTGATATAGTCCGTTAGACATATTCAGATTTAAGAGATGTAGACTTCAACCACAGAGTCACCTAATTTAAGCTCTTTTTTGCGGCCTTTTCCTTTTCCGATTTCAAATTCCGAAAGTGCTATTTCTTTTTTAATAAGTTTCTCGTGTTTTTGTAGAATTTTTTCAAGAGATTTTTCGCCCGAGGCGGAGAGCTCCACTTTCTCCTGCGGTTTCAGCTTGAGTTCTTTTCGGAAATCCTGCACTTGGCGGATGAATTCACGAACAAGTCCTTCTTCTTTCAAATCTTCGGTAAGTTTCGTGTCCAGTTCAAATTTATCGCTAAAAGCAATTTCTTTCACGTTCACCTCTCCTTTAACTAACTCCAGAAACTCTGCTGGTAATTTGTCTGTGATTTGTAATTTTTGCAGGGGCTGTCGGATTTTTATTCCGGCTTTCTGTCGAAGTTCGAGCGCTTTGGAAACAATCTCCCGCACTTTTTCCATATCTTTAATCAGTTTATAGCCTCCAGCTTTTAGTTTTTTAGCTTCCGGCCAATCTTCCAAATGCACGCTCTCCTTTTTGCCGTCAGTACCTTTATAAATCCCCTCCGCTATAAACGGCGCGAAAGGCGCGAGCGATTTGGAAAGCTCCAAAAGAATATTGCCCAACACTCGAGAACACTCTTTATCTTCAGACTTCATATATTTCCGGATTCGGCGGATATACCAGTGCGAGATATCTTCCACCACGAAATTTTCTAAAATTCGCGCCGCGGAAACAATATCATATTTTTCAAGTTTTTCGGTAACTTCCTTCAAAATCACGTTCCATTTCGCAAGAATCCATTTGTTTATGATTAGTTTCGGCTTGGAAGTCCAACTTCCAATTGGAAGTTGGACTTCTTTGTAAGTTTGCCAGTAGACGAATGAATTCCACAAAATCATCAAAAATCTGCGTCTGGCATCCTGAATGTCTCTCTCTCGGAAAAGCTTGTCGTCCCAAGGCTGATTTACGGTATAAAAATACCACCGGACCGCGTCCGCCCCGTATTTTTCAATGAGTTTAACCGGGTCCACCACGTTTCCTTTGGACTTGGACATCTTCTCTCCCTTCTCATCCAAGACGAGCCCCAGCGAGAGAACGCGTTTATAGGAAGATTCCAAACCCAATAAAGACGAGACCGCCAAAAGCGTGTAAAACCAGCCGCGGGTTTGGTCAATCGCCTCCGAAATATAATCGGCGGGATAGAGGAAGTCCGACTTCCCCTTGGAAGTCGGACTTCCAAAACCCTGCGCGGCAAAAGGCATCGCGCCCGAATCAAACCAGACATCAATCACTTCTTTAACGCGCCCCATCTCGCTCCCGCAATCACAGCGAAATTTTATGGAATCAACATAGGGTTTGTGCAAATCCAGTTCGCCTTCGGCATTGTAAGGCCAGTTATGAAGCCGGATTTTTCTGAATGTTCCTGTCTGGGGATACGGTATTTTTTTGTAATCCTTCTCCGCCAGTCCCTCCAGCGCCGCCAGCATAACCCACAAAGGGTCGCCGTGCCCCACCAGCAAAATTTTCTTGCCTCGGTATTTCTCGCAAAGCTTCTTCACTCCCGCCATAACGCGCCTTCGAAGCTCCCGCCAGTTCTCCGACCCCTCTGGCTTCTTCCAAAATCTCTCTTCCCAGATTTCAAATTCTTTATTAAATTCTTCTTCTTGCTTCCCTTCAAAAGCGGCGCCTATAAGAATGTCGTAAAATTCCGGAATGGTTTCAAAGTCAGAGAGGCCCAGCTCTCGCGCTAAAATTTCGGCTGTTTCTTTTGTCCTGGTCGCTGGCGAAGCAACAATGACGTCAATCTTCTCTTTCTTAAGCTCTCTTGCGGCTTTCAACACGTCATCTCTCCCTTTCCCCGTGATATGGATTTTTCTGTCATCATCAGGCGAAAGAGCATAGAGAGATTTTTTGACGTTAATCGAGGTTTCGCCGTGGCGCATCACTATAAGCTCAGTCGGATGGGGGTCCAACTCGTCCAGTTCCTTAAGCGAACCGATGACTTTTACCTTCTTACATTCCTGCCCGTCCGGCAGGCGGGTTTCGCATCTCCACACCGGCAAAGGAGTTCCCCAATAGCGCTCGCGAGAAATGGACCAGTCCACGTTTTCCTTGAGCCACTCGCCGAAACGCCCATCTTTCAAATAACCCGGATGCCAGTCGATTTTAGAATTCTCCGAAAGCATTTTGTCTTTGACGGCCGTGGTTTTGAAAAACCACGAGTTTTTAGCGTAATACATTAAGGGCGTTTCGCATCTCCAGCAAAACGGGTAGTCGTGCTCGTAAAATTCGGTTTTATACAAAAGTCCGCGTTCTTTCAAGTCCGCGACTATCAGGGGGTCGGCCGTTTTTACGAATTTCCCGTCCCACGGCTTGCCGGGCGACACCATTTTCCCGTCCTCTCCAGCCGTCATGAATATCGGAAGACTGTGTTTTTTGCCGACTTCCAAGTCTTCAGCCCCGAAAGCAGGCGCGATGTGCACAATGCCCGTGCCGTCTTCAGTCAAAACAAAATCCGCCGCGACCACCTTCCCCGGCTCATCCCTGTACAAACTTTCGTACGCCGTCCCGACCAGATTTTTTCCTTTCTCGCGGTTTATTATTTTATATTTTCCGGCGAGGACGCCCAACCTCTCCTCCGCCAAAATCAGCCACTCGCCCGGAGAAGTCTCCGTCTCCACAGTGACATAATCCGCTTTGGGATTGACGGCCAAGGCGACATTGCCCGGCAAAGTCCACGGGGTTGTTGTCCAGACGAGAAAACTTGAAAGTTGTTTTACTCCCGGCTTTTGCTTCAGCGGGAATTTTACGTAAATCGACTCCTCTTTCACGAATTTATACCCGAGCGCAAGTTCATGGGATGAAAGCGAAGTGCCGCAACGAGAACACCAAGGTAAAATTCGATAATCTTCGTACAAAAGCCCTTTTTGGGAAATCTGCGAAACGACCTGCCACAAAGATTCAATGTAATCGTTCGTCATCGTGACGTAGGCATTGGCCAAATCCAGCCAGTAGGCCATCCGCTCGGTCAGTTTTTCCCAAGCTTCTTTATAAAAGAAAACATTTTTCTTCGCGGCCTGGATGAATTTTTCTACGCCGATTTTTTCTTCAATCTCGCGCTTGGAATTGATGCCTAGTTCTTTTTCCACGGCCATTTCCGTGGGAAGCCCGTGCGTGTCCCAGCCGGCCTTGCGAGGAACGTAAAAACCTTGCATGGTCTTATAGCGCAAAATTATATCTTTAAAAGAGCGCGATTCAACGTGATGAATCCCGGGCAAACCGTTAGCATATGGCGGCCCTTCAAAAAAGACAAACGTCTTACTTTTGTCTTTTTTGCCCTGAGCTTGTCGAAGGGCTACACTCTTCTTAAAAATCCCGTTTTCCTTCCAAAATGAAAGAATCTCCTCTTCGGCCCGAGGAGACACGGAATCGTATATAGGGTGACCTTTCTCATCGGCCATAGCTCTATTCTACTGAAAATAAAGATATAATCAAGCCATGATTGGGGTTTTTGATTCGGGATACGGAGGGCTGACGGTTTTTCGGGAATTGGACAAAAAATTTCCAAAATATGATTTTATATACTTTGGCGACAACGCCAGAGCACCTTACGGCTCGCGCTCGTCCGAGACGATTTACCAATATACCGAAGAATGCGTGGATTGGCTTTTTCGCGAAAGGTGTAGGCTTGTGATTCTCGCCTGCAACACGGCGGCAGCTGCCGCCCTTCGCAGGATTCAAAAGGGTCCGCCAGCTGGCGGACCCGAAAGAAAGGTTTTGGGGGTTCTGATTCCCGTAGCGGAAGCTGTCGCGGCCAGCAAAGCACATACGGTAGGCATTCTCGCGACAGAAGCCACCGTCAAATCAGAAGCATACATCCGCGAGATTCATAAAATATCTCCAGACATAAAGATAATCCAACAGGCTGCTCCCCTGCTTGTTCCGTTAATCGAAGCCGCTATGATATATCATAGCGATATGTCGCGTGCGCTTAAAAAATATCTCAATCCTTTCAAAACAGAATCCATCCAAAATATCGTCCTCGGCTGTACCCACTATCCTTTTATAAAACACCTGATTCAGGCCGAGATGCCCGACGCCAAAATTTTCGACTCCCCTTCAACAATCCCGGCCGCGCTTGAAAATTATTTCTCGCGCCATCCGGAAATCGAGCAAAAACTCTCTAAAAACGGCGCGCGCCGCTATATTACAACGGGCAACCCAGAAAACTTCGAGAAATTCGTCAGAGAGAACGATCTTTTTCCAACCGCTACATCTCCTCGGGTTGAGAAATGCCCATTAATTTGAGCAAATCCGCTAAAGTTTCTTTAGCTTTGGAAACCAGATACAAAAGTTCCGCTTCGCGCTCAGAGCCAGCCTCGCCGAGTCTAGGCGGGCCAATAACTTTCACATCTCTATAAAACGCGGAGAACGTCTGCGCAAGCTCGTAGGCGTAAGTTGTAAGGCGGTGCACTTGGTAATCTTTGGAAATATCTTCCAGAATTTCGGGACAGCGAAGAACTTTCATAACCAAAGCTCTCTCTGCTGGATGTTCAAATGATTTTATTTCGGATTTCTGATTTCGGATTTCTGATTTACGCAGAATGCTCTGCATTCTTGTGTGAGCGTATTGCACATAATAGACCGGATTTTTCTCGCTCCGCTCTTTTGCCAAATCCAAGTCAAAATCCATGTGGGTCTCGGGCGCATGCGAAAGAAAAAACCACCGCGCGGCATCAAGCCCAACTTCGTCCAAAAGCTCATCCATAGTTACGAATTCGCCTGTTCTTTTCCCCATCCGCACCTCTTTGCCGTCTCTCGTCAAACGCACCAACTGCATAATAATTATTTTAAGGCATTCTGGATTCACGCCCAGCATCACCGTTCCCCTTTTCATCCGTGCGACATATCCGTGATGGTCAGCCCCCCAAATATCTATCGCGACGTCGAATTTTCTTTTTATAAATTTATCGTAGTGATACGCCAAATCCGACAAAAAATACGTGAACTCCTGGTTTGACTTAACCAAAACGTTATCATCAAGCCACAGGGCGCCCGCGCCCTCTTTAATCACTCCTTCTTTATTTAAAAGTTCGAGGACTTTTTTTAATTCGCCGGTTTTTCGCAGATTTTTTTCTTCCGAAAACCAAACATCAAATTTTATGCCTGCTTTCTTGAGCGAATTTTTTATTTCTTTCAACAGAATCGACGCGGCCTCCGCAGCGCTCTTTCCTTTGAGTTTTTTTATATACTCACCCTTGTAATACTCCTCTTTCTCCGGAATTTTTCCTTCGGCCGCCTGAATGGACTCGCCTAAAAGCTTTATTTGATTCCCAGCGTCATTAATATAGTATTCGCGCGTAACGTCGTAGCCGGTTTTTTTTAAAACATTAGATAAAACATCGCCGTAAAACCCGCCGCGGCCGTTGGCCATGGTCAAAGGCCCGGTGGGA
>Ga0208245_1001909_pt1 | contig 11497 bp, 15 predicted proteins | sample RifOxyC1_FD_184035 | JGI IMG/M metagenome (GOLD analysis project Ga0208245, IMG submission 184035) | Soil microbial communities from Rifle, Colorado - Rifle Oxygen_injection C1 (SPAdes) | ecosystem: Environmental > Terrestrial > Deep subsurface > Rock core/Sediment | place: Rifle, Colorado... | reverse complement strand
GCTTCTTTTACATTTTTAAAGCCTAAAGAATCAAATCCTAAATCCCTAACCAAACTATCAAGACAGAATAAAAGTACTTCATCATCTTCAAGAATCAATACTCTTTTACTGCTTATGTCTGACATAATCTTTGAGAGTTTATTTATTTTTTAAGCTTTATTGTGATAATGTGGATTTGTGTTATTGATGTAACCTTACTTCTATTAATATGATAAATATAAAAAGTCATTCAGGTAGTTTATAAAATGCTATACATAATCGGACTTGGGCTTGACAAAAGCGGAATATCTTTGCATGGTAAAAAGATACTGAAAAGTGCTGCTGTGAAGAAAATATACTTGGAAGAGTATACTGTTGATTATCCGTATAGTAAAAAAGAGTTGGAGAAAGAACTGAAGATAAAAACAATTTCAGCTGACAGGAATTTTGTTGAAAGTGAGGAAATTGTTTCTTTATCTAAGAAAGAAGATGTTGTCTTGCTTGTTTATGGAAGCCCTCTTGTTGCTACAACACACATTTCTTTGATAAATTCTGCAAAGAAAAATAAAGTTAAGTTTAAAATAATACATTCTTCTAGTGTGTTTGATGCTATTGCTGAGAGTGGGTTGCAATTATATAAATTTGGGAAAATAACTTCGCTTCCCAAATGGCAGAAAAACTTTTCTCCTACAAGTTTTATTGATGTAATTAAAGAAAATCAAAGTATTGGAGCTCATACACTTTTATTAATTGATATTGGACTTGAATTTAAAGATGCTAGAGAGCAATTGAAAGATTCTAAGTTTAAGTTTGGAAAAGTTATTTTATGTTCGAGACTTGGTGTAAAAAGCAAATTCTTTTTTGATTTTATTGATAAAATTGATGAAAAAAAGGTTGAAAAGCCATATTGTATAATAATTCCTGGAAAACTTTCTTTTGATGAAGAAGAAAGTTTAAACCTATTATAGTAATTCTTAAAAACAGCTCAGATATGAATTTTAATGGCAGTTAAGAGGAAATTAGAGAGAAAGTATCTTTTATCTCAAAACCATTTTGTTTTATTTAACAATGATAATGGGAGATTAGTTCCAAATTATGCTGGAAGAAGCATGCTTGATAGTTTTGTAATGAAATACACAAATCATATTTCTCAGAGTCAAGAAGGATGGCATGCTTCATGGTCTGATAAAGGAATCGCATATAAAGTTAGTTTAAGAAGAATTAATTTGAGACCATTTAGGGAAATTTATGCTGTAAATGAAAAAGAAATACAGAGAGCAAAAGAAAGAGGAGATACTTTTCTGTATGATGAAGAAGTAGTTGTCAGTTTTATAGAACTAAAAGATGATGGAGAGAAAAAGCAGCTTGAGGATATTCTTGCAGAAATTAAAGGATTAGGATTTAAAAGTATTGAAAGAAAAGACTTAAAATATTCTCATTAATTTTAAAGCAAAGGGCAAGATTAATAAATCAAAATAACAACATAATAAAATGTATGATATACAAGAAACTGAAAAGGAAATTTTGAAATTTTGGGAAAAGAATAAGATATTTGATAAATTGAGAAAGAATAATAAAGGGAAAAAGAAATGGAGTTTTATAGATGGCCCCATAACTGCTAATAATCCTATGGGAGTTCATCATGCTTGGGGTAGAACATACAAAGACATGTTTCAGAGATTTAAGGCTATGCAAGGATATGAATTACGATATCAAAATGGATTTGATTGTCAAGGTTTGTGGGTTGAAAGAGAAGAAGAGAAAGACTTAGGACTTAAAAATAAAGAAGATATTGAAAAATTTGGAGTTTTAAATTTTGTTAATTCTTGTAGAAAAAGAGTTGAGAAATTCTCCCAAGTACAAAGAGACCAATCTATTAGATTGGGATATTGGATGGATTGGAATAATAGTTATTATACAATGTCAAATGATAATAATTTACACAACTGGCATTTGATTAAAACTTATCATGATAAAGGTTGGTTATACAAAGGTAAAGATACTGTCCCATGGTGTTGGAGATGTGGAACTGCAAGTTCAAAACATGACATTGCTACTGAAGGATATAAAGAAGTAACACATACTGCTTTATTCATGCAATTTCCATTAAAAGATGATCCTGATACTTATTTTTTAATTTTTACTACTACTCCTTGGACAGTTCCTGCAAATGTTGCTATTGCATTAAATGCAGATTTAGATTATGTTAAAGTTGAAAATGAAGGAGTAAAATACTGGCTTGCAGAATCTAGAGTTAGTGAATTAGAAGGAAATTATAAAATATTAAAAAAAGTTAAAGGTAAGGAATTGAAAGGTAAAGAGTATATTATGCCGTATTCTTCTTTTAGTGTTCAGAAAAAATCTCAACATAAAGTTGTTCTTTGGGATTTAGCATCAGGAGAAGAAGGAACAGGAATTGTACATATTGCTCCGGGATGTGGTGCAGAAGATTTTGATTTAGGAAAAAAAGAAAATCTTCCAGCTATATCTCCATTAAAAGATGATGGAACATACATGGAAGGTTATGAAGAATTCTCTGGTAAAAAATATAGTCAAGTAAATAAAGAAATTTTAAATGATTTAGAGCAAAGAAGATTTGTTTATAAAACAGAATCTTACAAACATAGATATCCTCATTGTTGGAGATGTGGAGAAGAACTTGTTTTTAGACTAGTTGATGAATGGTATATAAGTTGTAAAGAAATAAGAAAACAGTTAATCAGTGAAAATAAAAAAATTAAATGGTATCCTGAATATGGAAAAGTTAGACAAGAAGATTGGTTTAAGAATATGGGGGATTGGTTGATTTCAAGGAAAAGATATTGGGGATTACCATTACCGATTTGGGAATGTGAATGTGAACATATTGAAATTATAGGAAGTTTGAAAGAATTGAGGGAAAAAGCTGTTGATAAGAAAAAGGTCAATAGTCTTAAAGAGATACATAGGCCATGGATTGATGAAATTAAATTAAAATGCTCTAAGTGTAAAAAGGAAATGAGTAGAATCAAAGATGTAGGTGATGCATGGTTAGATGCTGGAATTGTTCCTTTCTCTACACTTGATTATTTAAATGATAAAGAACATTGGAAAAAATGGTTCCCTGCAGATTTAATTAGTGAAAATATGCCTGGACAATTTAGGGGATGGTTTAATTCTTTATTTTGGGCAAGTGTAACATTAACTGGAAAAGCTCCATTTAAAGAAGTTTTTGGATATGAAAGTTTGAAAGACGAAAAAGGCGAAGAGATGCATAAAAGTAAAGGAAATGCTATTTGGTTTAATGACGCTGTTGAAAAGGCTGGAGCAGACCCAATTAGATTATTATATTGTTTACAAGATCCATCTCAAGAATTAAAGTTCGGGTATACTGTTCTAAAGGATCCTACCAATAATTTGAACATCTTATACAACATGAAGAACTTAGTCTCAAAATCAAGTAAAAAAAAATTAGATAACATAGAGGATTTATGGATTATGAGTAAGTTAAATAATCTTGTTGAATCTGTAACTGAAGAGATTGATAAGCTTCATCCTCATTTAGCTATGAGAGCTGTACAAAACTTTTGGTTAAAAGATTTTAGTAGGGGATATATACAGCTTATAAGAGAAAGAGTTTCATCTGAAGACAAAAAGGCTCAGTATGTTTTAATGGAAGTCTACACAACCCTCATAAAATTATGTGCCCCATTTATACCTTTTGTAACAGAATATATTTGGCAAGATCTTAAAGAAAGAAAAATTGTAAAAGAAGAGTCTGTTCACTTATCTTCGTGGCCAAAATATAATGAAAAGGCAATTGATACCAAGTTAGAAATGGAATTTTCAGAAACTCTTAAAATAATTGAAAATGGATTATTTGAAAGAGATAAAATAAAAATCGGACTAAAATGGCCTCTTGGAAAAGCCATTATTACAGGAAAAGATAAAATTTCAAAGGATGCAATAGAAATAATAAAAGAGCAATTAAATGTAAAGGAAATTATTTTTTCTGTTGGTGAAGATGTTAATGTTGCATATGACTTGAAAATAACTCCTGAACTTGAAGCTGAAGGTTATGCAAGAAATATTTCTCGTAGTGTTCAGGCATTAAGAAAAAAATCCGGAATGATTAAGGAAAATAAAATAGAATTAATCCTAGTTTTGGATAAAAAAATAATTAATTTAATTAAAAATAACGAAAAATTAATAAAGGAAAGAACTAATTCAGTTAAACTAACTTTAACTGAAAAAAATGAAAAAATAAGTGGTTTTGTCGAGGATAAAGTTGAAGTCAAAAGTAACCATATCAACATATATATTAAAAAGGTTAAATAAATTTGCTATTAACTCTTAGTGAGAGGTGAAAAAAAATAGTCATTGAATAGAAACACTATCACGAAAAGATTTAAATAGGGATTCATATTAAAATAAGAATATTAAAGAAAAATGAGATATAGTTATAAATTTAAAAAATGATTGTTAAAGAGGAATTTTTAAGCAGACTAAGAAAAATTTTTGATTTAAATTTATATGAAGTTAAGGTATGGACTGGTTTGCTTTCAAGAGGGGTGAGTACTGCAGGTGAGCTGAGTAATATTACTGATGTTCCGAGATCAAGGACTTATGATATTCTAGAGAGTTTAGAAAAAAAAGGATTTATTATTATGAAACTTGGTAAACCTATCAAGTTTGTTGCTTTAAAACCCGAAGAGGTGATTGAGAGAGTTAAAAGAAATTTATTTTCTGAGGCTAAGGAAAAACAAAAGAGGCTTGAAGAATTAAAAAGTGATGATGTTCTGAAAGAATTAAGTTTGTTGTTCACCCAGGGTGTAAAATTTGTTGAACCATCTGATTTGTCCGGCAGTTTAAGAGGAAGAACTAATTTATACAATCATTTAGATATGTTAATTAACGGTGCTGAAAAAACAGTTACTATTGTAACAACATCTGACGGAATTAACAGAAAACTTGAAGCTTTAATGCCTTCATTTGACAAGGCAAGAAGACGTGGAGTAAAAGTAAGAATTGCTGCACCATTACATGAAGGAAATGAAAAAGTTGCAAAAGATCTTGCAAAGGTTTCTGAAGTACGAGGATTAAAAGGGTTAAATGCAAGATTTACAATTATTGATGGTGAGCAGATTATGTTTATGCTTTTAGACGATCAAAATGTACATCCAAGTTATGATGTTGGTGTCTGGATTAATACTCCTTATTTTGCAAGGGCATTAGAACAGATGTTTGAGCTTGCCTGGAAAGATTTAAAGCCTGTAAAGGCTACAAGAAAGTAAATTATAAAAGACACCTACGGTTTCTTTCCAAGAAAAAATACTTTTTTTCTGGACCAAAGAATCTTTGATTCTTCTGGTTATGAATCTTCCCTTTAAGATTCCATGGGTCTTCTTATGACATCTCCTTACTGACTACTAAACTATTAAATTTTCGCTATAATATTTATATTTTTATAATTGATTATTAAAAATAAATTTAAGATATTTATAAAAAATTCAATAAGAAAAAATAAAAAATAAGAAAAAAATAAGAAAAAAAAGATTAACTTCTTGCCAAACTAAATACGTTCTTTATAGCCACAATAACTGTAGCTGGAACGAAGATTGCAAGGATTGCATCAAGAATAGTTCCTATGTAAGGGACTCCTGACATCAAGTTGCTACCAAGAGCACTTGCGATGATCAACACAACACCTGACATTAAGAACGGCATTACTTCCCTATCTGCAATGTTAAGTAATCCAACAATTATACCTATAACCACAAGGACAATAGCCCAAGTTCCAGTTACTGGACCTAGGAATCCAAGGATTACAGCAAGGATTACTCCAATAAGGAAAGCCCATTTTCCAACGATATCCATGCTTTTACTCTTTGCCATTTAAAACCTCCTTTTTATTTTTAATAATATTTTTTAGTTATATTTTTATAATTTATAATTTATTTTCATCAACTTAAATAATCTATAATTGCCAAAACTAAACCTAAAACTGTAGTAATTAAAACAATCCAGCCTGCAAAACCTGCAACAACACTTCCTCCAATCCATCTTGGAAGACTTAACGTTCCATCTATCATTGCAAAAGCAACTGACAGAGCAACAATAATTCCTGTAAGCCATGCCACAAAATTTAAAATAACGTGGATAATCGGCGATTTTTTAGCCATTTTTAAACTCAACACTCTTTTTTATTGTAATTTTATTACAATAAAGAATAGATTTTTTAACTATATAAATGTATTCCTGAATAAGCATTATTAATATAAATAAAAATAATTATAATTAAGAAAAATTAAGAGATTAATAAAAAATATGTTTAAAAAAGTTATTTTAGAATTTAAATCAAGTATTGATTGTGATCTTTCTAATAATTCTTCTTCTAATGCTTTTTCATATCTAAGATAATTTCTAGCTAAAACATTATTTTATTCTTTGTTTATATTCTGAATCTGTGTCTGAATCAAAGGTGGTTATCATTTTTACAAAGATCGATAATGTTTAAGAGGATTTAATTCAGAAGTAATTTGCTTTTCAAGATCTTTAATTCTTTGTTTCATTTCATCATCTGCAACATCCATTAAATAAATTTCAACAGCCCAGTCTTTTTGAGCTGTCAACCAATTTGTATCTTGATCATTGCTTAGATTTTCATTAGCAAGTTTCCTTGCTCTGGCTGAAATTGATTCATGAACAAACTTAACAAATTTTGGGCTGTATTCACTCACTGACACTTCACCACAAAATCTTGCAATAGATGAGTAAAAAATACCTTCTGCAATAGTCCAGTTATGAAAATCTCCGTTAGAATCATTATAAGATACTTCTTCTGCAATTCCTCTTATTAATCCTTTAATATCAGGATGATAAAATTCCATTTTTTAGTTAAAAGATGTTTATTTTTAAAGATTGTTGTTAATTAAAGTATATTACATCTCTTCCATTACTTCAATTCCCAAAAGATAAAGAGAATTTCTTATTGTATTCCTAAAAGCTTCTACAAGTTTTATTCTAAACAGCTCATTTTCTGAATCTATTACTCTATTTTTCTGATAGAACTCATTAAAGTTCTGAGCTAACTGAAAAGAATAGTTTGCAATCACACTTGGATTCAGGTTTTTTGCAGCCTGGTCTATAATCTGTGGGAAATCATTTATCTTTTTAATTAGTGCAATTTCAGTTTCATTTAATTTTGGAATTTCGTAACTATTATTTTTTTTAATCTTAACTGAATTGTAATTTCTTAATATGCTTGATGCTCTTGCATAGCTATATTGAATATATGGGCCTGACTCTCCCTCAAAATTCAGAGAGTTTTCCCAACTAAATATTATGTTTTTATCATTATCATTCTTTAGCATGGCATATTTTATTGCAGCAACTGCAATTTTTTTAGGATCTCCCTTAGTTGATCTTTTTTTGACTTCAGCACTGGCTCTCTTAACAGATTCATCATAAAAATCCTCTAGTAAAACCAACTCTCCTCTCCTTGTTGACATTTTTACATTTTTTCCGCTTTTTGAATCCTGTAACAGAACAAAAGAATAGTGCACTACTTCAGGAGAATTGTAATTGAGAAGTTTTAATGCCTCTGAAATCTGTTCAAAATAAAGTTTTTGATCTTCACCAAGAACTATAATATTTCTTGAGCTATTTTTTGTTTTTTCTGTTTTGTTTATTTTATCTATTGTATATGCTATATCTCTCAAACCATAAAGACCTGTTCCATTGCTTCTTGCAAGAACAAAAAAAGGAGCTTTCATTTTCCTTATTAATTGTGTGTGGGAAAAATCCAGAACTAAACGATTTTCTTTATCCTTGAACAACTTGCCTGTTTTTTCAAATTTTTTTAGTAAATCTTCAGAGAACTTTCCCATGTACTCTGATTCATAATCAAAATAATCAAATTTTATATTAAACTTGCCAAAAACCTCTTTTTGACCTTTAAGGCAGATATCAACAATTTCCTTGAATAGTTTTACTGTGTTTTTATCATTAGATTCAAATTTTTCAAGTAAGTCAAATACTTTTTTTTCAATGGATGAATTTTTCTCGAGTTTCTTTGATATCTCTATATAGTTTTTCAGCATATCATCAAAGCTGTCTCCTTTTTTATATATTAAAGAAAGCATAGCTATCTGTTTGCTTACATCATTTACATAATAATGAATCTCAACTTTATTTCCAAGAAATTTAAATATTCTAACTATTGAGTCTCCGATAATTGAGTTTCTTGCCCTTCCTACATGTGGTGAGGCATTTGGATTTACACTTGTGTGCTCAATAAGTATTTTTTTATTCTGTTTCTGCTTTCCAAAATCTTCATTTAATGCTCTAGACAGAACTTCAGAAGCAATAAATTTTTTATCAATAAAGAAATTGATATATGGGCCTTTGCTTTCAACTTTCTCAAGCTCTTTTATTTTTGACAGGTTCTTTTTTAAATTTCTTGAAATCTCAAAAGCTATTTCAACAGGGGGCTTTTTCAAAGTTTTTGATAGTATAAAACATGGAAATGCGTAGTCTCCCATTTCAGGATTTGGAGGAACTTCCAACAACCTTTCTATTTCTTCTTTTTTTAATTTAAGTTCTTTTGATAGTAAGTTAATAATTGAATTTTTCATAAAATAACTAGAAGAATTTGATTAATAAAGTTATTCAAATAATAATCATTTTTAAGCACTTTCCAAAGACTATGAAAAAATATAAAAACATAACTTAAGAGTAAATATGATGCACCTAATAGCATATGATGCACGTGATGAAAATAGAAGAATAACAGTACATGATGCATATGATAAGGATGGGAATGAAGGAATTATAGGAAAAATAGTTTTATACCCTATAGATGAAGCTGGAAAACAATTACGTGTTCACCGTGTAAGGGATGTTAAATATGACGTTCCTGGGGGGAAAATGTTTGTGGTTGCTGAAAGAGAAAATTTGGAAACAATTAGTGATAGTGAGCAAGAAGAATGTTGTGAGGGAGAGATAGTTAGTGTTGAATTTAGTTCTATAAAAGATTATGCTATATTCTGAATAAATAGTTATTTAGTAACTTTATCCCCACAGTTACCACAAAATGCGTCCTCTGCATTGACAACATTATAACATTTCATACAGATGCTTGCTTTTGCTTTCTCTTCAAATTTTGTTCCACAAGATGGGCAGAATTTCAGGCCAGGATCTAATTCTTTTTTACAAGAATCATTTGAACAAAATTTAGGCTCTCTTTTTTCAAGGGTTGCCTTATACCCTGGTCTATTTGATACTAGCTTTGAGAATGCATCTTCAATAGCATCACCTTCCTGATATTTTCTTAAATCAATATTACTGCCCATGCTCAAATAACCTATGGTTTTTACCGCCCTACTTTCCCTTTTTTATTTAGATTATTTAAAAACATTTTTCCTCTTTTTCAGCTATATTAGATATTGAAAGAACTAGTTTTTAAATTTTATTAAACTGATTTTGTTGAATTATTTCTGAATTATTGAGACGATGGTAAATCAGGATAAAACATTTCATCTATTTCAGCTCCCTGTTTATTTCTATCTTCTAAATATCCTTCAAAGCACTCTTTTGAGCAATATCCTCCATGTAGTTGTCTGTTATCATTAGAATCTGGGAAAAAATGAAAAAAATTTGTTTCTGAACGGCAGTTTTTACATGGTTTTGGGTTTCTTAAAACCTCTATAAGCTCTGAATCTCCATTTCTTATTGTATCTATAACTTCATATGTACTTTCTTCGCATGGGTTTCCCATAATTTCAGCGAGGTCTTCTTTAACACTTTCTAAGGATTTTCTCTCACGATAAACATCTAAATAAGCTATTTCAGAATTTCCCATGCTTAACGCTGGTATTTGTGTTCTTATTCTGCTAATATCTAAAGTTCGCCTGAAAGTTATTATATTCTCTGGCAAATCGCCTGAATGAGTTTCTGTATTCATTTTAAACCCTCAAACCAAAAAAGGGTAATTTTAATAAAAGTGGGTGTTTTATATAGTTTGTTATTAAGATGGAAAAGTGTTTTTTATGCGGTGAGAAGATAGAAGAGAATTTTCTTGGAAAGATAAACGGAACTATAATTAAGGTTTCAAAAAATACAAGAACTGGAAAAGAGTATATATGTAAAGACTGCCAGAAAAAATATAAAGATAATCTAAAAGAAAAAGTAAATAAATAAAGATTTTGTAAATCTTTAAGCAAACCAGAACTTTCCATATAAGATTTTAGAAATCTTTAAGCAAACCAGAACTTTCCATATAAGATTTTAGAAATCTTTAGGCAAACCAAAACTTTAAAAGAGAACTTTAAAAAAATGATTAATGCTGAAAGAGAAGAAGTGAAGATTGACAGAGTAGGTAATTTATTGAGATATCTTAATATCGAGGAGAGAGCATATGATAAAGAGATACATAAATTTGTTTTGTATTTTGGATTTTCATTAGCTCAAAGATTAAGAGATAGAATATATGTTGTTTATACTGAAGATAAGAGTATAAGAGAAGAATAGAAGTATACAAAATCTTTTAAATAGTAATTCTATAAAATTTTATGGCACTAAATGAAGGAGAAGGATCTATTGAAAGAAAGGCAGATACTGGTTGTGAACCACTAGATATAATTTTAACAGACGTTCTAAGAAATCCACATAATAAACTGGAAAGAGAAGCTATTTTCCATTTAGTTAATGGAGATGGAAACATTGTAGCAACAATATATCCAGGGGATAAGTATATTGGTTTTCATGATGAATATACACAAACAGCAACACAGATTGAAGAATTAAAGCCAATGGTTAATTTTTTATTGGATGAAGAAAATGGATATCGATGCAATTTAGATTAAATATAAATTAAATATAAATTAAATATTAATCTATATTATCAATTAATTCATCTGCTCTTCTTGTAACTTCTTTAAGAATTTCGTCATCTCTCTTATTAGGAGATTGATTTTTATGCTTAAGAGCTTCACTTGCACCAACAATAAGTGCCATCTTTAATTTATCTAAATCTTTTCCCATTTTCCCTCTTATTTATAAAAATACATAACTAAATGTTTATTTAAATTTTATGATACTACTTTAAAGCTAGAAGAGTAATCTTTATAAGTTGTATAAACGAAATTTTATATAAGCGGGAGTAGCAAAGTGGTCAAATGTGCGGGACTTAAGATCCCGTGGCTTAGTGCCTTCGCAGGTTCGAATCCTGTCTCCCGCATAAAGGGCACCAAGGTTCCCTTTATCAAACCCTCCTTTAAGAATACAAAGTTCTCTTTATGAACTCTCCTTACTACTGACTAACTTTCTGATAAAAAGAAACTATTATTCTCTTTATGACATCTCCTTTACTATATCTCTTTATCAACTTTCCTTACTAACTACTTACTATCTACTTTCCTTAACATTTTTATTTCAAACATTTTATAAATAATCCTTGTTTGTATTTTATGTAAAAAGATGGCTGTAGATATTGCAAATAGAGTCTCTAATGGATTAAGCACTGCTTTAAATTCATTTA
>Ga0208245_1001905_pt1 | contig 11507 bp, 11 predicted proteins | sample RifOxyC1_FD_184035 | JGI IMG/M metagenome (GOLD analysis project Ga0208245, IMG submission 184035) | Soil microbial communities from Rifle, Colorado - Rifle Oxygen_injection C1 (SPAdes) | ecosystem: Environmental > Terrestrial > Deep subsurface > Rock core/Sediment | place: Rifle, Colorado... | reverse complement strand
AAGGATAAGACCCCAATTCCATTTAATGGGCCCAAAGCTAAGAAACCACGAAGAGTTTAGTATTTCATTTTAATATATCATGCGAAAAGGACCACAATACAAAACATGCCGAAGATTAGGAGAAGCTATCTTCCCTAAATGTCAAACTACTAAGTTTGCTATTTCTGGTGCAGAAAACAAGAATAAGAAGCACAAAAAAGCTCTGAGTGAATACGGTGCTCAATTATTGGAAAAACAAAAAGCTAGATTAACTTACGGAGTTACCGAGAGACAATTTTCGAACTATGTAAAAAAAGCTCGAAATTCTCATGGCACCAACACTCCTAATGAAGTATTCAAGATGCTTGAAAGCAGGTTAGACAATGTTGTTTTCAGATTAGGACTAGCCCCATCTCGGGCTTTTGGCCGTCAAATGGTTTCTCATGGACACGTTTTAGTTAACGGACGAAGACTTAATATTCCATCTTATAGTGTTAAAACTGGTGATAAAATTGCTGTTAGACCCCAAAGTAAAGGTAAAGGTTTGTTTACAAATATAGAAGAGAGGTTAAAAGATCACACACAACCAAATTGGGTTGTTTTGGATGATAAAAAATTAGAAGGTGAAATTAAAACTTTACCAGAATTTACAAGCAGTGAATCGAATTTAAATTTCAGCGCCATTATAGAATATTATAGTCGTGTTTAATTTATATATAATTTTTATTAACTAAATTAAATCCCATAATTATGCCAGATTTTAATATTATTTTACCATCAAAACCTATGATTGTTTCCGAAAACGGCAATCTAGGTGTGTACGAAATTGAAGGACTATACCCAGGGTATGGTCATACTTTAGGTAATTCTCTACGTCGAATTATTTTATCATCACTACCTGGTTATACTATCACTACAGTTAAAATAAACGGTGCTAGTCATGAATTCTCCACTTTAACTGGAATTAAAGAGGATGTTATTACAATTATTTTAAACCTTAAGAAAGTTCGCTTTAAGGTAGTTGGCGACGAACCTAAAACTGTTACTTTAAACGTAAAAAGTATAGCTGATGTGACCGCTAAAGATATAGAAGTGCCTGGAGATGTAGAAATTGTAAACCCAGAACAATACATTGCTGCGATTACTGACAAAGGCACCAATTTAGAAATAGAAATGGTTTTGGAAAAAGGTTTGGGCTATGTACCAAAAGAAGTTCTTCAAAAAGACAAAGTAGATATTGGAACCATCGCTATGGATGCCATTTTTACCCCTATTCGTCGTGTAAGTTATGAAGTAGAACATATGCGTGTAGGTAATCGTACTGATTACAATAAATTAAGATTAACCATAGAAACAAACGGGGATGTATCTCCTAGAGAAGCCTTGGAACAATCTATTATGATTATGATAAACCAACTTAAGGCTGTTGTTGGTTTCAAAGAAGAAATGGAAGACCCTAGACTTTCTAATAGCGCCTTAGACGATGTTAAGGCTGAAGTTAAAAGAGAAATGCCTACAGAGGACAAGGATTTAGAAGAAGACGATATTTTAAAAACTAGAATCTCTGACTTAGACTTATCTACACGCACAGACAAAGCTCTGGCTAATGCTAGCATTAGGACAGTTGGTGGTTTAATTAGAAAAAGAGAAGAAGATTTAAGCGGTATCGAAGGTTTGGGTGAAAAAGGTATCCAAGAAATTAAAAGGGCCTTGAGTAATTTCGGAATTGTGCTTAAATAGTTAATCAAGCAGTCAGGAAATCTGTCTATTGAAATTTTCAAAAAAGCATGGTAAAATTATAAAAAAGATAATCAGCAATGAAGCATCATTCCAACATTAAAAAATTAGGTCGCGAAACTGGCGTTAGGCAGGCTCTTTATCGTTCTCTAGCTAACAATATAATTAGCCAGGATAAAATAGTAACTACAGAGGCTAAAGCTAAAGCCTTGAGGCCTTATATTGAAAAAATTATCACTCATGCTAAAAATGACACCGTTCAATCTAGAAGACTAATAGCTAGTCGTTTAGGCAGTGGAGTTGATCTTGAAAAATTATTTAAAACATTAGGCCCAAGATTTTTAGATAGAAATGGTGGCTACACTAGGATTATTAAGTTGGCCCCAAGACAAGGAGATAATAGTCCTTTGGCTTTAATTGAATTTGTATAATAAATTTTCCATGGAACACACTATAGATGCAACAAATAAATCCTTAGGCAGACTAGCTAGTGAAATAGCGATGAAACTTAGAGGTAAAGATTCTCCAAGTTTTTTACCATATGTTAAACCTGTTAATAAAGTAAAAATAGTTAATGCTAATCAAGTAAAAATTACTGGTCAAAAAAGCGCTCAAAAAATTTACACTAGACACTCTGGGCATCCAGGCGGTCTAAAGTCATTAACTTTAGAGAAACTAAGAGAAAAAAAGGGGGTATCAAATATTATTGAGAAAGCAGTTTATGGTATGTTGCCAGATAATAAACTGCGTCCGATTATGATGAAGAATCTTACTATAAACGATTAAAATATGGCTACTACAGAATTAAAGAAACGATATATCGAGGCAGTGGGCAGACGAAAAGAATCTGTTGCTCGAGTGCGAATTACGAAAAGCACTCAATACAGTTATAAAATAAATGAAAAAAGTTTAGAGGAATATTTTCCAGTCGCTGAACTAGTATCTATTATAGAAAGACCTTTTAAAACAGTAGAGACTGATAAATTTTCTGTATCTGTTGTGGTTCGAGGTGGGGGAATACACTCCCAAGCTGAAAGTATTGCCCTTGGCATAGCACGGGCTTTATCGGTTCACGATACAGCATTGCGTCAGCCAATCAAACAAGCAGGCCTACTTAAGAGAGATGCGAGAATTAAAGAAAGACGTAAATTCGGATTGAAAAAAGCTCGAAAATCTCCTCAGTGGTCTAAACGATAGTTCACTGGGAATAATTTAATAATATTTATTTTAAAAAACATGGACACATATAATCACCAAAATAATCAGATGAATTCACAAAAGAAAGATGACAAATGGGGTGTTAGTATTACAATCGCATTAGTAGCAGTTGTAGTTGGTTTATTGTTGGGTTATGCAGTTTTTGGAAATAAATTAGAGGATGCAGATATTTTAAACACCGAAGATTCTACAGCCTCAACTACTGATGCAATTTCAACTTCTAATACTAAAGATACAACCACAACTCCATCAAATACCGCAAGCACTCAAGTCACTACAAGTGAAATGTCTTTGGATGTGAACGACCAAGCTATCAGCAACCGCGTTAAAGTAGCTTCTTTAAAATTATCCGAACCAGCTTGGGTGGTAACTTTTAACAGTAACACTGCTGGTGATGCTCCTTTTAAAATCATCGGTGCTCAATATTTTGAAGCTGGTACCTACTCTAATATAAGCGCTTACTTAGCTGAAAGTACTATTGCTGGTAATAAATATTTTGTTGCTCTATATGCCGACGATAATGCCAAGGATGCTACTGGCGTCAACCGACATGTTTTCAACCACTCTACAGATAAAGCCTTTGTAAAAAATGGTACTTGGATTATGGATAGTTTTACCGCTAAAGGTATCGAAGTTTCTACTACTGCTACTTCTACCAACCAGTAGATCTTACTAAAAAATTGCGCCAGTGCATTTTTGTTATTAAATAACTATTTTAAACGTGTCTAAAAAAAAGTTATCTGAACAAAATGATAATAATGAGGATGATTTAGTCTTTGAGGACGATATAGATAGTCCTCAGTCCTTTGATTTTGCGTCTAAAATCAATTCTTTAAAGAAAGAGGTGGAAACCTTAAAGAAAGAAAAAAACGAGTATTTAAACGGCTGGCAGAGATCTCAGGCCGACTATCATAATCTTAAAACTAAAAGTGGGCTGGAACGGGAACAGATAATTAAATACGCAAAAATAGATTTATTGGAAGAATTGATCCCACTAGCTGATAGTTTTGAGATGGCTTGGTCTAATAAAGAAGCCTGGGAACAAGCCCCTCAGAATTGGCGTCTAGGAATTGAGTACATTTACAATCAACTCCAGACCATTCTTCAAAATAATAATGTCGAAATTATAAACCCTTCTGTGAATCAGCATTTTGACCCCAGCCTTCATGAAGCTATCGATACTTTACCAGTAGAAACGGAAGAAGACGACGATAAAGTTATAATGGTGGTTAAGAAAGGTTATAAATTATATGATAAAATAATTAGACCAGCTCAAGTTAAAATTGGGCAACTCGACAGAAAATAAAAAAGTTTTATCATTTTGTAATATAAATTTTATTAATATTTAACTCTATAAACATATGGCAAAAATATTAGGTATCGACTTAGGAACAACCAATTCCGCTATGGCTTATGTCGAAGGAGGACAACCAAAAATTATTGAAAATTCAGAAGGTGCTAGAACTACCCCCTCTGTAGTTGCAATGTCTAAATCTGGCGAACGTTTAGTGGGCTTACTTGCTAAGAGGCAAGCTATCACTAATCCCACCAATACTATTTACGGCGTTAAAAGATTGATGGGTCACAAATTTGAAGATGAACATGTTCAGAAAGATAGGGGACTAGTTTCTTACGCTATTGAAAAAGCTGACGACACCGGTGTTTTAGTTGGGATGTCTGATAAAAAATATCGTCCTGAAGAAATTTCAGCGATGATTCTATCTAAAATTAAAAGAGATGCGGAAAGCTACTTAGGTGAAAAAATAGAAGAAGCTGTTATTACTGTACCAGCCTATTTTGACGATTCTCAAAGAAAAGCTACTAAAGATGCTGGGGAAATTGCTGGGTTTAAGGTTAGAAGAATTATTAATGAACCAACCGCAGCTGCTCTGGCTTATGGTTTCAATAAAAAGAAAGATGAACAAGTAGTAGTTTACGATTTTGGTGGTGGTACTTTCGACGTCTCTGTATTAGAAATTACTGGTAATGACGAACAAAGCATTGAGGTCAAATCTACCGATGGTGATTCTCATATGGGTGGAGAAGACATTGATCAAAAAATAATCACCTGGTTAGTAGCTGAATTTAAAAAAGGTACAGGTATAGATATCAGTAAAGATGTGCTTGCTCTGCAAAGACTTAAAGAAGCAGCTGAAAAAGCAAAACACGAACTATCTTCAGCTAATGAATCAGAAATTAATATTCCTTTCATTACTTCAAATGAATCTGGACCTCAACACTTGGTGCAGAAATTAACTCGAGCTACCCTCGAAGACCTAGCCAGTGAATTTGTGAATCGTTCTATAGAGATCACTAAAAGAGCTGTAGAAGCATCTGGGTATAAATTATCAGATATCGATGAAATTATTCTAGTGGGTGGCCAGACTCGAATGCCAGGCATTCAAAATGCAGTTAAAGAACTTTTCGGTAAAGAACCCAACAGGTCTATTAATCCCGATGAAGTAGTTGCCATAGGAGCAGCCGTGCAAGGAGGAATTTTCCAAGGTGATGTCAAAGATGTGTTATTGCTAGATGTTACTCCCTTGTCTTTAGGTATAGAAACAATGGGCAATGTGGCAACTAAATTAATCGAAAGAAACACGACTATTCCAACTTCTCACAGTCAAACTTTTTCTACCGCTGCCGACAACCAAACTTCAGTGGAAATTCACATTGTTCAAGGCGAACGCGAAATGGCTCCAGATAATAAATCTTTGGGTAGATTTATTTTGGATGGTATTCCACCATCACCTCGAGGCATGCCTCAGATTGAAGTCACTTTTGATATTGATGCCAATGGTATTTTGTCAGTTAAAGCCCGCGACAAAGCTTCTGGCAAAGAGCAATCAATCCGAATTGAAGCTCAAAGCTCTCTATCAAAAGAGGATATTGAAAAAATGAAACATGACGCTGAAATTCATGCCGAAGAAGACAAGAAAAAACGTGAGATGGTGGATATAAGAAATATAGCTGATCAAATGATCTATACAGCTGAAAAAGCCCTACTGGATGCTGGTGATAAAATCACTACCGAAATCAAAACTGGAGTGGAAGAAAAAGTAAAATCCTTAAAGGAAGTTAAAGATAAGGATGATGTGGAAGCTATTAAAAATGCCACATCAGCCCTATCAACTGAGATGCAAAAAATAGGCGAAACCCTAAATAAGCAAAACGAAACTCCTAATACTGAAACAAAACCAGAAGATAATGTGCGCGACGCCGAAGTGTCTCCCGAAGAAAATAATCCAGATACTAAATAATAAAAATGGCTAAAGATTATTATCAAATTTTAGGTGTAGACAAAAAAGCCTCAACTGAGGATATAAAAAAACAGTTTCGTAAACTGGCTCATAAATACCACCCCGACAAACAAGGGGGTGACGAAGCTCGGTTTAAAGAGATTAATGAGGCTTATCAAGTTTTGTCTAATGAGAAAAAGCGCTCTGAATACGATATGTACGGCAGTACTTTTTCTGGTGGCAGCAATCCTAATGCTGGTGGTTTTGGAGGTTTTGATTTTTCTGGCTTCACAGGTGGTAATGGTCAAAACTTTGAATTCGATTTGGGTGATATCTTTGGCGACATGTTTGGCGGTGGTAGAAGTAGAGTTAAAAGAGGGAGAGATATCTCCGTTGATATTCAAATCACTTTTGAGGAATCAGTTTTTGGTGTTAAAAGAAATTTACTTATAAACAAAATAGGGCAGTGTGATACTTGTAGTGGCGGTGGAGCTGAGCCCGGTAGTAAAACTAAAACCTGCACTATTTGCAATGGTAAAGGGAAAATCCACGAAACTAGACGTAGTTTCATTGGTACAGTTTCGGTAAATACTATTTGTCCCGATTGTAATGGTAAAGGCACTATCCCAGAAAAACCTTGCAAGGATTGTAGAGGAGAGGGTATTAAAAAGAAAAATGAAGAAATTAATATCAAAATCCCAGCCGGTATAGAAAATGGAGAAATGATCCGACTATCTGGCCGAGGCGAAGCTGTCTCTGGCGGTCAAGCTGGTGATCTATACATTAAAATACATGTTGAGCCCCACAAAGTCTTTAAACGCCAGGATTATGATCTAACAATGGACTTGAACATAAAAGTGACCGATGCCCTACTGGGAGCCACTTATACTATCACTAATATCGAGGGTAAAAATTTAGAAGTTAAAATCCCGGCTGGAGTTTCTTTTGGGGAGATTCTGCGAGTAAAAAACGCGGGAGTGCCGATTGATGAAAAACGCCGTGGTAACTTAATGATCAAAATCATCATTAAAACTCCTCAAAAACTTTCCCGAACAGCTCGTAAACTTATAGAGGATCTAAAAGAAGAGGGGGTTTAAGGTCTATTTGTTGACTTATAAAAATTTAAGAATATAATAGACCTCAGATTATTCAAGTAGAGCACCAAGGAAGGAGAGACCATCTCAAAGGAACGTCGTGTACAAGAGCAAAACGGATGAAGCTTTCTGTCTTAAGCCCAAGCCATACAAAATTTAGTCAGCTAAGAACTGAAATTTTGCTTTTATCACAAAATCCATAACATGGTAAAAAAGCTCTCATTGCTCACTTGCCTAGCCCCGAACTACACAGTTCGGGGCTTTGTTTTATATATACTAATAATATATAATTACCTCTAATGGATAATAAAAAAATACTCCTCTCCGGTATTAAACCAACCGGCAGACCGCATATTGGAAATTACTTTGGCGCTTTGAAGCAATGGGTCACCTTTCAAGAAGAATACAATTCTTTTATTTTTATACCCGACTATCATGCTCTAACCACTGTTCAAGACGGGTCCTTGATGCGATCTTTTAGTTTGGATTTGGCTATAGATCTATTAGCTATTGGTCTTGACCCCAATAAAGTGACTTTATTTAAACAATCAGATGTTCCAGAAGTCACAGAACTGACTTGGATTTTTAATTGTCTCACTACCATGCCTTATCTAATGAGAGCTCATGCTTTCAAAGATGCTGAGGCTAAAAACAAAGATATTAATGTCGGTATTTTTGATTACCCAATCTTAATGGCCGCCGATATTTTGATACAAGACGCCAATTTGGTCCCAGTGGGTCAAGATCAAAAACAACATGTGGAATATGCCAGAGATATAGCCGAAAAATTTAACAGAATTTTTGGCGAAACTTTTACTCTTCCAGAAAGTTATATATTAGATACTGTAGCAGTGGTGCCTGGTATTGATGGTCAAAAAATGAGTAAGAGTTATAACAATCATATTCCTCTTTTTGCTAAGGATGATGAAATAAAATCCCTAGTAGCTAAAATAGTCACAGATTCTAAAACTCCTAATGAAGCAAAAGATCCTGAGTCTGACAACATCTTTGCACTTCATAAATTATTTAGTTCAACTGAGGAATTACAAACAATAGAAAGCAGATATAAAAAAGGCGAAATCGGTTATAAGGAATCAAAAGATATTCTGACTCAAAATATGATTAATTTTATTGCTCCCTTACGTCAGAAACGAGAAGAGATCGCCAAAAATCCAGACTATGTCAAAGATATTCTAAAAACAGGTGGACAAAAAGCTAAAGCTCGGGCAATGGAAAAAATGGAGTTAGTAAAAGAAAAAACAGGACTACAGTTTTAGTAGTTAACTAAAATTTATATGGCCAAGAAAAAAACTTTATCTAAAAAAGACTATTTAAACGGCTTTAAAACAATATTTTCCTATATTAAAGGTCACGAAAAAGCTATGAATACATTAGTAATAGCTTCTTTGATATTGGCTATCACTAACCCTATTATCCCTTATATAACCGGTCGTCTATTAGATTCTATACTTGATAAAAATACATTTACTATATTTTTATTTTCAATAGAGGCGGTTTTCTTTTGGTTATCAATATGGATTGTAGTTCAATTATTAACTTACACTATTGAACAATTAAAGAATTACCAATCAAGTAGTCTTGATATGACTCTTTACGCATCGTATATAAATTCTGGATACAATCATCTACTTAATTTACCCTTATCATTTCACAAGAAAAGAAAAATTGGACCTATTATTAATACCATCCAGAGAACAGCTGGTATGTTTGCTGATATTGTAACTAGAGTAATAGTTAATTCAGCTCCACAATTTATTAGTATTGTGATTGCACTTGGTATTACTATTATTTTCAATTACCAAATAGCCTTAATTATGATAGCTGGGGTATTAATATACATAATAGTTTTAACTCAAACTATTTCTCCAACGGCTTCAATACAAAGAAAAATACACAAATCTTGGATGAAGGCTTGGCACGACGGGCACGATGGTATAGATAATGTAACCACAGTTAAACAAATGGGAACTGAGGATTATGAACAAAGTAAAAATAGAAAAAACTTCTTAATTAGTGCTCTAAATAAAAACTTATTAATGATTAAATTGATGCAAACAATTGGTTTGTATCAAAAGTTAATTATTTTATCAACTCAAACTATCGTCTTTATAGTGTCTATTAACTTGATTAAACAAAACCAAATGACTATCGGAGAATTAATCACTTTAAACAGCTATGTCGGTATGTTATTTGCTCCTTTTATAACTTTGGGTGATTATTGGCGAACTATTCAAAACGGCCTAACTTCTCTAGAACAGTCAGAAAAAATTCTAAAAACGCCAACTGAAAAATATATACCGGATAACCATACTAAATTAGACTTAATTACTGGTAGCGTAATTTTTAATAATGTTGACTTCTCTTATGAAAAGAAGAACCCCGTATTAAAAAATATCAATTTTTCAGTTGAACCAGGAGAAGTCGTAGCGCTCGTCGGCAAATCCGGCGAAGGCAAAAGTACTCTAGTAGACCTGTTATCCGGATATAATTTTCCTAATAAAGGTGAGGTTTTGATAGATGGGGTCGATACGCGCAAAATTGATCTTAAGTTCTTAAGATCAAATATTGGTATAGTGCCTCAAGAAGTCGTACTTTTTAACGACATTATTAAAAAGAATATTGCTTACGGTAATTTAAAAGCCACCGACAAGGAAATAGAGACGGCTGCCAATAAGGCTCATGCTTTAGAATTTATAAAAAAATTCCCCAAGAAATGGAAGCAAATGGTAGGCGAGAGAGGAGTTAAGTTATCTGTTGGACAAAAACAAAGGGTCGCTATCGCGAGAGCCATCTTAAGAAATCCTAAAATTTTAATTTTAGATGAACCGACTTCAGCCCTCGATGCCGAATCGGAAAACTATATTACTCAATCATTTGAAGAGTTAATGAAAGGACGAACTACTTTTATTATCGCTCACAGACTAAGCACAGTCAGACGAGCGGATAAAATATTAGTATTCCAAGATGGTAAAATTGCCGAAATTGGTAAACACGATGAACTTATCAGCCGAGAAAATGGAATTTATCGCCATCTTTATGAGCTTCAAATAGGCCTTCATAAATAAATAATCTAGATTGCTAAAACGCCATAGAGCGTGATAGACTTCTATTTATGGACCAAAGAACACTTATTAAAAACCTAAAAGATCACACAGGCCAAGAGGTAACCCTAAAAGGCTGGGTTGATGTTAGACGTGATCAGGGTAAAATGATTTTTATTGATTTTAGAGACGCTTCAGGCAAAGTTCAAGGAGTAGTTTTGCCATCATATGCCGAAACTTTAGAAATAGCCAAAATGATTCGCCCAGAATGGGTGCTCACTCTCACTGGCAAAATAAACAAGCGGCCAGAAAAAAATATAAAAACAGATATTTTAAACGGTGATATTGAATTAGAAATTCAAACGATAGAGATTTTAAACAAAGCAGAAACTCCACCTTTTGATTTAACCGAAAACACAATTGGCATCAATGAAGAATTGCGTCTAAAATATCGCTATTTAGATTTAAGAACTGAACGATTACAAAAAAATATTCGAGCCCGAGACCGGATAATTTCTTTCTTTAGAAATTATATGCATGACAATGATTTTCTAGAAATAGAAACTCCTATTTTAATGAAAGGGACTCCAGAAGGTTCTCGTGAATATGTTGTACCCTCAAGACTAGAAACTGGTAAATTTTACGCCCTACCTCAATCACCGCAACAATTTAAACAATTAGCAATGGTGGCTGGATTTGAAAAATATTTTCAAATAGCCAGATGTTTCCGCGACGAAGATCTAAGAGGGGATAGACAACCAGAATTTACTCAGCTGGATTTTGAAATGTCATTTGTCACTCAAGAAGACATTTTAGCTTATACCGAGGCCATGTTTATAAAGTTAGTAGAGACTTTATATCCTGAGAAAAAAATTAGCCAAATTCCTTTTCCTAGATTGACCTACAAAGAGTCAATGGATAAATATGGTAATGATAAACCAGATTTAAGATCTGATAAAAATGACCCCAATGAACTAGCTTTTGCTTGGGTGATTGATTTTCCTATGTTCGAAAAAGATGATAAAGGCAAAATTTCTGCTGTTCATCACCCCTTTTGTTCAGTTAAAGATGAAGATAAAGACAAGTTGATGTCAGGTCAAGATTTATTTTCAATCAGAGCTAATGCTTATGATTTGGTTTTAAATGGCTACGAATTATCTTCCGGTAGCATCAGAATT
>Ga0208245_1001897_pt1 | contig 11547 bp, 7 predicted proteins | sample RifOxyC1_FD_184035 | JGI IMG/M metagenome (GOLD analysis project Ga0208245, IMG submission 184035) | Soil microbial communities from Rifle, Colorado - Rifle Oxygen_injection C1 (SPAdes) | ecosystem: Environmental > Terrestrial > Deep subsurface > Rock core/Sediment | place: Rifle, Colorado... | reverse complement strand
AAAAAAGCTTCGAAAGGGTGGGGTCAAGTGATACGGTCAGCGTTGATGTACGAATTGTTGCAGCCACCAATCGTGATATAGATGCCCAGGTTAGAAACGGTGAGTTTAGAAGCGATCTATACTATCGGCTCAACGTACTACCCATCTACGTCCCACCGTTGCGACAGAGAAAAGAAGACATCCCGGAGCTGGCTGATTTTTTCCTGAAAAAATTCTGCAGGGAGACAAAAAAGCAATTCCTTGGTTTTACAGACTCAGCCATCGATTTGATGCTTTCTTATTCCTGGCCCGGCAATGTAAGAGAGTTGGAAAATGCTGTTGAAAGGGCTGTTGTCATTGCCAAAGAGAAGACCATAGGGCCTAGGGATCTCCTGATTGGTGGAGGTTCTTTGGGCCATGATGATTATCGAGGCAAAAATCTTAAAGATGCCCTTACCATATTCAAAAAGCATTTCATAGCGAGTTCCCTGGACGAGCATGGCTGGAACCAGACCATGACGGCAAGGGCCCTCGAGATACAGCGTACTTATCTCTCCAGGCTCATAAAAGAGCTCGATATCGCGAACCCCAAGGAGTAGCACATCATGAATACCAAGGATACCGTAGCCCAGGCCAAACCTAAAGACGAAATCCGCCTATCCGAAAAGATCAGCACCATAATTCGAGCCAACAGGACGATTCTTGCTATTCTTGGCATAAGTCTCATAGTCATCGTTGTTGCAATTGGGGTAGTTTCCTATGTACAGAATGACCGTCTTGTAAAATCCACCCTGGCTCTTGAAAATCTTGAAGTCGAATTCGATGAATGGGCTTCCACAGAGAATGATGAAAAGACTGAAAGTGCCAAGGCAGTCATTGCATCAGCAACAGGAATTCGGTCTTCCTTTCCAAAATCATATGCGGCTCTGCGTTCCGGTATAATCGAAGCCAAAATATATTTTGACCGTGGTGACTTTGCCGCTGCAGAGGCAGCCTTCAACAATGTTGCTTTGGCCAACCCTAACTCCCACTTGGCACCTACCGCTTTGGGAAATGCGGCGGCAATGGCAGAAGAGCGTGGCGATAGTGAAAAAGCTCTTGAATACCTTGTAAAGTTAGTTGAAACCTATCCTTCTGCTCCTGGTCTTGGCAGAGCCCTGTTTTCCTTAGGTAGGCTTTATGAAGAGACCAGGCAATTTGATAAGGCTGTGGTGTTTTACCTGCGTCTCAGTGCAATGGAAAGCGAGACGGATTGGACAAAACTCGCCCAGAGCCGTATAATTCACCTCAAGTCGCTCGGGATGATACCATGAAGGATGGAGGTTTGGCCTTTCAAGGCAGACCTCGTTAGTCAAGGCAATCAGCCCGGTCTGCACGACCGGGCTTTTCTTATGGAGGCATTTGAATGGCAAAAAAACGGATGAAGATTTTCGATTCAAAATGGTTCTCCCTGGTGATTGCCGCTTTGATTTTTGGACTTTTTCTATCGCTTTTCATGGGAACAAAAATACTCCAGAACCTTGAAGGCTCTGTCATAGACAGACATTTCCAACTTAAGACAGGCAGGGAAACTAAAACCATTCAGGAAGGGGCTGTGTTGTCCCATCAAAACCTGAAAATTTCAGACAGTATACTTATCCTGGGAATAGACCAGCGAAGTCTTGCCGAATTCGGTAAATGGCCTTTCAGGAGGACCAAACACGCAGATCTGATCAACTCTTTTGCGCGGATAAGTGATCAGACAAATCGTGAACAATCTTTATTTCTCGACGTTTTCTTTATCGAAGAGGACCAGAATCCGACCAATGATGCCTTGCTTGTGAATGCCATCCAGGAATCCGGTAGGGTATTCCTGGAAACGGTGCTCACAGCTTATGGGTCGATGGATGAGGATGATCCGCTATTACCACGTCAGGAAGCCCTGTATGAAGAACTGGGAGTGGTTACTAACATTAAAGGCGACTGGAAAGGTCTCCCTGCCCACTATGGCTATGAACCACCGCTGGAGCCATACGCCCGGGTTACATCAGGTTATGGGCATGCAAATTTCCTTTCCGATCCAGATCAGGTATTCAGGCGCCAGCCACTGATTCTGCGATCAAGCATATTACTTCGCACTCTTAGACTGGACGAACTTAGTCCAGGTTACGCCGTCAATGAAGCTGCTTTTGAGCGCCTAGCCTGGCAGGATGACCAAGGTGAGTATCACAATATTGAAAACCCGGTGAGTGACACAGATCTTGAGAATCTACGTGCCAGGATGGAAAAGCACGCTCCACTAAAAATCATTGATGATAATTATGATGGTATTCCAGACGATAGTTTTTATATTATCCGTCATTTCCGTGATGCATTTGTTCCTTCGATTACACTTTCGCTGGCTTTGGATTTTTTCAACCTCAGCTATAATGATATCGAAGTAGTAATAGGTTCACATATTCTCATACCAAGTCCCATGATCAAGGATTCCGAGACCGGTGAGTTGGTGCCATATTCGATACAAATAATACCAGACGAATTCGATACGGCTGGCAACTTCATCAAAGAGGGTAGCAGGAAATATTTACCTGAAATCAGGATCCCCATAAATGAGCGCGCACAGATGTTTGTCAATTTCATGGGACCTCGATCCAGCGCAAATCCTGACGGCAGACAGACCTTCCCCATACGGTCTTATGCTGCGTATGCAAACAGGGATCCTGGTCCAGATCCATCAGTCTGGCGACGTACCTTAGCGGTTAAAGACAAGATACTCATGGTTGGAGCCTTCGCATCTGGAATGGCCGAGGATGAAAAACCGACTCCGTTGGGGATCATGTTCGGAATTGAAATGCATGCCAATGCCCTAAATACCATCCTCATGGATAATTTCCTGCACCAGGCTCCTGCTTGGGTGGATCTGTCGATACTAGCCGGCGCCATACTTTTCATTGCACTCATCAGTTCCAGGATACCTGCAGCCATAGCCTTCATCGCGACTATAGTATTAACCATCTTCTATTTCTTCTTTTCAAATTATCTCTTCGAAAGTCGATCTTACATAGTGAATTTTTCAGCGATTGCAACTTCTTCCATCTTCACCTTCATATCGGTAGTGGTTTACCGGGTATTTACAGAAGAGCGTGAAAAGCGGCAGATCAGGGATACTTTTGGAAAATATCTGAGTCCAAAGGTCGTGGATCAGCTATCGGACAACCCACCTGAGCTTGGTGGCATTGACAAAGAGCTTACTGTTTTCTTCTCCGATATACGCGGCTTTACCACATTGTCGGAAAATATGACACCCCAGGAACTGGTCAACCATTTAAATGTGTACTTGACCGCCATGACTGATCTTGCATTGGAGTATGGTGGCACCCTTGATAAATATATGGGAGATGCCATCATGTGCTTCTGGGGTGCTCCATTGCCGCAGGCCGAGCATGCTGTGCTAGCCTGTAAATGTGCGCTGAAACAGATGATTGTACTTGCGGAGCTCAACAAAGGATGGCCGGAAGCCAAGCATATCAATATAGGTATAGGCCTGAACACCGGCATCATGACTGTTGGTAACATGGGGTCCAAGATGAGAATGAACTATACCTTGATGGGTGATCATGTAAATCTTGGCTCCCGCCTTGAGGCCACCAACAAGGAATACGGCACGCGTATCATAATAAGTGAATTCACGTATGCCCAGGTAAAAGACAAATTCATAGTCCGTGAACTGGACAATATCAGGGTCAAAGGCAAGAACAAACCGGTCCTCATCTATGAGTTGGTTGACTGTCTGGAGTCCATAGAACCACCGCCACTGGGAGTTGTTAAAAAGCACAAGAAGTGAACGGGATGGTAGGATGGAGGGTGGGAGTTTTGCATCGACACCTTATGCCATGCACGGTGATGATTGCTTTGGTTCTGACAGGCTGTGGGATAGAAACGCTTGCCTACCTTCGCAGCAATGAAACTCCCGTTCCAATTGGAAACAGTGGCAATGCACTTGAGTTCAATACTCCTGTCAATCCCACTAATGGAATAAATCTCTACTATAGGATTTATGATTCAGAGACTGATGCGATCAGTGACAAGAATATCCTCGACACCAAGCAGGGTAGTGAAAATATACCGGGCAGCGCAATTTCATATCTCGAGAATTCATTGAAATATACAAGGCCGGTCAGGTACAGCCTGAAGAACAATAAAACCATTTCAGTCATACCTACAATTCCAGACAGTATTGATACAAATACTTTATTGTCCATCAAGCTGATTTCAGGAAGGATTTTTATCGATCTGGATACAAGTTCCGTACTTGTGGATATCGAGGAAGACCCGGTTACAGATGATGTATTCGAATTATTGCGGAATACCAGTTCTGGCATTCCCAAAGGTTTCGATGAACTGGCACAACCAGACGATCTAGATTACAAGATAGGAGAGACGGAATATTTCTCGTATTATGTACAGTTTTTTGCAGCATCATATGGATTTGACCTGACAGGTAGTGGTACCGAATTATACAGCAATGCTGTTTATCTAGGCTGTATTGTGCTTGAAGCGGATGTCTGACGAGTGTTCATAACCGTTGTGAAGGTCGAAGGGATGCATGATTCTATAGGTCAATGACTTCCGATAATGTATATTCTGTCTACCAATATATACATTCTTTATAAGCACTTTAAAGATTGCTAATCAATACAATAAAAATGTCGGTATGATACTGGCCTGCCGTCTTTCCCTTTGGCATATTGAGCGACTCTATGTACTTGAACCTTAGAATTACGGATCACAATGCCAGTTGAAGTTTCGAAAAGCGAACTTAAACCAAGTTCACGTCTTCCGGTAAATGGGAGCAATACTTGTATCGACCTACCGTCTTCTTCCAATGAAATTGAAGCCGAATCAAGCTCTGTCTTGCTGGCTATCAACTCCTGTAGTTTGATGATGTTATTACCAGCGTCGAAATCAAGAAATTTTTGTCCGATGAAACCCTTGATTTGTGCAACAGAAAGTATGTGTATACCTTCAGGTAGAAAAGAATTCATAATATCTGCAATAGTAGAGATGTACTTAGGAAGTCCGGAAATAAGCATGGTACCATATTCATCATCCGATGAGAAACCGAGTGGCAAGGGTTCAGATATTTCAAGCCGCGGAGCTGGATTGAAGCCTTCCGAATGGAGTATCGGGACTCCGGCTCTAGTAATTGCGGTTGCAAGCATTTCCCATACTCCATGGTGAGCATAAAAGGAAGCAGCACCTGTTTTGGAGTAATTGAAAAACAAACGGAAACGTGCTGTATACGACTTTGGGTTTTCATTCCTGGTGGTACCAACTGCATCATTGCTACCAAGATTTGCTTCAGCTTCTATTTCAGACCTACTGGTGATCCTTACCGAATCAGTACACGCCCCACAGGGAACTGTGCAATTTTCCTTACATGTCGATGTCAATATGGGTTTTTGAGAATGATAATATTCTTTTTCAAAATATTTTCTGGAAATTCCTATTGAAATTTCATCCCAAGGCAAAACATCAGACACCTGTCTTGAACCTAGAAGAGAATTGATCAAGGATTCGTTATTTTCGACAAGGTTATTCCAGATATCCTTTCTGAATTTATCATCCCAGGCATCGAATCGAGCACCCTTCTTGAATGCGTCAACCAGAATGTCCCCTACCCGCTCATCGCCTCGTGCTATCATCCCTTCGAGCCAGGAGAGGAATGGGGAATGGTATGTTATTTTAACCCTGGTATTGTTCTTGAAGGCATCTTTGATTGCATAAATCTTCTGTATTGCAATATCAGGTTCGATCTGTGCGCACCATTGAAAGGGGGTATGAGGTTTAGGTACAAAACTAGCCAGAGTCACATTCAGTTTCATAGGTGTGAGCGATGCCATTTCTTGAAGGAATTCTATAATGGCCTTCTCTTCTGAAACATCCTTTACTACTACTGGCAGACCAATCATGAAATAGAATTTGGCCAACCTATATCCTGATTTGGCTGCCTCCTCGAAAATGGCACGGATCTTATCCAAACTTACTTGTTTGTTCAGCACGATCTGCCATTGATCATTAGGCGTCTCAATTGCAAAAGTTAATCCACCCTTGCGTGTTCCAGATAATTGTTCCAGTAATTCAAGAGGAAAAGACTCTATCTTCAATGATGGTAGCTGAAAAGATACCCCTTCGGGTCCCCAGCGTTCATTCAACTGTTTAAGCAAGGAGAATATACCCGGATAATCTCCACTGGAAAGGGATGAAAGCGTTATGGCCCTGTGTCCGGCTATGCGTACCTGCGTTTCAACCTCGGAATGGATCAATGCGGGCTGGCGAAGTCTCTGGGGTCGGTAGAAATAACCAGCGTGACAGAATCTACACCCATTGGGACAGCCACGCATAATTTCTACTACACCATGATCTTGAACAGGTTTAACCACTGGTGTCGGGAAGCGATGTCCATATTCCCTGGTAGAGAATTCAGAAAACACATGCCTGATGGTCTTTTTCCCAGGCATCCAGAAGGCAGGTTCGGCAGCTATGCGTTCCAGGCTGGCATTTCGATCGGCACCCTGGGTTTTCATTACTGCCAGATCTTTCAGCAAGTCAAAAAAAGCATCTTCGGCCTCTCCTATCCAGACAGCGTCGATGATGGCTTTATAAGGTGCTGGATTTGTCATTGCAGGACCACCAGCAATGACGATTGGGTGTGATGTCAGGCGGTCAGCCGAGTATAAAGGTATGCCGGAAAGGTCTAGAACTGAAAGAATATTCGTAGCGGCTAGTTCGTATCCTACAGTAAAACCAAGTACATCGGAATCAGCCACGGGAGTTCCAGATTCCAGTCCATACAGGGGCGTTTCATTTGAACGCAACAAGGTCTCAAAATCCAGGGCTGGAGTGAATACACGTTCACACACTATTCCTTCCAGGTCATTAATAGCAGCATAGAGAATCCGCATCGCATTGTTGGACATACCAATCTCGTACATGTCGGGAAAGCATAACATCATCCTGTATGATGCGTCAGGCTTGCGGATAGAACCGACTTCACCCCCTAGGTATCTAGCAGGTTTGTCAATGCTTGAGAGCAAGGGGCCGAAGGAAGTGACGGGATTGAAAGGTTTCATGTCTCATATCTCCTGGCACCTATACCCAAAGCCAAGCCCAATCCGAGAGATACAGCCCACAGTGAGGATCCACCGTATGACAGGAACAGCAAGGGAATACCGGTAATGGGCATAATACCCATTGCCATTCCAATATTGATCAAGAAGTGGAAAAGAATGGTGCCGTACAAACCGGATACGAAAGTTATCTGGAATTGGCTTTTAACATTTCGAAGAGATAAAACCAATCGGATCAATATGAAAAGGTATAATGTAAAAATGACAAGCCCCCCAACGAACCCCATCTCTTCCGAGATTATACTGAAAATGAAGTCGGTGCTTTGTTCAGGCAAATAACGATAGTGGCTTTGGGTTCCCTGGAGAAACCCCTTGCCTGCTAATCCGCCTGATCCAATTGCCGTGATTGACTGTAGAATATGCCAACCGGCACCGAGTGGATCAATCCCGGGATCCAGGAAAACTACGAGTCGCATCAACTGATAACCTTTTAGAACTTTATGGCCTGCAAGCGAGGCTGTCATCGCCAATCCGAAGATGGATGCAAAAAAGGCAATCCAGTAATAATACTGTTTTTTAAAAAACCGCAGGCCAAGCACTGCCAATATAAAAGTTACAGCGATTACTCCAAGGATGTAATACACATAAGGAGCCTCGTAGAATAGTCTCAATGCCAGAGAAGGTGAAGCGGTGATCAGGTTTTGCCACAGCGGCACAATGGTCAATACAATTGCGATGGTTCCAAATGAGGTGATAAAAACGAGGTAGCGCCGGTTGATTCCGCCGACATATGCCATTGCCAGATACAAGGGCAAGAACACCAATGCAGTCCCGAAATCCGGCTGCATGAGGATGAGCACCATCGGGAACAATACGATGCCGAAAGAAATGACAAAGCGCCTTATTGAAGAACCTTCATGCCTGCTCGACTCAAGATATTTAGCAAGGAAAAGCATTGTTGCAATTTTCATGAACTCGGATGGCTGAATGCCGAAATCGCCAATACCTAGCCAGGATCTGGCACCATTGACTACCTTGCCGAAGAATCTGGTATAGATCAACATGGATGCAGTACAGACATAGATTATAGGGGTGTAGTCAGGTAATCGTTTTGGTTCCAGTAAAGTTGCCATAAGTATCAGGACGATTCCGCTGATTGCCCAGATTATCTGGCGGATATACTCTGAGGAGACCAATTCACCGCTACTTGTGACTCCCGAGGAATAGATGAACAAGATACCAATGGCCATAAGGATGGTGACTGCTAGAAGTATGAACCAATCAATCGATCTGACAATTTTAATTATGGCAATCATCATTCCATCCTGTCACGAATTGGCACGTTTCTGCCAAGAAGCCCGAACTTGGCTGCAGCCTCTTCATAGCTCTGACCTGCGAAGTATCCCTGGAATACAATGTTTGTCGCGTATACAGCCCACCACTCCCAAGGATTTGCAGCTTCGACCATAGCTACAACAACTACTGTTTCTTCCGGGGTTGCGCCATAGGGACCATAACCTACAAACCAGGAGTGCCAACGATCATTGAGGCCGATTTCTGCCGTTCCTGTTTTTCCAGCTATTTTCACTACATTGTTTTGGAATACATAACGAGGGGTACCCTCTTCGACTACACCGCGGTGGTATTCCCTACTCAGGGCAAAGGTTTCCTTTGATATGCTTGAGGCAATCAATACCTCAGGTACAACTGCAGAAATGACTGCTCCATTCACAGGATCGCGAATTTCCTTCAAGAGGTGGGGTCTGTAGATAACCCCGTCATTTACCAGCATGGACATAGTATTAGCAACCTGCAAAGGAGTTGCTAGTAGATATCCTTGGCCTATTGACATATTGAGTGTGTCACCGCCAAGCCATTTTTCATGGAAACGACGTTCTTTCCATTGAGGTGTCGGCACAAAACCTGCTGCCTCACCTAATAGATCAATGCCGCTTACCTGACCGAAGCCAAATTCCCTTGAATATGAGACGATACGTTCGATACCAAACTTGTCACGTCCAACTTCCCAGAAATAGACGTCACACGATTGGGCCAAAGCCTCGCCAAGGTTCAGTTTACCGTGTCCAGGGACACGTATCCAGCAACGAAAGACCCTGTCACCATAATCGATCTCCCCAGTACACAGGATTTCCTCATCAAGAGGTATTGCCCTTTCTTCTATGATACCCGTAGTCATAATGGTCTTGAAAGTCGAGGCTGGAGGATAGCTGGATTGGATTGCTCGATTGATTAGTGGATTTCGAGAATCTGCAAGCAATTGGGCGTAGACATTGTTTCCACCTTTTTCTATAAGCTGATTGGCGTTGTAAGCAGGATATGAAACCATGGCAAGGATTTCGCCAGTAGAAGGCTTGAGGACGATCATTGAACCTATCCTCTCACCCAGGGCCTTTTCAGCTAGAACCTGAGTATTTCTGTCAATGGTAAGTACAATGTTCTGACCTTGGGATGGTGGTTCAACATCGCGGGTAGAGGCTTCGACGCGGCGCCCTCTTACATCGACTGTGCGGAAGATTCGACCGTCCTTGCCCCTAAGTATGCTGTCATACTGGCGTTCCATACCGGATTTACCAATGATATCCCCGCTCTTATAGCCACGATTGAAAAGTATCTTCAATTCATCTCGGGTAATAGGACCAACATATCCAATCAAATGTGAAAAGCTGTCACTTTCAAGATAATTACGTTTGGGCCTGGAAAACCATGAAACTCCTGGGAATTCATCTATTCGCTCGGCTATGCGTGTTATGATTTCCTGCCCAACGGAACTTGAAATTTCAACCGTCTGATAGAGTTTATAATAAGCAGGTGGAATTCGCCGATGAATATCCTCCAAAGGCTCATCCAGAACACTTGCCAATTTTGAGAATACAGTTTCACGCATATCAGCTGGAATCTCAGCCGGTATGACCGTCAAGGCAAAGGAATCAATATTCAGGACTAGAGGAAGGTTATAATTACGATCATATATTTCGCCTCTCTGTGCAGGGAGAGTTTCTACTCTTCGCGAAATTGAGGTAGCCCTGATTTGGTATTCATATCCACGTATTACCTGTAGATAAAAAAGATAGCCCGCGTAAGAGAATACAACCAGTGATGCAAGAACTATCAAGGACAGCAATCGAAATGGAGATATTCCCTGATCCTTAGCTTCAAATTCAATCATGCCTGGATTCCAAAGGGAGTATCAGCTTGTCCAGAACACTCATAATCAGGAATAACAAGGGAGCCAGCAAACCATTATATGCTGTTTCGATCCAGATCAACGGTTGAGTAAAATCATAAGCCAGGATCTTGTCCTTGAAAATCCATGAAAGCAGCATCAGCAAAAGCGCTTTTATGATAGTGGCCGATAAGCCGAAAAATACGGGCATTAGAATTCTGTCTATATAGAATCTACCGGACAGTGAGTTGAAGATGGTTGCCATGACAGTGTTGATGAATGCACTCAGGCCTAGTGGAGCAGCGCTTACGCCATCTTGCAGCAAACCTGAGAAGAAACCGGTAAACTGTCCCTGCAAACCTTTGGCCTTGAATGAAATATATAGTACAGCCAGCAAGGCAAGATCAGGGAGAACCGAATATATGGCAATTGCATCCAACCAGGTTGTTTGGACGATTAAAAGTGTTGAAACGAACAAGAATGAAAAAGCCAGTCGGCGAATCATGAGCCGCCTCCTGTTGATGAAGAACTGGACTCTTTATCTGCACCGATGATAAAAACGAATTCGAGGCGGCTAAAATCGATGATTGGTTCGATTTCAAGTTCCATTGATGTAAGGTAATCAAGAAGTCGGAGTTTGCTTACCCGTCCAACCTTGATGCCAGCAGGATATAAGGATTGTAGGCCGCTAGTGATTACCAGATCACCAAACTGTATTTCTTCACGGGCTCGCTTTTTGACATATTGTACGATAAGTGGCAGTTCATCGCTACCGGAACCCATCGCAAGGCCTTCATAACGGGATTTCTCCATTCGGACTGCGATGAATGAAGCAGAATCGAATATTGGTACTACCAGACAGGTAGATCTTGAGACTTCGATGACACGCCCAACCAAGCCTTCCAGACCGTCTTGATAAGCAACTACAGCCTGATTCTTGTGGATTCCATGGATTGTTCCCTTGTCCAGTACAAAAGTGGAATACAGGTTTCCTGGATCTTTGGCTACTATTCTTGCGGCCACGGAATTGTAGTGAGCCTCTGAAGATAACTGTAGTAATTGTCGTAGGCGATCATTTTCTTTCTTCAGATCTGTAAATTCCCTTTCCATCTTCCCAAGGGCTTCAACCTGAATCAGCAAGTCTCGATGGCTTGCTTCGAGGCGGCGCAATTCCGAGATACTGTAGATCGTATCTGCTACGAAAGACCCGACAGTACTGAAACCTTGCTGGAAAAAAGAGATGACAGTCAATCCAAGCTGCTTGGAGACTCCTGA
>Ga0208245_1001895_pt1 | contig 11553 bp, 6 predicted proteins | sample RifOxyC1_FD_184035 | JGI IMG/M metagenome (GOLD analysis project Ga0208245, IMG submission 184035) | Soil microbial communities from Rifle, Colorado - Rifle Oxygen_injection C1 (SPAdes) | ecosystem: Environmental > Terrestrial > Deep subsurface > Rock core/Sediment | place: Rifle, Colorado... | reverse complement strand
CGGTTCAAGGTCAACAAATTTCCCAGCAACCCGCGACTATTGAACAGTCTACGACTGTTCCCGATATTGCTAAGACGGAGTTATTGAATGGCCCGCCTGCTACATCTGAGCCCACCGGAATGGTTGCCGGAGAACCTGTTGTCACCACAAGAAGAGCAGATACTGGCGTTTCTGGACTTGAGCGGGGAGGTGCCGGATCACCTGTGGCCGCTACTGGACAAAGTGAACCTGTACTTGGTGGAGGCGGGGAGGTTGCAGTAAGCCCAACAGTATCTACAAGCAAAGACGGGCGAGTGCGCGTTACTGGAATCACCAAAGAACAAGCAGCGCAGATAAGGGGTAGTCTAAAAATAAAAGGTGTTGTCATTGGCAATAACGGTAGCGCCATTTTCCCAAAGAGCGTAAAGAAGTCGGTAATCATGGCTGCGCTTGGAATTGAAGACGCAAAGATAATCAAGCCTCGTAATCCGCAAAAGGCATCGTCAGACTTGTTGCAGCGCATTAAGCAACTTGGCGGCATTGATGCAGATCAAGCACTTGATATTACCGGCGAGAAGCGAGGTGTTGGCGGGTGGAGGTTTGCGTTCAAGAATGGCGGACGCGGACTGGATGATTTGGCAATATCGCTTGCTGGCGAAGGGTTTAATATTGACACATCAGATACCGATGGCGGAGTACAGCAGCTTCGTGACATGATTCGCTCACATATCGGCGGTGAGCGTAATTTCAGGAATGTTGATATTGAGCAGCAGGTGAAATCGGATAAGGTAAATAGGGATAAAAACGACCTGATTGAATACGCTAAAAGCCTCGGCATTAAATGGCAAAATCTGACAGACGCGCAAATTGAAGACGCGATATACTTTATCGAAGATGATGCGCGCATGGCCGCTATCGCAGAAAGTGAAGACATATCCGACGAAGAAGCCGGGGATGCGCAAGAAATTGCCGGTCTAGCAGAAGATGGCGCAGATATCCAGTTTGGCGATGATGTAGAAACAGACAACGCCGCGCTTGCGGCATTCCTTGGGGAAGAAAATGGACAAACGAGCGGCAGAGATATTGTTGAAACACCCACCGGAGCGGCGCAAGAAGCTACTGAGCGCCGCACAAAAACTGGAGAACCAGCGCAAGCTGGCGCGTATGCGCTCGAAGGCCAAACTGAAGCAGAAATAAGAGAGGCAGAAGAGGCGCAACTACGCGCAGATGTGGAAGCGCAGCGCACCCAGCAAGCCGAAGAACGCGAAGCCAACAAGCGCGAGCAAGAGTCCCGCCGTAAGCGAAACGTCAATACCGTCGCATCCGACAATTTCCAGCTCGGGCAATCGCGCGAGGAAGTCACTCGCATGGCTGATACAGGCATGACGGATATGTTCGGCCAGCAAACGAAATCTGGCATCACAACATCCGCCCCGAAAGCGGACGAAAGCGCCACTGCAAAATTCAGCAGAGCCAGCCAAGCTAACGATGGCAGGCAATACAACCCGGCGCTATCCGAAATCTACGTCACCCTGAAACTCATTGACGAAGACGGCAATCCTGTAAAATGGAGCGGCAAGGAAGAAAAGAATCCGGGTAGAATGAAGGCTGATGCAGCGCTGAAAGAATCGGATTCGCGCATTGAGAAGCTGAAGCAACTTTTGGAGTGCTTGGGATAATGCCGGTCGTCGTTAAAAAAGAGGAAGCGCGCAAGCTGGCTGTAATCGGCAACTTGCGCTCGCAAGACGGAGAGAGGCTATACAGGCCACCAAAGCCGGAGCCAGCGCAAGAACTGCCAGAGAAGAGTGACACAGCTAAGGCGCTAGAAATGGTAGCCGAATCGATACGCGACAATCGGCAATCTGCCGAAGCAATCGCGCAAGCGCATCTAAATGCCATTGGGCAATTAGTAGTTGCGAGCAAGGAAATACCAACTACCAAAGAGCGTCAAAGCAATGAGGAGTGGGAATTTGAAGTAATCCGCGATCAAGCTGGGAAAATATCACGAGTCAAAGCGATAAAAGGATGTTGATGTGGCAACAATTATCAGTACAGCAATAGAATCAATACCGCGCGGTAACGGGCAAAACTACGTCGTGTTTGTGTTCACACTGGATAATGGCGATCTGGTAATGGATGGGCCGCGATTCTTAGATGATGGAATTGCTCTCAACGCGAAAGCGGCGGAGATTGGCGCGGCTTTATTAGAAGTTCTCGCACAAGCGGAGGTAACGCAATGGCTGGCTTGAAATACGCAACCAAGGCGCAACTTGTAGCGGCCATTCGTGAGCGGTTTGCATCCAGTGCCGGGCCAGAGTTACATCGGCTCTCAGCGAAAATCAAAACCGCAATGGATGCCGGTGAATTCACCGACGAAGAAATGCGCATGGCATTCGGAAAATCAACTGCACAATGGGCAGCGTTGAAGGGCAAAATCACCACATATGCTACCCGGTATTCTGACATGCACAGCGCGAGGGGCGAGTAAATGACTGACTGGTATACAAGGCCACCTTCAGGAACCGCAGGAAGCGGCACATATCGCGGATTTTGGACCGCATCAACAACATGGGCAGCCGGTGACCGGATAGTTCCGTCTCTTGCCTATGCTACAGCGGCAGCGAAAGGTTATGTCTACGAATGCACCACAGGCGGCGCTGGCGGCGGAACGGAGCCGACTTGGGTTTACACCACGCCCGATACTAGTACAACAACTGACAATGCTGCGGTATTTACTGTCAGATTGGCCGATGATTGGGCGAACGCTTCGACTCGCCCAGATTACTTGTTCAGCAACAAGATGGTAGCCGGTGAGACGATATATTCTGAAACGGGGACGTATCCATTAACTGCAAGTACAACCTATACGCTTCCTGGCACTGCCGCATCGCCATGCCGCTGGATCAGTACGACCGATACATCGAATGCACCGCCAACAACTGTTGCGGCTGGTGCAAACATGGAAGCCGGTATAGGTGGTTTTAGGGAACTTGTTGCGGGGATAGGTTACGTGTATGGAGTAACCCTTAAATGTGGTTCGACAGCCGCCGACCCATCGATCAATATCAGCTCTGCTGCAAATAGTAATTTGGTTTATGAGGAATGTATATTCGATACATCCGCATCAAATTCATCGACAGCGTATATTCTATTCGGTGCAGTATCTACAAACTCAAAGTTTCTTACTAAAACAAATAAATGCACATTCAAACTAGGTTCTAATGTTGGTTCGCGAATATCCCCATACGGAATATGGTATTCCGAGAATGACGTATTTAACCCTGGTCCATCGCAGCCTACAGCGTTATTTAACGAGTGGAAGGGCAGTTTCAAAATTGTTGGCGCAGATATGAGCGCGATTACATCTACGCTATTTGGGACTATCAGTAACAATTTTGGATATTTTGAATTACATCAATGCAAATTAGGTTCCGGGGTTGCAGTTTCCGGGAGCCAAACTTCTGCTGCAACGCTTGATGTTTACCTTTCAGACTGCGCGTCAGGCGACACACATTTCGAGTTCGCGCATTACAATTACTGGGGCAATACCACGATCAGTACGGCGATTTATGTCAACACCGCTGATGGTGCAGCCTACAATGTTGCTGATGCAAAATATTCGTGGAAAGTCACCGGCGTTAATGGAACTTTCGCAACGCCATACGTAAGCCCTTGGATCGATAAATACAACGAAGCAACAAGCGCAATAACGCCGCGCCTTGAAATTCTGCGCGACGGTAGCGCCACGGCATACAACGACGACCAAGTATGGGCGGATTTTTCGTACAAAGGAACGACTGGTTTTGTCACGGCAACTGTCGTTAGCGATAAATGCGGAATTGTTGCAACTCCAGCAGCGCAGGCAAGCAGTTCGCTAGGCGCTGGTGATTGGACTGGCGAAGGTGGCACAGCATGGTTTGGGAAACTTGAGCCAACTTCGACCATTACACCGACTGAGATCGGCGACATATCTGCCCGCGTGAGTGTTGCTGGTGCGATTACCGTCTATGTGAATCCTAAAATACTGGGCACTTAATCATGGCCGTAACGCGCGCATCACGCAGCGGTAATCTTCGGCAGGAGTCAGGAGCTACATCTCGGTCGTCGCGCAATAGTTTTAGGCAGGAGACGGTAGCGGCTGCTGGCGGCGGCTTCAAGGCATATTGGTCGATCAGAAGATCAGGCATCCATGGAGGGATGAAAATAATGTACCCAAAAAACGCAACAACACCACCAACCATCGCTATCGGTGCGGTGATTCAAATATCAGATGGTGCCGTTCAATCATCCGGCGTGTCAGTAGTAGTGCGACCAGAAGGCGGCACAGAAACTGCTGGAGGTGGCACTGTAAGCTACGGCGGCAGCAGCAATGTCGTGTATTACGCACCGACGCAGGCTGATACAAATTACACCGCGTTTACGGTAACGGCATACAAAGCAGGTTGTATCCCGGTCAGCCAGACGATTGTCACCACAGCATCGAGCACGTCCGGTAATGTCATTCTGGCTGGTGTAACGCATACCAGTGCAGTTATCCCGACGGTATCGACACTCACCGGGCACACAGCGCAGACAGGCGACTGTTATGCGCGGCTCGGCGCACCTGCGGGCGCATCGGTCAGCGCGGACGTTGCGGCGGTAAAATCGGACTCTGCTGCAATTTTGGTTGATACAGGAACGGATGGCGTTGTCCTCATTGAAAAAGAACGGCAGTCATGCGAAAGCGGCCAAGCACAAGCTGGCGCGGTTGGTTCGATCACATTGCGCGCTGCGGCACCAACGACGAATAATCTGTATGTTGGGCAAAAAATCACGATCTATTCCGGGACGGGTTGCGGACAAACTCGCGGAATATCGAATTACAACGGTTCGACAAAGGTCGCAACTGTAGCTCGAAATTGGGAGGTAGCGCCAGACGCAAACAGTTATTACCGGGTTGAATTCGACTTCGGGCCGAAAGTAGATAACGCTCTTGAGGTAACTGTATCTACCAATAACGACAAGACTGGGTATGCACTATCAGCCACGGGAGCTGACGCCATTGGCACGGCATCAACATTCACCCAAGCAGTGGTTGATGGTGTTTGGAACGAAGCAATCGCAGGGCACCTGTCTGCCGGAAGCACAGGCCTTGCGTTGAATAGTGCAGGTTCTGCTGGTGATCCGTGGTCAACGGCAGTTCCTGGGGCGTATGGTGCAGGTTCAGCAGGATATATTCTTGGAAATAACCTTGATGCGGCTATCAGTTCGCGCATGGCAACATATACACAACCGACTGGATTCCTTGCCGCTACATTCCCGACAGGAACTATAGCGAACACGACGAATATCACGGCTGGTACGATTACGACAACTACTAATTTGACAACCAACAACGACAAGACTGGTTACGCTCTGACAAGCGCAGATCACATTGTTGGCGCAGATGCATTGCTTGATCGAAACATGGCAACAGGCACTGATAGCGGTTCGCCAACAGTAAGAACTGTCCGCCAATCATTGCGATTCCTGCGTAATAAGTGGGCAATCTCAGGAACTACGCTCACTGTAAACAAGGAAGATGATACAACAGCATCATGGACGGCAACAGTTGCAACAGATGCCGCAGCTATCCCGGTCGTTGGCAGTGACCCTGCATAATGCGCTCTATGCTTGCATTCTGGATGGGTGGGGCAAGTGCCTCACCCGCTACAACGCAAGCCGGATTTCGCGGGTTACAAGCGTTTTGGCAGGGTGGCGCAGGAGCTACGCCAACTGTAACGCAAGCAGGCTCAAAAAGCTTGCTGGCTTTTTGGATGGGTGGCGCTTATGGATATGCAGCATCTCCTGCCGTTGAAGTAGCTGGATCACCAGGCGGCAGCCTTGGATATCAGAAAAAGAAAAAGGTTTATGATAACGACTACCTGCTGCAACGAATATATAACGACGACGAAGAAGTGATGTTGATAATCCAAACATTCCTCATGACAAGGCAACCACATGTCCATCGCAAAATGTCTCACCAAGCTAAAGATTAACCCGAAGCACGAAGACGCTATTCTTGCCGGTCTTGCTGCATCTGCAAGAACAGGGAAGCTTGATTCGCATAATGCCGCTGTGTTCGCGGTTAGCGATGCGCTGATTGAAGCTGAAGCGGAGCGTGCGGATATTGTCGCGCAGATAGAAGCGCAAATGGTGGATGTTTATGTTAAGGCACAACCAGAAGAAAGTGCAACTACCGGGAAAACTGTAGCAGATTTTCAGCCGCTTGCCGACAAGGTTAATGCAAGGCTAGGCGGTGGGCGCAAGGTTGTTGTTGTGCAGTCTGAGAGTGACTTGCCGGGTTGGGCATCACAATTATCTGATTCTGACGGAAACGCAATCGAAGGTGCGTACATCGGAGGCAAGAACGCATACATTGTAGCCGATAGCATCCACACCGAGCAGCGCTTTAATGAAGTTGTGCAACATGAGCTTCACCATATGGCTGGTGAGCAGACTATCGAATCCGCAGAGTATCAGCGCGCTATCAATAACATCATCTCTATGGAGAAAGCTGGAAACAAGCTTATAAACGAGCTGGCTTTCGAGGTGGATCGTCGGCAACCAGGACTGGATGCCGATACCCGCGCAATGGAAATAATGGCGCTCGCCGCAGAAACTGGTCGCTACAAAGAATCTCCTATGCTTGTTCGCTTGTTCGCAGACATCGTTCGCGCATTCAAGCGTATTGCGCTCAAGATGGGCGTAAAAAGCGAATTGCTTGAGAGTGTAACAATTGAGGAAATCTTCTCAATGATGCGCGCAGGTGAGCGTGGGTTGTATCAGGAAGGCGGGATGCTGCAAGAGCGCGAGGGCGCGTTTGTGCAAGCGTATAGCCAGAATCCATTCGACGGGATCGAAACGCCAAAGACAAAGCTGGGAGACAAGACAGAAATCGAAGTTGATGGCGTGATGCGCCCAGCACTGAACAGTAACGGTCAGCCTATCCATTGGAGCGAGGAAGGGGTAAGGAACTTCTGGAAATGGTTCAAAAATTCCACCGTAGTGGATGAGCTTGGCAGGCCGCTGGTGGTGTATCACGGGCGTAGCGCAGGGATTTACCGGCCGGAAATGCTTACTCAACGCGCATCTGAACTTCGAGATCGGGCTAAGGTAATCGAGGAAATATTGCGCGAAAAGTACGGCCGGGACGAGAGCGGCTACCGAACAGATGAATGGCCCGCTGATTCTCGCTACGAGGAGATGCAGTCCCTTTACAAACAGGCAACGGATGTCGAAGGTGACTATTGGAACCGAAGCCCTGATCTTGAAGGTGGGGCTTTCGATGTTTCCCGTAGCGGTGATGTTGGCATCCACTTCACCGCTGATCCAAAGTCAATCCTTGAGTTCGGCAAGAGTGGCGCTGTGTTCCCGGTCTATCTGTCTGCCAGCAGCGTAGTACGGGTGTTAGACATCTTCTCCCGTTACCAAGGATTGACTGCGGCGCTTGATGAACTGCGGGATTCTGGTGTCATCACGCAGAAGGAGGCTGACAAGTTCTATAAGGCCGCTGAAAGGCTTGACAACAAAAACTACCCAGACGAACGAGATTGGGGTAGCAGCGCTGGAGTGGTCGGCTTTTGGCAAAGACTCAACGCGGTCCTTTCGAAAAAAGAAAACCTCGCGCTAATCTACGAGAACGAGGTTGAGGGGGGTGGCGACACCTATGTTGTATTCGACCCCACCCAAATTAAATCCGCCACCGGCAACATCGGAACATTCAATCCGCGCAGTGCAAATATACTGAAGAGCGAATCTGCACCTTGGTACTACTCAGCCCTCGCCAAAGCACTAAAGACCGCGCCTGAGAAGGTATTCAACCAGCCTGCCTCCGGCCTCAAGATGTGGATTCAATCGAATGCCGCAAAGCTTGGCGTGAAGGCTGATGAACTGCAATGGACTGGGTTGCTCGACTGGCTGGATACGCAAGGCAAGGCACGAGTAACACGCGAGCAGGTCAGTGAATATCTGGCGCAGGGTGGGGTGCAGTTGCGGGAAACGGTGCTTGGAGTTGACCGAACCAAGGAAATGCAAACACAGATCGACGCCATCAATGATCGCTACAACGAAATCGTTGACCAGTATGGCGTATCAGTGCAAGAGCTTCCTGCTGAAGCGAAGTCCGAAATCGACGAGTTGACTGAGCGCCATGACCGTATTTCGGATGAGATGTCTGGCTACTATCCAAGCGACCATGCGGCAAAATTCGCCTTCAAAGCCCTCGACACCCTCCCCGGCGTGCAGAAGGGGGAGAATTATCGGGAGTTTTTTCTGACGCTGCCAGACACGCGAAAATCTTTTAAGGAGTGGTATGCGTCCCGATTGGGCGATATTAAACCATTCGAAGATATGACTGACGCAGAAGAAGAGTTTGCTCGCAATGAGTATTCTAGGGAAGAATTACAAAAACGGAATATGGAATTTAACTCCCCCCATTGGCCCGGCATCACCAACCCAGTCGCCCACCTTCGCGTAGATACCATCGAGGTTGATGGCAAGCGGTATCTGCGGGTGAACGAGGTGCAGAGCGATTGGCAGTCAGCTTTCCGCGAAGGAAAGGAAGTTCCGTCTGCGCCATTTATCGGCAAAGACCCAAAGCCTACTACTGCTCTAGCCATCAAACGCGCCATCGCCCTTGCCGCACAAGAAGGAATGGACGGCGTAGTGTTTGCGAGCGGGCAGGAGAGTGCTGACCTGTATGACCTGAGTAGGCAGGTTGATAATCTGGAAATCAGACCGCTAAAGGATGGTTCCGGTAAGTTGTCTGTCTATGCCGACGGGAAGCTGGTAACGCATACTGCGCCAGATAATCTGGATAGCGTTGTCGGAAAGGATATGGCGCGCAAGGCTGTAGAAGATGGAGTGGAAAAGGAAACTGTACGGTATTCAGGTCTCGATCTTAAAGTCGGCGGCGAAGGAATGCTGAAATTCTACGACGAAATAGTCCCGCAAGCAGCCAATGCCGTGTTGCGCCAAGTAAAAGCTGGCGTGAATGTCGAAACAATCGAAGCCGACAAGCCGCGCATCGGCTTCCGAATCACTCCTGAGTTTGCAACCAAGGTGGCAGGCGAGGGAATGCCGTTATTCTCGCGCGCACCAGCGCAACCAACTGAACAGCAAGCGATTGGTGACATCATGCCTTCCGGTGTGAATTCGTATGTCAAAACCATGTTAGACAAAGCCATCTACAACTTCCAAGACCGCTTTATTGATCTTCGCCGTATGGTGAAAGAAGCCGGGGATGTAGGCGAGAAAAACAACCCGGATTTAGCCGAAACACGGTATTCAGGAATGGTTGCCGCAAGAGTCGAAGACTTTCATCAGGACATGCGAGACCCTCTTATCAAGGCAATACATGCAGCTAAACTGAAGAATGAGAGTGCGCAAGATGCGCTCGACCGTTCCGGTAGGTATGCGCTGGCCCTTCACGCAAAAGAGCGTAACGCCGCGATGCGTGAGATTAACCCAACTCAGGAAGAACTGGACGACAAGATCGCAACGCTCGAAGCGAAACGCGACAGCCTATCGGAAAACGAAAATGTGCTGGAATACATCAAGCTGCGCCGTGATCTTCGTCAAGCTGAGGCGGATATTGAAGACGGGCTGGCCGATGAATCGCTTGCCCGTGTAATCAATTCCGAAATTACCGCTCTAAAACGCACCGGCGAAGAGATCAACGAATACACCGAATCACAGGACAAGCTCAAGTCATTGCGGAATGCCAAGCCTTTTGTCGGCGATAACACATGGCTTTCTGGAATGAAAGACAGCGAAGCTGAGAAGATCGTAGCGGATGCCAAAGCAGACGGCACGGAGCCGGCATTGCTGGCGATCTCAAAGATGATTGATGCCATCACCTCAAAGGCTCGTCAAAACCTTCTGGAGGGCGGTTTAATCACGTCCAGCGAAAAAGCAGCGTGGGAAGCCAAGTATCAGCACTACGTTCCGGCGCACCGTGATGAAGTTCTGGGCGAGTTCGATGTTGGTACAGGAACTGGGCAGGGGTACAACATCCGTGGCAAAGAAAGCAAACGAGCCACCGGATCAACCAAAGAGGTGACGAACATCATAGCGCATGTTATCGCGCAATACGAAGCCAGTGTCATCCGCTCTGAAAAGAACCGCGTAGACCGGGCAATGTACGAATTCATGAAGGCGCACCCGAGCGATGTTGCTGTTTTAGATACTGCGGACATGAAACGTGTTGTCGATCAAACTACTGGTCTAGTGGTTAACCGTGTTGATCCGCTCTTCAAGCAAAAACCAAATGTGCTGACGTTCAAGATTGACGGTGAAGAACACACTATCACGTTTGACGAATACAATCCTCATGCCGCAAGACTGGCGGCATCGTTCAAAAATCTTTCAGCTTCAGACCTTGGCGAAGTAACGCAGATGGTTGGTACATTGACGCGCTTTCTCGCCACGATGAACACAACCGCAAACCCAGTATTCTTGGCGAGAAACTTCCTGCGTGATTTATCGACAGCATTCATCAATCTGAGCGACACGGAACTTGCTGGCAAGAAGGCGGAAATATTTAAGCTAATCCCGAAAGCTATCAAGGGATTCTGGGATATGTCGCACAGCAATAAACTTGATTCGGAAACTGCAAAATATGCCAGGGAACTCCGTGATGCTGGTGGACAAACTGGATGGATGGAGCATTACAAAGACATCGGCACAAGGGCAGATAAGCTTAAAAAAATGGTCGCCGTTCTTGGTGATGGCGCAGGCAATCTCACCAAGCGTGAAGCTGCTCTTTGGTGGAATACAGTTCAAGACGCGAACGGCGCAGTTGAAAATGGAGTCAGGCTGGCAACGTATATCGTTGCACGAAAATCCGGTATGAGTGAAGGCAAAGCAGCAAGCGTTGCGAAGAATCTGACGGTGAACTTCAACTTGCACGGAGCAAAAGGTGTCGAACTGAATATGTGGTACATGTTCATGAATGCAAGCATCCAAGGCACGGCAAGGATGGTGAAGGCGATTGGAAATAAGAACGTGCAGAAAATCCTAATGGGTGTTGTTGCATCTGGATTCTTAATGGACTTGCTCGCCCGTTCGCTGGCTGGTGATGATGACGACGACGGTGAAAACGATTACGACCAACTGCCTGATTATACGAAGTCAGCGAACTTCGTATTCTGGGTTGATGGCAGGCCAGTTACTATCCCGCTTCCTTATGGGTACAATTTCTTCCACTCTATCGGGCGTAAGATGGGTGAGGCGATATTCCGCAAGAATTACAGCCCGGCGAAAAGCGCTGTAGACCTTGTTGGAATTGCGCTCGGGGCGTTCAGCCCGTTCGGACAAACTGGCTCCCCGTTGCAATTTTTCGCGCCGACAATAATCGATCCGTTCGTGCAGGTAGCGGAAAACAAGAATTTTGCTGGAAACCCAGTATACAAGGAACAAATGCCTTTCTCGGTGCCAAAGCCTGAAGCGCAGATGGGATTCAAGTCAACGTCCGTTCCTGCAAAATGGCTGGCTGAGTTACTTGGCAACATGACCGGCGGCAATGAAATTCGCCCAGGCTTCCTGAACATAAAC
>Ga0208245_1001883_pt1 | contig 11634 bp, 6 predicted proteins | sample RifOxyC1_FD_184035 | JGI IMG/M metagenome (GOLD analysis project Ga0208245, IMG submission 184035) | Soil microbial communities from Rifle, Colorado - Rifle Oxygen_injection C1 (SPAdes) | ecosystem: Environmental > Terrestrial > Deep subsurface > Rock core/Sediment | place: Rifle, Colorado... | reverse complement strand
GATTTCTCGGGCGCCTTCCGGCTGAACTATCGCGACGGAATGCTGGTATTAATGACAGACGCGAAAGTTTCTGACTCTCGGGGTATCGAATTGGCGGATCTCGTCACCGATCTTTCGGCGCGCAATCGGACCCGGGAGCTTGCAGGACCATGGGACATAAGCGGGGACCTTGGGCTCAAACTGCATAGGAAAGGCAAGCTTGCGGTCAGCGTGACAGCTGATCATGATGACCAAAGAGAGTTTCGTTACGAAGTGCGCGCCAAGTACACCTCCGAGAACCTCGTGAGTACGGCGCAAGCGAATGGATTCATCCGCTCCGACCGCATCGAGGGCTCTCTCGATCAGGACATCATGCCAAAGGCGAGCGGATCGCGATTCGCCGCCCTTCGGATACGAAATTGCCGGTATTCGTATTTTGAAAGCGACAGAAATCGGCGGGCCGGGAAAGCGCGGGTGAACTGCCCCGGCTTTGCCGAGGTGGGTCCGCTCAGGTCGCGAAAATGGAACACCTTTCTCGCGGCCGTGACGTCGAAAAACCGGATTGGCGCGACCGTTCAGGCTGACCTTGAGCTGCCGTTCCCTTTTGATGCCGAAAGCCCGGTTAATGCGGCCGTCAGGATTGTTCCCGGGCCGGTGCTCAGTCAAAAGATCGCCAGAGTGAGTGGCGGGGTGAATGCGTCCATCACGGCCATTCCAAGCGGAAATCCCGTTCTCCAGCGCTTCGATGCAAAAGTCGACTTGTCGGCCCGGGTTCCCGAGTTCGGAGTCCTGGTCAAGGCACTCTCGGGAACCGTGCTCGCGATTCCAGCCCCCCTTCAGGCGCTTCGAGGAAAGGCCGCGATGAACTTGAACGGAGCCTTAAATCTGGCAGGCGGGCGGCTGGTAATGGATGTTCAGTCGGCGCTCGCGTCTCCCAAAAGGACGCAGAGACTGTTTGCGGAGGGAAGCGGGGACGTTGAGATTTCTGTAACGCGAGCCGCGGTGGGACGTCGTTCCCGTCGGATCGCGGTGAGCGCTAACGCCGATCTCAAGCTCTTGGATGCGCGACTGAGTTTGCCGCGTCTTTCACCGGGGCCTCCGCCGCAGCTCTTGCCGGATCAGCGATTAACGGGATCCTCGCTAGCGAAGGCGCTCCGGGCGGCGACGCCGAAACCTCGCGACATTGAGCTGAGTTACTCGGTTCGTATCCGCACTCCGAAAGACAGCGTTCTACAGCTTGCGTCGAATTTCACGCCCACGCCGATTCCCATCCGCCTTAATCTTTTGTTTCAGAACCCCGGCGAGCTGAAAGGCTGGGTTCGAGTCCGTCAATTCCCCTTGGAGTTTTTTGGCGGAAAGAAGGAGATCGGCGATGTGAATATCGCCTTGGATACCAGAAAGGAACGAGGACTTCTGGTCGGAAGGATTCAGATCGCGGCTGGAGATGCGAAGACAATCATTCCTCCGCCTCAGGCGGCGGGTCAGGCCGCGGGACAGGCTGCCCCGGGCCGAGCGGCTCCACAATTTTCAGTGCCTCTGATGCGGATCGCATCGTCGATACTTTTCGGGATTCCTCTGGACGAAGTGGCCGTTCAGCCAAACCTCACGACGAGACCTCCGGAAATCAGGGATCGCGAGACTTCTGAGTTTGTGCACGTCAAAAAACGCTACTGAATGCCTTATGTGTAATGCGAATAATAAATTTCTTTATATGTATTAAACAAATAAGAACAGGTTCGATATACCCACCTTCGAAATCAAAGCTTGACGCCGGGTATTCCGAATGCCTGACGGCAATTGGTTCGAGAGGCGCCTTCGGAAGTAGCGGAGGCGTCCCTGCAGTCGAAGCGCCTTTCGAACACTTATGTTACACTGACTTCCATGATCATGGATGACAAGACAACCCAGCCGGTCCCCACTTCCAGTGACCTTCAACGGTCCTTCACCCGCCACCTTCAATACACGCTGGTCAAAGATAAGTTTTCGGCGACCAAAGCCGATCTTTATCTGGCGCTGGCGTATGCCGTGCGCGACACCCTCGTCGAAGGGTGGCTGGAGACCCAGCAGGCTTATCACAGGAGTGACGCCAAACGGGTTTATTACCTCTCGATGGAATTTCTCGTCGGAAGGACGCTCGGGAACGCGCTCATCAATACCGGCTTGATCGACGAGTGGGAAAAAGCACTCAAGGTGATCGGAATTGACGCCAAGGATCTTCTGGAATCGGAGTGGGACGCGGGACTTGGAAACGGCGGTCTCGGGCGCCTTGCCGCTTGCTTTCTTGATTCAATGGCGACGATGAGCTTGCCGGCGTACGGTTACGGAATTCGATACGAGTACGGCATGTTCCATCAGCGGATCATCGATGGCTGCCAATCCGAATCCCCAGACAGCTGGCTCCGATACAATAACCCGTGGGAGTTTGTCCGGCAGGAACATCTTCATAAAATCCAGTTCCAGGGACGGGTTATCCCGTACACCGACGAAGAGGGGGCGCAGCGCTATTCGTGGGTGGATACCCATGAGGTGATGGCTCTTGCCTATGACGTTCCGGTTCCCGGCTATGGCAACGGAATCGTCAATACGATGAGGCTCTGGAGCGCGAAGTCGACGCGCGAATTCGAGCTGGAATCCTTCAATCGCGGGAATTACCTCGGGGCAGTTGAATCAAAAATGAGGAGCGAGAATATTTCGAAAGTTCTGTATCCCGCCGACCATATCGCGGAGGGTAAGGAACTTCGGTTAAAGCAGGAATATTTCCTCGCCTCGGCGACCATCAAGGACATCCTCGCGCGGTTTGAGTGCAGTCATAAGGACTTCTCGCTTTTACCGCAAAAAGTCGCGATCCAGCTCAACGACACGCATCCGACGCTCGCGATTCCGGAACTGATGCGGGTTCTGCTCGATGAAAAGCGGCTCCCCTGGGACGAGGCGTGGCAGATCGCCGAAAAGACCTTTGCCTATACGAATCATACCGTGCTTCCGGAGGCGCTCGAGCGCTGGCCGATCGGAATGTTGGGATATCTGCTGCCGCGGCATCTTCAGATCATTTACGAGATTAATCGTCGCTTTCTGGATCGCGTGGCGAGTCGCTTCCCCGGTGATCACGACCGCCTCAGGCGTATGTCGATCATTGGCGAAGATGGAGAAAAGAACGTCCGAATGGCGCATCTTGCGATTGTCGGGAGTCACTCGGTGAACGGAGTTTCGGCCCTTCATTCGGAGATCCTGAAAAACGAGCTTTTCAGGGATTTTCATGAGCTCTGGCCGGAGCGGTTCAACAATAAAACGAACGGAATCACTCAGCGCCGCTGGCTCAAGCACGCGAATCGCGGACTCTCTGAGTTGATTTCGTCGGCCATCGGCAAGAGCTGGGTGACGGAGCTCGATGAACTCCGGAAACTTCGTGACCTGGCCGAAGACCCTGATTTTCAGCACGAGTGGATGGAGGTGAAGCGCGCCAACAAACGAAAGCTCGCCGCGCAGATCCGGAGGACGAACGGCGTCGACGTTTCGTCCGAGTCCATGTTCGATTGCCAGACAAAGCGCATTCACGAATACAAACGGCAGCTCCTGAACGTCCTGCACGTGATCACCCGGTATAACCGGATTCGATCAAATCCCGGCCTGAGTGTGGCTCCCCGGACCGTGATTTTCAGCGGCAAGGCGGCGCCTTCCTACACCATGGCGAAGTTGATCATCCAGCTTGTGAATTCAGTCGGTAATGTCGTCAATAATGACCGGCGTGTGGGCGATCTTTTGAAGGTGGTCTTCCTTCCTAATTACAACGTCTCGCTCGGCGAAATGATCTTTCCGGCTTCCGATCTGTCGGAGCAGATTTCAACGGCCGGGACCGAGGCCTCGGGGACGGGAAACATGAAATTCGCGCTGAACGGCGCTTTGACGATCGGTACGCTGGACGGCGCCAATATCGAGATCATGGAGGAAGTGGGTCGTGAGAATATCTTCATCTTCGGTCATACGGCCGATCAGGTGAATGACATCAAACGGAACGGTTACCGGCCCCGCGACTATTACGAACGCAATCCCGAGCTGAAAGAGGCGGTGGATATGATCGCGAGCGGAGCCTTCTCGTCGGGAGATCAGCATTTGTTCCGGCCGATCGTTGAAAGCCTGCTTGGACGGGATACGTACCTGCTCTTCGCGGATTACGGCGCCTACATCGAAGCGCAGGATCGTGCCGACCAGCTCTATTTGCAGCGTCATGAGTGGGTTCGTAAATCGATCGCGAATACGGCCGGAATGGGCAAATTTTCGAGTGACCGCACGATCGCGGAATATGCGCGGGAGATCTGGGGGATCAAACCCGAAAAAATCGAAAAACTCGACCGCCGGGAGCTCGTGATCCAGAATTTCTCCGAAATTCTCAGAAAGGACTAAGCCACTTTCTCGGCGGCCTCGGCTGTCGCGATCGGCAGAACCATGACCGGGCAGTCGGCCTGCGCCAGAACCGGTCGGAGCACGGTTGCGTTCGGATAGTCGCGATACCAGGGCATCACGATGAGATCGGCGGGGATTGCGCGCGAGGTCTCGATAATTTCGGCCACCGGCTCGCCCATTCCGAGAACAAGCCGGATCTCGATCGACTCGGGAAGGTTTGCGAGCGCCCGCAGTCTTTCAATAAATTCCTCCTGCCAGGCCCGGATCCCGTGCTGAGGCTGATCGAGGTAACGCGGGATCGGGAGCGCGGCCCTTTCAGGCGTTTTCCAGAGATCGCCATACGTGGGGACATGAAGGATCGTCAGACGCGCGTTTTTGGCGTGAACGATGCCGGCGATCGGCGAAACCGCCGCGGCGCATTCCGCCGAACTGTCCTGCGGCAGGACCATGCGTATCGGTTTCCAATGATCCCAGGCGCCCGGCGTTGGTTTGTATGGCGTGAACACGATCGCGCATCCGGCCCGCTGCAGAACGGCTTTCGAAACCGGGCCGAGACCCCGGATCTCCTCTCGACCGCTCGCGTTCATGGGCATCACGATGATCGAATTCGGGTGTTGCGCGGCAAAGCGGGGAATCATTTCGGCCGGGGGGCCCGGCACCTGCTCGATCACGGCGTTACGGATCTGTTCCCTGCGAAGATGCAGGTGATCGATGAGATCGCTCGCGGCCTCGACTTCATCAGGGGCGTGCACATAGCAAATTGAAGCACCGGATGCCTGGGCGATCGCCGAAGCCACCGGGATCACTTCCTTCGAAGCCTCGCTCTGGTCGAGGGGAACATAAACCGTGGGGAGTAGTTTCTGGGAACTCATGCCACCTCCTGCCATCCGTCTGCAGCCCAGGTCCACTTCCGGGTCTGTTGCGGGTGCAGGGAAACGGTCTCCGCTCCCCCCAGCCGGACGGGAACATCGAGCCAGCCTTTGTGGGTGATCTCGACTCCTTCATTCGCGAGTGAAATGGATACCGGCTGACCTCGCCAGATCACCTGGAATCGAAGTGCCTTCCACTCGGGCGGCAGTCTTGGTTCAAGAGAAAGGCCGTGCCTATCCGCGCTCATTCCGGCAAACCCGAAGATTGCCGCCTGCCAGAGACCGCCCTGGGCGGCTGAGTGCACGCCGCCGGATGCATTCCCCATGTTATTTCTGAGGTCGACTTCAGCGGCCATTCTGAAATACCGGAAGGCCAAGTCTAGCCGCCCGAGTCTGGCGGCGATCAGGCTGTAGATCGCGGGACTGAGAGAGCTGCCGTGCAACGTGCGCTGTTCGTAAAAATCAAAGTTGTCGCGCTTCTGCTTTTCGGAGAAGCGATCCCAAAACAAATGAAGCAACATGACGACATCAGCCTGCTTGATCAACTGTGTTTTGCCGAGCTTTCCCGTGTCGAGGAAAATCCTGAAATCGACGCCGCCCGGCTGATTGTCCCGTGTGGCCGTGAGATCTTCGAGGTCGAAATAGCCGCGGAATTGTTCCATCACGCCGTTTTCACCGTTGATGCGCGGGTGGGAGAGCTTCTCAGCGACCCGCTGCCAGGTCTGGAGTTCGCCCTCGGGACCTCGTTTGAGCTGGATCTTTTCAGCCAGGTCATTCCATTTTTCCGGAACACGGTCCGCCATTTCATGGGCAAGCGCGACCGCTTCATTCAGGTTCCAGCGGGCCATCTCGTTCGTGTAAAGGTTATCGCCGATGTCCTCATGGTATTCGTCCGGCCCGATGATGTGCTCGATGTGGTATTGATGATCCTCGCCGAGTTCGGCGCGGCTGGCCCAGAATCGGGCGGTCTCCATCAGGATTTCCGCGCCGGGCCCGAACAGAAAAGTCTCGTCTCCGGTCACGCGGTAGTATTGCAGTAAACTGTATGCCACATCGGCCGTGATGTGGTGCTCCTGTTCGCCCGTCAGCACGCGAAGGCGCTCTCCCGTCGGAGAGACCAGAAAGCTCGGGGTGGTTTCTTCTCCCGTGTCGGCCGATTCCCAGGCGAACATGGCGCCCGCATATCCGCTTTTTTCAGCATTTTTTCTGGCCCCAGGAAGCGTGTGATAACGGTACATGAGCAGACTGCGCGCGATTTCCGGCGCCGTGAAAGTGAAAAATGGCATCATGAACAGCTCGGTATCCCAGAAGACGTGTCCGAGGTAGGAGTTCCCGGTCAGGGCACGCGCGCCGATTGAGACTCTCTCATCTTCGGGGTTGGCGGCGCTCAGAAGATTGTAACAGGCGAATCGGAGCGCCCTTTCGGAATCGGCGTCGCCGTCGATTTCGATATTCGAAACGGACCAGCGTTTCTTCCATTCCTGAAGGTGGGAACGGAGATGGGTTTCGACTCGTTTTCGGGTCGCGAGTTTCAGGTGATCCCGGGCGTGCGCGGCGGGATTGTTCGCGTCACGGGAGGTGAAAATCGTGATCAGCCGGTCAATGCGGTAGGTTCTCCCGAGTTCCACTTCGAATTCCCAGTGCTCGGCGACCCGGTTCTCGATCCGGCTGATGTTCGGGAAAATAATTTCCCCGCTCTCGAGGACCAGACGGCTCGCCGTCGCGAAAACGATCTGCGCTCCCCCTCGATACGAGTAACGAACGATCGCGGGCATGCCTGGTTCGTTCACGGGGCCCGAGACAACGGTAACCTTGAAGGGATAAGGGTTCAAATAGCTTCGATGCTGGCTTTGATACAAATCAGCTTCAGCTTCAAAACGGATCCGGGCGGAATAGTTCTCCGGAACGAATTTCAAAGACTGGACGAAAAGATGGCGATCCGATTGAGAGGCGAGACGAAAGCCTCTTACGTTGCTGATCCGGCCCTCTGAATCATGATGTTGGAATTCGCGCCACATCATCGCGCGGCTCATGTCCAGAACGCGTTGATTGGAGGCGAGCGTTCCGGTGGTCAGATCATTCTCTTTTTCGCGATAATCCTCAGAGCCCGCGGATCCGAGAATTTCCATTCGCAGGCGCACCCAGTCGGGAGCCGCGACAAGTCCGGGTACGGAATTTTCGCCCGGGATCATGTCGAAAATTCCGGCCACCAGGGTGCCGGGTCCCAAAGGTGAGCCGCGCTCAAACAGGGTTCCGCGGGTTCCGGCGTACCCGTTACTGACCGCGAGCAGTGCTTCGATTTCAAGTTCGCGCGCCGGATTGTAGCCTGCTTCGGCAACGATCCAGGACGGGTCGCGGTGGGGGGACTCGGGAAGCGAGTCTTCCTCCCCGCGTTCAATCCGAGACGCGAGTTTTTCAAGAATAGCCAGGGTATCGTCGTTTTTTCCGCTCGTTTTCGCGAAGGACCAGTCGGTGAGCTCATCACCATCTTTTGCGCCTGGCGGCCGCGATCCGATCAGCAGAACGTCGCTCGGGTCGAGTTCGTGTACCCAAATGAGTTTGCGAATGCACGCTTCCAGAGACTCGTGTCTTCCCATCGCGACAGGTTCGCCCGACCTTCGATGTCCCCGCAACGCGAGATCGGGCTCGGACCAGTGGCACTCATAAAGGCGGTGTCGAAGGTGCGGTCGAATTGTCGAGCCGAGTGGCGGGGCTTCGGTTGGGGGCTTCCGCGCTCCCGTTTCGGTGAGGGCGACGATCGAAACTCCGAGCGTCAACAGCCGTTCGAGCAGGCGATCGGCTTGGGTATCGTCCGGCCGTTCGGTATACCGGTTCCACTCGAAAGCGATCAGGGAGAACGAGCGGTTGAGTTCCGTTTCCATTCGTCTGCCCAGGCTGCAATGAGAACGCCAGAAACCAGATTTGCGGCTTTTTGGTCCGCGGCTTGCGTTCTTTCGGTACATGGCACGTTTCAAAGCCGTTATTTTGGATCTTGATGGCGTGGTGACGCAGACCGCGCGATTGCATGCGGAGGCCTGGAAGCGTCTTTTTGACGAATATCTTGGTAAGCGGACCGAAGGCGAAGCCAGGCCGTTCGATGTTGAGCGCGACTACCTTCTCTATGTTGATGGGAAGCCGCGACAGGACGGCGTTCGTGGTTTTCTGGAATCGCGCGGGATTCACATCCCGCTCGGCAACCACGCCGATTCCCCCGATGTTGAAACGTGCCATGGATTGGGAAATCGCAAGGACGGCTATTTCAAGGAAATCCTTCGCCGCCAGGGACCGGAGGTTTTCGAGGACGCGGTCGACGCGCTCGAAGCCTGGCGGCAAAAGGGATTGAAGACCGCGATCGCCTCATCCAGCAAAAACTGCGCGGAAATTCTCGAGAGCGCGGGCCTGGAGGAACTCTTTGATGTTCGCGTCGATGGGACGCATTTGCAGCGCTGGGACATGCCGGGAAAACCCGCGCCCGACATGTTTCTCGCCGCGGCACGGGAACTGGGCGTGCAACCGGGCGAAGCGATGCTTTTCGAAGACGCGATTTCAGGAGTTGAGGCCGGACGAAAAGGAGAGTTCGGGATGGTGGTTGGCGTCGCCCGGAACGGCTCAGCCGATGCGCTGAGGCGCGCGGGCGCCGATCGGGTGGTCGCAAAATTGACTGAGGTGAGCAAAGAGCCCTGAGCCCCTTCGCGCGCTATTGCCCGAAGCTGTAAAGAATGCTTCCGAAGAAGTAAGCTCCGTCCATCGAAATTTGCTCGGCAACGGTCGCGCCGGATGGCAGGTAGCTGATCGACCTTTTTTCCACGAATCCTCCGGCGCTCACGCCCCATTTTCGGTTGAACCAATACATGCCCTGCGCTCCGAAGCTGATATTTCGATAAGAGGCTTCTCCCGAAAGTGAGCCGCCGTTTGTTCCGGAGAGAAGGAGCGGGATGAAATAGCTGAGCTTTGTTCCCAGACTCCAGCGCTCCGTGAGCTGCTTCCTGATGTCGACGCCGATGGCCCCGCCCAGGGCCGTTACTGTCTCGGAATGGAGAGTCGTCTGTACTTCGCCGGAAACCACTTCGGGCGTGAGTCCCAGATACTGTCTTGCCTCGAATCCCGCTTTCGGCGCGATGAACCAGCCGTAGCGATCTTCATCGAGCCCGGCCCTGTATTTCGCGACGGCTTCGAACGTTTTCCGCTGAAAATTTTGCTGGTTCAACACCAGCGTCGTATTCTCGACTGCTAAGCCCAACCCGAGCTGTGGTTTGAACCAGTACTCCGCGCTCAATCTCAAGGTCATGGCGCTCGAAGACGTGCTGCCGCGAAAGCCCATGGCCGGGCTGATCACATCGTAAGTGTACGGGGCCGTCATGAGCGAAAACGCGAGATAGCCGGATGTCTCGGTAAAAATCGCGGTTCGATCGAGCTTGAACTGACTGATCGTCTCCGGTCCGATAGCGCGAGGCTTTTTGTCGACATCGAGATTCGCGAGTGCCCGGATTGTCCACTTGTACCCGCCCTCGGCGGAGAGCGCGAAAACGTTCGACGTGCCCGAAACAATCACGGGCTTTGCTTTTGAAAAGTCCCGATCCGAAACCCTGGCGATTCGTATTTCATAAGCTTCGGCGCCATCGACGGATCGCCATCTGAAAGTGAGTTTCCCGGATGACGGAGGGGGCAACAGGGCGGGAGGGGAAATCGGGACGGGACGCCCGAGGGCCCGATGTTCAATCGTGAATTCATGCACCGAACTCGCTTCACTTGTCCACTGTCGCCCGTGCAAAGAGGAGGGGGAGCCGGGGGGTGGTTCGAGAACCGATTGAACGGTCCACTGATAATCTCCCGGCGGCAGAAAGCCGAGATCAAGCTGGGTGCCTTCGATAATTCCTTTATAAGTGGATTCAGAACCCCGCTTGACCTCCACCGCGTATTTCGAGGCATGGGGGGCGGTCTTCCAACGGAGAGTGGTGCCGATTTTGGGATTATAAAAAATGAATTCCGCATCGTCTTTGGGTGACTCGAGTTCCGGAGGTGTTGTCATGACGACTAACGGGGCGAGCTCGCTCCATTTGCCGGGTTTGTTGACTTTGTCAATTCCCCGTACCTGGAAGACGCAGATCCCCGGGTCGAGTTGTCCCTTCCATTTGGCGGATGAGAGGCGTTGTCTCAATAATTCCTGTCCAGCGCGTTCGATTCTGAGCTCGTAGCCGATGGCGCCTTCGACGACTTCCCATTCGAGTTTCACTTCTTTGGCCGAGGCGTGCGGAATGGCGCCAGTCAAAATCGCGCCCGCCATTCCGACAAGAATTATTCCGCGAATGAAAGAAGTCTTCATCATTCCTCAATCTCATCGGAAGGATTCGTCAATTCCTTTCCTATTGTTTGAGCCCTGCTTTCGGCTATGAACGCACAAATATTTCAATACTCGAGTGGAATTATCTTTTTGAATCAATCCCGTGTCGAACGGGACACATCGCGCGAAGTTTTCCGAGCTTGGCTATTATTAAAGGAATGGGGGAAGCTTGGAACGTTTTGCGGTAACCCACCAATTTCGACTGATATTTGCTTCACTCGCTCTGGCGTGGAGTCTCGTTCATTTATCCGGTTGCTCGAACGCGAACCTTTCGTTCACCCCGATTGGGAAGCGAGTTAATTTTTCAGCGGCATCCGTGCCGAGTAGTACATTTACGGTAAATAATGAAATCTTGTCGCTCATGATTTCGAAAATTACTCCGAGCGGCGGGCCGGCCGCGGGTGGAACCGTCGTTACGATCGACGGAGAAAGCTTCATGGCTGGCGCGACGGTTACGGTCGGGGGGGCGAGTTGTGCGACTCCAGTATTCGTTTCGTCGACAAGAATGACCTGCACGACCCGGGCGCACGCTCTTGGCCTCGTCGATGTCATTGTTACGAATCCGAACACGATGTCGGCGTCATTACCCGGCGGATTTAGCTATCGTACCGCGCCGACGGTCAGCGCAGTCACCCCGGCCAACGGTCCTCAAGGAGGCGGCACTTGGATCACGGTCACGGGAACCGGATTCGCTCGGGGTGTGCGCGCCACGGTCGGCGGGGGGAGTTGCTCGGAACTTCTTTTGATCTCCAGCACGCAGCTCGGTTGTTATACTCCCAGCCGCGCGGACTCAGGCGGTGTTGCAATCACCGTTACGAACGATGACTCGCAGTTTGGGACGGGGGCGACATTCACGTATGATCAGCCCCCCGCGGTGACGAACAAGATGTGCGCGAATACCGCCTCGGCGGAGCTAACAGGTGTGCTTTACGATTCTGGAGGGGCTTCGGGGAATTACATTAACAACAATAACCAATGCGAATTCAGAATTACCGCGCCACCCGGCAAGGCCATAACGTTGAGTTTTTCAGCTTTTGATCTGCA
>Ga0208245_1001882_pt1 | contig 11637 bp, 10 predicted proteins | sample RifOxyC1_FD_184035 | JGI IMG/M metagenome (GOLD analysis project Ga0208245, IMG submission 184035) | Soil microbial communities from Rifle, Colorado - Rifle Oxygen_injection C1 (SPAdes) | ecosystem: Environmental > Terrestrial > Deep subsurface > Rock core/Sediment | place: Rifle, Colorado... | reverse complement strand
TGAAATTTTAAAGCTAAAATGCAAAGCACGTCAAAAATTGAACTTTTGAAAATCACACTGTCTAAAAGGCTGTCCCCAACGTTGTAGATCAGTTAGAATTACTTCTCAAATTCAGGAGTATTGCCAATTACTTCCAAATCTTCAAAAAAGACTTTCACATCATCTTCGCTATAAATCTTTTGATCAAACAAATATCTTATAACAGTTAACAAAAAGATAAAAAACACAGAAGAAATAGTTGCAAACACCAGATACTTACTTAAAGCAGCATTCTTGTGTATTTTTACATTATTGCCGATATTATCAACTACCAAATCAGTAGATATGGTGGAAGCCAACAGTTTTAATGAAATCAACTTTTTTTCCAACAAATCTAGATAACCGGTATTAGGTTTCATATCATCTAATTTTCTAGAAACCTCCGCATACTCCACTTGAAATTTATCTAAGTCTTCTTTGGTTTTATCATATTCGGCTTGTTCTTTTTTAATTTTTTCCCTCAAAACGTTATAATCTTTTTGAGTATAGTTAGATTTACTATCTTGGGTTTCATTAAACTTATCGATACCAGATACTGATCTGCTTACATCACCCAACTTTTCTATTTCACTTAATTTGCCCTGCAGTCTGGCTTCCAATTCTATCACCACCTTTTTTTCATATTCTGACATGGCCGTGTTTTGGGTTAACAAACTAATATTGGTTCTAAGATCCAGCACCTCTTGATTTAATTTAACATATTTTTCATAATTGACTCGCTTACTATCAGCGGCACCAATACTTTTAGACTTATTAAACTGTGCCAGCTCCAACTCCAACGTATTAAACTGCAGTTTATTATTGGCGATACTCTGGGATAAATTTCTCATCCCATTTTTAATCTCCTCAATCTGGTTTTTTAAATTCACCTGTCGATTGGAAAGATTCATCATATTATCTGCATCGATGTCAACGTTTTGTTGTTTGATAAGTTTCTCGGTAGCTTCAATTTTTTTCTCAACCACGTTCTTCAAATAAGAAACCCGGTCTTCTTCAATCAACTTAGCCACTTCTCTAAGGATTATCTTGGCAGTTTTCTCTTCCAGCGTAACCACCAGCAACCGATAGCGGCCAGGAGTTGCTTCCGCAATAATATTGTATAACCCTGGCAATGGCCCTAACAATGTTCTGATTGTACATTCCTCGTCATGTTGACATTTTTCAAGCAAGACGTTAGTGGAAATTTTATTGCGGGTATTAACTGAGTTAAAATCCATGCTGTAAAGATCGGGAAGTTTGTATATTTTTTTTGCTAATTTTTGATTAAAGGCCCAGTCATTTCGCATGGCCAGGACATCCTCTTCGGCAATAATAATCTGATTTTCCCCAACTAAATCAGCAATTGTGTTGGTGGGAGAAAGATTTTTAGTAGAGGCATCAGAAAAACCTACATTGGTTTCATATAGAACATTTTGAATCGAATAGAAATAAACGGACACCCCCAGAGCGATCGCAGGGATAGTAATAGAAATTAAGTAATAGCGTCTTAGCAACTTTCCAATAAGCGGAAAATTTAAAATTGTCACATCATTTAATAAAGAGTTAAACTTTCTTACTCTCGACACACTTTACCTCTTCCTATTGTCCATTATTAACCCTTTTAAGTTAATTCCGTAATCCAAAAAAAATGTTCTGATCTTATCCACTTCACTGGCTTTGGACTCAGACGCATTTACTACAATACTAAGTGAATCAAATCTAGAAATCAATGCCTGGTAAACATTGGTAGCATCCTTCATAGAATCCAAAGAAGAGACGTCCCAAAACAATACATCATAGTTCTCAATTACCGCGCTTATAATTCTCTCGTATTCAAGTGTAACTTTGTCTCGTCCCGCAAACTTTAGTATATTGCTCAAATTATAAAAATCAAAAATATTTTCATATCTGCTTAAAATCAACTTTTTGCTACATCCTTCTATCTCAGCCTCAAAGAACTCACTTTGTTCATAAAGTTCCATAAAACAATTTTTCTCCAATGAATCTGAGATAATAGCAATGGTCAAGTTCTCTTCGTGATTAAAATAACTGGCAAGTCCTAAAATGACTCTTTGTTGAGCTTCCTTATCTCCGGTAGATGAAATTGCGAAACTTTTTAGCCCCTTTCGATAATCATTGTAAAAAGAATTTCCGGTCTTATATAGATCATGATGATTTGATATCTTATAAAAATATTTTACCACTTTATGATAATCGCGCCCAGCTACTTCCTCAGAGGATTTTTGATTATCCAAGGAGTTGTTTAACTCTTCTTTTAATTTTAGTCCTTGATTAAACACCATATATCCCCTATATCCACTCTAATTTACCGGACAAAAAAGTATTCCTTTTATTTTTATCCCATATTTATTAAAAAACTTTTTCATCTCATTGATATCCTCATATTTATCACCTTGCTTTTTGACGACAATGGACACCTTATCAAAGGCAATAAAAATTGGAAAATACTCTTCTTTACTAACTTTCAAATCATCCAATTTGGGAACATCCCACATTACCAGATCATAACTACTGACTAAATATTCAATTAATTCACCATACCCAGTCTCATCAAATTTCGATCGAAATGAAAATATTTCTTTGAAATCCACGAAACTCAATCCAGCATGCTCATAGATAGTTGGAATATTTTCATCATTTTCACCAACGATGGTTCCATTTTTTTTACATTCATCTACCACATGCATATAACTGCCATTTTCCAGGCCTAAAGATACTATTAAAATTTTCAAATCTTCTTGATACTTTATAAAACTGGCAATGGCCAAAATGCTATCCTTTAAATGCTTGTGTGAATCGTGGGTGATAAAGGCCATGCTCTTATTACCGTTGGCCATATCTCTGTAGTAACTCATACCAATTTGATATAGTTCTTGGTGACTTTTGACTTTATAGAAATATTCGTTCTTATGTCCTTTGGGTGTACGTTTATAAACCGCTTTTTCTTGACTGGTTTTGCGTTCATATTTTTCAGAAATTTTCCTAAGCCCATTGGCCATATCCTCTTGAGTTTTAGGCTTAGGGTGCGAAACACTATTTACTTTTGAAAAATTATCACTTGGTACAATGTTACCATCACTATCCACTAGTAGCGTTTGATTTGCGTTTGTACTCCCGGGGTTAGAGTCATTTTGATAGTCTATGCTAATGGGTTGTCCCCGATGATCAAGAGCGGTGATGTCGATATCCTCCACCTCTCCCGTTTCATGATTACCCACTTTCATTTTTAACTTGGTAGTTTCTTGTGATTTTTTCTTTTCTACAATGACTTGTTTAACGTGACTTAAACTACTTAATTTTTTAACTATATCTCTTAGCTCATCATTTTCTTCTGACTTACTAAGCATCGGACCTTGAGCTTCACCGTGATAAGAGTCGGTTACTTCTTGTCCTTCATCATTACGAATAGTTATTTTGGCATCATCGCTATTTTTCACTACCCGCTGATTCTCTTCTTTTTGATGAATATAGCGACTCCCTTTGGCCTGCATATCAAAATCATCATGAATGGCATTTTCAAGATCCTCAATTTCGGAAACATGATTTTCCTGGTTTGATGGATGGTATGGATTTTTATTAAAAGTAGGCCCTTGTGTTGGCACTTGTTCTGGGACCTTTGCTTGGGGAGCTGGCTCAATTTTACCAATAACAATCTCTGGTAATACCACAGAAGAATTTTTTGGTCTTTCTGTTTTTACTGGTTCAACAGCAGGTTCTGCCGCATTTTTACTCTCTATTTTTTCAAATTTAATAACTTTTGAATTGTGTTGCGAAGGGTTGTTTGTGGTGTGTGTAGTATGACTATTGAGAGCAAGATCATCTTGTAAATCAAGATCCGATAATATTACTTTTTCTATTCTCAATTTCTTGTTCAAAATCAATTCCTTCAAGGAAAAGCTTTAAGTTTTTTCCCACGGAGTTTGTGATCCGCTCCTCAAACTCACTCGCATTCCTAATGATTTCTCCAAGTTCTATTTCGGAAGAATAGATTTTTTTAATTAGCATAAAACCAGTTTGGTCATGTATCACCAACTCGCCTGCTCCCCCCAAACCTGTAGATATTAATGGGATTTTACAACGAAATGCTTCGAGTATTACTCGACCGAATGGTTCTTTTTGAAGGGATGGATGGATAAGTAAATCGATTTCTTGAAATATTTCATTCGGATTTTTGTTTTCATAGAAATTCACCATATCCGCACCTAGTTTATTTTTCAGTGCTGTAATCTGATCTTTATAAAAATCGTGTTCACCGATAGTCTTATAAATATTTTTGCCATATATATTTATTTTTTCAATTCCCAACCCTTTAAGTTTTTCCCCATATAAGGCAGCAAAAAGAATAATATTATGAATTCCCTTCCAAGGAGTAAGCATTGCCACCACTCCGATAGTCTTCAATTTTCCTTCATATTTTTTTAGTTTATAAATATGCTTTTCTACCGGATTGTAGATATGACCATAACGATCAGCGTTTTTGAAAACATTCATCACTTCTTGTTTAACGGAAATCGAGTTACTAAGTAAATATATTTTGAATTTTCGTTTTAGTTGAAAAAGCCTATCAATCCACTTACTAAAATGCACCGCCGGTGGGTAATCCCTAAAATGCCACACTAATAATCCAGGATGACCAGACAGCAAAAGATAGAGGATCACAAAGAAGCCAGCTTTGGTACAGTTAGCATAAACAATATCAAATTTTTTTAAATTATCCAGTTTGCCATAGGCCAGGATTAAAGTGGGAGCTAAAAAAATAATTTTAAATATATTAATATTTTTTAGTTTTCTTGAAATGGAATATAGGAAGTAGGGATACCAATAATGTTTTATTTTAATTTGATGGTTATTTTCCAAGGAACTTTTTAATAAACTAGAATTTTTCAAATGATTATTATACGGAATAAAAAAGGTGATATCATACTCGTCTTCAATCTGCTTCATCTGTTCGATAATACTTCTCTCCGCTCCTCCGAGTTCATCTGTATTAAAAAACAAGGCAATTTTTTTTAAATTTATTTGACTAGGCATTTTACCAACTTCAAAACATTTGCTTCTAATAAATCATGATCTTCATCTCTAAATTTTAATACCACATCTTTGGAATAATCAAGACCGTATCCTCTCCCCACTAGGTCCAATAAAGTTTCTTCATTATTAAATACATTTAAATATGCATGATAAAGATCAGTGATTTTGAATTGAGTAGCAATAATCGATTCATCATCAAAAAAGTTTATCACTGAAATTTTTTCATCCACTCGATATCCACTCCCTAGTGGACGAAAACTAAGCAAAAATGCATTAGTGTGTGAACCCTTCGTGAGTATTTTAGATGGTTGTAAAAATTTTTGCTCTGATAAAATTTGAATTTCAACTTCACTTTGCATTTTCAAAAATGGTTGCAAAATTTGGTCATATTTATCAGCTTTCCAGGTGGGATGTGGGAGAATGAATAATATTTTGCTATGATTAAAGGTCATGCTTAATTATATAAGTGCCTATAAAAATAAGTCCAGGTTAATTCTTATTTTGAAACCGATTTAGCTATGACATCAACATAGATATCATAGTATTCCCGGGCCATCTTTAACCAATCGTATTTGAGTAGTGCCCGCTCATAAGCACTTTGTCCCATTTTCATGCGTAATGATTCATCTTTAGAAAGTTTATTCATCGCACCGGTCAGTGCTTTAGAATCACCAGGTTTAACTAAAAGAGTCGTCTCATTAGCAACACCTACACAAGGCACCCCAGTTTTAAGATTGGTAGCAATGACTGGTTTTTGGCAAATCATGGCTTCCAATTGAACCATACCAAAATTTTCATTTCTACCCACAGATGGTAATACCAAAAATTGACAAGCATGATAGTAAGCAATTAATTCCAGATCATCCGAAAGTTCCCCAATAAAAACCACTTTTTCACTCACACCTTTTTGAATTGCTTGCACCTTTAATTCGCTATAAAGAGGACCATCCCCAATAATAAGAACTTTGAAATCGACATTTTTCATGGCATCAATAAGTACCTCTACACCTTTATACCCCACCAGTCTGCCTACAAATAAAGCAAAATCTCCATGTTCATGAATGATGCGATTTTTAATGATATTGATTTTCTCACTGGGCAGGTAATCTTTAAGCTTAATGCCAAATGAGGCATAAGAACATTTTTTTTCATAGGGAAGTAAAACATCGGAATACTTTAAATGATTGACGGTTGGAATGATAATTCGTTTCACTCTTCTTAAAAATAACTTTACCACCGGCAAATAAATTTGTTTCAAAAATCTTTGTCTTACCACATCACTATGATGAGTCATGACGATGGGAATCTTGCTAGACAAAAATAATGCACAAAATTCAACTATGGGGTTTGGTGAATGAATATGAATTAGATCACAACTTTTTGCCAATTTTCTCATTTTAAAAAAAAGCCAAGGATTAATGGACTGGCTAAAAAGATCGGCTATTTTTGCCAGACGATGTATTTTGACTCCTTGGATCTTGTCTTCTTTGGCCTTACAATTATTTGAGGAACATAAGACTGTCACATCACAATCTAATTCCCGTAAACCTTCCGCTAATAGCTTTAAAACCGTTTCCATGCCACCTTTTACCGGGGAATAATACTTTCCAATATGCAAAATTTTTAACATTTTTTATTCACTTTTTAAGTTTTTAAACATTATAACCAAATAACTATCATTTGTCTTATACCCGAGCTTTTTCTTATGTCATTTTTGCTTTTTTAATATCCTAAATATTGATGTATAATTTAGGTAAAGTTAAATTTCTAATTGGAGCTTTAAAAATGGCAAAAGAAAAGTCTTTAATTGTGGTTGATGATGATGAAGATATCCGTGAAATTTTTGTAATTGCACTCAGTAAATTAAAACTAAAAATTCTAGAAGCTGCAAACGGAGAAGAAGCCCTACGCATTATAAAAAAGCATAACATTGTACTCATTATTTCTGATTTAAACATGCCGGTGATGGACGGAGTTGAGCTTTTATACGAAGTAAGGGCCACCTTAAAAAGTAATGTCCCCCTTATTTTCACCTCAGCTTATACGGATAACCTTGAAAAAAGAAAACTCGATATGACAAATGTCAGTTTTCTTAAAAAACCTTTTACCGATGAGCAGCTTATTAATAAAGTTAAGGAAATCATCCTTGTTGATGAATAACACTGCACTTAAATGAATGGTTTAATAATTAGTGATTCCAGTCCGCTTCAAATACGATTTAGTTCCCTGCTTAGACAAATAACCAAGTTATCTCCCGATTTAGCTAGTTCTTCAAGACATGCACTGGATTTAGTAAAAGCTAAAACAAACTATAATATTATTGTATGCATTTATCCACTGGATCAACATATACAAGAGTTATTCGATTATCTAATAACCCAAAATCTTTCCATTCCTGTATTATTTACTGCCAACGATAATGATATCTCCTTACTCCACAGCATAATTCCAAAATCCAAAAACGTAAGTGTTATTTCCTATGAAAAAGATGAAACCATTATTATCAACATCATTAATCGACTCTTGCGGGCCCAAGAAAAAGCAGCAGTTGACCTGCCTCAACTCGAATATATAAAAATTAATATTGATTTGTTTAAGAATATGCCAATTGCCAGTCATGATCTTCACATTCAATACTTTGATAATTTCTTCCAAAAAATCTTTTATGCTTTTCAACCCCTTAATCCTTCCTTGCTAGATAAGTATAGTAGCTATAAGTATTTTTATGTTGAATCACATGAGTTTCCCTCTGCCAGTTACCACATCCTAAAAGATCAACTGGCCCATTCTACGATTTTTAATGAAAGTGTCATATGGCAAACCGAGCTATTGATTTTGGCCTATAATTCGCTCTATCTGGGAATTTCTCAATATGGATTAAATCAACGAAGTATGGAGTTACTTGAAATTTGTCGACAACTTATTGCAAATCTTGCCAAGCATACCAACTTAGCAAATTTTTTAAAAGCAGATTGGGATTTTGAAAATACCCAAGTCAAATGTAGTTTTTACCTCGCATTTGTATCTTTAAATATTATTCCTCATATTAGCTTTACGGCCGATAAAAAATATCAGGATATTTTCATCCTGACGTCACTGTTACATGATATTGGTCTTTTGTCAGACAAAAAAATACAGACCCAAAATGAAGATGAGCAAGATGATGACCAACACCCTAAAGACACTCTGGAAATTATATCAGTGATTGAAGATTTACCCAACGAAGTAGAAAAAATAATATCACAACATCATGAAGAAAGTGATGGTAGTGGTTTTCCAATGCATTTGAAACATAACATGATAAACCCACTTGCTCAGATATTCATTGTTGCCAGACGCTTTACTGAAAGTATATGTAGTCTAAGTAAAGATTCTATCGACTATAATATCGTCTTTGAATCGCTCGATAACTACTTTCAACAGGGCTATTTTAAAATGGCCAAAGAAGCCCTTAAATCGGTCCTCAAAGGAATAAATTAATGGATGCTTTTTTCGCTTATATTAATAACACTCAACTGCTGGGCATGATTCCACTTGATTCTTTTTTGCATTTTTTTTTAGGCGCCATAATCTCTATTATAGGTCTTAAATATAACTATCGGCTTTTGACTATTTTTTTCTTTCTTCTATTTATTGGCATTATCAAAGAATTAAATGATTATCATTTTGCTTATAAAACCCATTATTTTTCTTATCTTTCAGACATCTTGGCTTCGCTAATTTACATCCCGCTAATTATGATAATCAGAAAAACCAAAAATTATCTAACCCTCAAAGAAAAAAATTCATTAAATAAACTGAAATATTAATGAAGCAGTTCAAAATGAAACTGAAGATCTTTGACTTTATCATCAAAGTATATTTTGTAATGCCCTTTAGTCATTTGACCAGACAAGATTTTTTCAGATAATGGTTTAATAATATACTTGGTAAACATTCGAGCTAGCGGTCTGGCACCATATCTTTCATCATACCCAAGTTTGGCAATTTCGTGGTAAGCATTATCGGATAATTCCATCGTCAAAAGCTTGTCTTTCAATCGTTCATTAAGCAAGTCAATTTGTTTTTTTATGAGTGATTTCATGATGTCATGGTTTAATTTTTGATATTCTAAAATTGCATCAATCCGGCCCAATACTTCGGGCTTAAACTCACCTTCTATATCCTTGGAATTGGTGGTCAGAAAAATTATGGTATTTTTAAAATTAATTGTTCTTCCCTTATTATCGGTCAATCTTCCGTCATCTAAGATCTGCAGAAGGATATCACTAAAATCACTATGTGCCTTTTCGATTTCATCAAAAAGGATGATCGAGTAAGGTTTTCGTCTGACAGCTTCAGTTAAAATACCGCCATCATCATATCCAACATAACCCGCCGGAGAACCAATTAATTTGGCCACTGAATGTTTTTCACTATATTCACTCATATCGAGCCTTATCATATTTTTCTCAGTCTCAAATAAAAAAACGCAAAGTGCTTTAGCAGTTTCTGTTTTACCAACACCACTTGGGCCTTTTAACAAAAACGATCCCAAAGGCCTAGTCTCATCCGATAATCCTGCATAAGAAGTTAAAAGTGTGTCACTGATTTCTTTTAAAGCAGCATCCTGGCCAAAAACTCTCTGTTTTAAATAATCATTTAAATGCAAGATTTGATCTTGTTTGCTTTTTAAAATCTTGTTAACTGGTATCCCGGTATGACGGGCAATTATATTAGCGATATCTTTAGTTTTTAACACCCAACTTTCCGATGATTCATTCAGTTTTTTTTCAATTTCTGGAATTTTTGCATATTTTATTTGACCAGCTAATTCAAAATTCTGGCTGCGTTCTGCTTGCTCATATTCAAACTTCAATCTATCCAGTTCTGCTTTAAGATTGGTGGTCTCTTTCATGGTTTTTACTTCTTTTTCCCACTCTTGCTTTCCCTGATTAAATTCATTAGATAATTTTTCTATTTCACTCATAACTTCCAAATTATTTTTATTCATCTGAGCATATATTTTTTTGGAGCGAATTTCACTTTCTAGATCCACTAATTTAGCAGGCATATTTTCCACTGATATTTTAAGCGCGCTAGACGCCTCATCGATTAAATCTATGGCCTTGTCTGGGAAATTTTTATCAGTGATATATTGCTCAGACAAAACGACGGCACTATAAATAGCATCGTCGGTAATCTTGATCCCGTGATGTATTTCGTGTTTTTTTCTAAGGCCCATCAATATTTCAATTGTATCTTCTCTGGATGGTTCGTTCACCATCACTGACCTAAATCGTCTATCTAAGGCACTATCACTTAAAATATATTTTTGATACTCAGCAGGGGTCGTCGCTCCAATACAATGAAGCTCCCCTCTAGCGAGTGCTGGCTTTAACAAATTCGCAGCATCCATGGCGCCTTCAGTTTTGCCTGCTCCTACCAATTGATGAATCTCATCAATAAATAATATAATTTCACCGTTTTGAGCTTTAATATATTTTAAAAGCTTTTGGATTCTTTCTTCAAATTCTCCGCGGTATTTGGTTCCACACATCAATTGGCCCATATCAAGACTCATAACCACTTTGTTTAATAGAACGTCGGGCACACTACCTTTGACGATACTTTCTGCCATTCCTTCAACGATAGCAGTTTTCCCAACACCTGCAGGCCCTACTAACACTGGATTATTCTTACCCCTTCTACCCAGTATTTCCATTAATGACCTAATTTCTTTGGATCTGCCAATCACCGGATCTAACTTGCCTTTTTTTGCCTCTTCATTTAAATTAATCAAGAAGTCTGGAACTTCTTCCTGCGTATTTTCACAATTTAAATTTTCCAAATCAAAGGTGATTTCTTTAAATATCTGGTGAATGTATCTCAGTAAATCTGGTTCAGTGATTTCTTGACGCTTATTCATTATGGCATGTTCGGATGCATACGCTAACCATTGTGAAAAATCGCTCGCAGGACGCATTTGTTCCAACGAGATTTTATATCCCAAGCGAGGCAATTTATTTAAGTAGTTCTCTACATCACCTATATGCTTTTTTAAAATGGTTGATGATCTAGAACTCGGGTTACTGATGAGTCCAAAGAGTAAATGCCACTTACTTAACTCACTATTTTGCAGTTGCAAAACCTTGTTTTGGGCAAGGGTTAGTGCACCTTCTACAATATAATCAAATTTATTCATGCAGCCTCCATCTTATGTTCAAGCTTAAGATGGTAGGAAAAGTGTGAACGTCAAGTCTGTTTTAAGTTAGTACTTAAAATCCAAAAGCTTGACAGTTTATTCGTGAGCCACTTGGATTGTTTGGAAATATATAAAGTCCCGAAACTTGCCCCTCTCCGTCCTCATCAATGCGGGATAGATCATCAAATGTAATCGAGTATAGGTGAGATTTAGAAAAGAAAAATGTCCCCTCTTCATTAAAACTTAAAACAATTTGTTCTTTATTGGCCTGATTTAAAAAAGCCAGCTTATATTCTAAATCAAAAATTTGAATCTCAAAGATCTGATTATCTTCGCTGGTACAATAATAAAGCATAGGATTTGAAGCAAAAATATTCATGCTA
>Ga0208245_1001881_pt1 | contig 11641 bp, 10 predicted proteins | sample RifOxyC1_FD_184035 | JGI IMG/M metagenome (GOLD analysis project Ga0208245, IMG submission 184035) | Soil microbial communities from Rifle, Colorado - Rifle Oxygen_injection C1 (SPAdes) | ecosystem: Environmental > Terrestrial > Deep subsurface > Rock core/Sediment | place: Rifle, Colorado... | reverse complement strand
CGAGAGTGTACATCTTTTTTGTGTTCCTTTAAATGAATTGCAAGTTTGTCTATCTTTGTTGAAAGTAGGGCAATTTGAATCTCTGGAGATCCTGTATCACCTTTTTCCTTCGCAAACTTTTTAATTAATTCTTTTTTCTCTTCTGCTTTTAATGCCATATTTTCTATACTAATGTGATTGCTAAGTAAATCCATTAAGCATTGTATAGGATAAACCTTGCAAACAACTTTGGGTATTATACCAACCAATTCAATAATTTACAAAGGGGAGTTAACTTAAACTGGTTCCTGTATAAATTTTAGGTTCACTCCAACTGGGTGGAATATCCTGTTGTATTTCCACCTCTGCTTCCTCTGGTGTCATTGAAGAGATACTTTCATCTTGACTTAACAAAGGTTTAACATTGTTTATTTCTTGTGGTTCGTTAAATGGTTTATTTGGTATTGCTCCTTGTGGAAAAGTATTGGTTGGTAATTTCTTTGATCTTTGCCCACCAAGTCTTAATAATTCTGTAAAGATTTCAAATGTATCAATTGTTACCTCTTGGCTCTGGAAATTTTTACTTTGTTCCTCAATACCTGCTAATAAATTAGTGGCAATGTCAGGGTCAATCACAAATCCTCCTTCTTTTAACAAACCTGCAACTAGTTCGGAGATTGAACTTGCTGGAGTTGCAAACGAAAGAATTTGCAAATTATCATTTGTAACTTCCAAAAGTTTTGTTCCAATATGGATTAGTTTAACTCCAGAAAAGCTTGGTGTTGATAGCATTGCAAAACGACTATCGTCTTCCCCACCTATTAAGATAACTAAATCTCCAGAATTTCCTGAATAATTTATCTCTATCTGTTCTTTAGTTGGAACTTTTTTGCCTACTTTGGGAGAAACAGAAAGTGTGAATAATCCATTTTCAACGTCAGCCCTGACCTTATCAACATCTTCAGCTTGATAATTAACAAACTTAATTGTTAAATTTTTATTGCCCAAATTTGATGTTACTTTATCTATTCCTATGAGTCTTGAATGTTCTGCTATCATTGGATCAGAACAAGAAATAGAAACGTTTTTGCCAGATCCTAATAGAGATAAATAAAGGGAAAGTCCACTAGCAACCTGGTCCATTAATGGTTTAGACGGAAGGAGAACTAAGATCTCTTGAGCAGAATCAATTATTGCCTTAAATGAATTATCCATTTTGATTTATTTTAAGCTACGCTTATTCTTTAACCGCTACTATAACATCTCCCGCATTAAAATCAAGCTGAGGAGTAAAAAATATCCCAAACTCTTCTCCTTGAGATACTCCGTTAACTTCTGATTTCTGCTTTTTAATAGAAATTGCTTTAATTTTACCCAGCTCTACCTCTCCTCGAATAAGCCTTAAGTCCGAAGTTTTTTCAATTCTTCCAACAATCATTTTTGAACCAGCTACCTTTTTACCATTAAATGGAAAGCTTGTAATAATTTCGGCTTTGCCCAATACTTCTCGAAGTCCACTTTTAATTATTTCATCAAGTCTTTGTAGTAACTCATAGATAATATCAAACCTTTCGATTTTTACTTTATCCATTTCAGCTAATTTCTTTACACCAGTTGGGATTTTGCTTTCAAATACAAAAATTAAAGCATTGTTTGCTTTGGCGTTTAAGACATCAGATTCCGTAACATCACCGATTGCCGATTCGATAACAGCAAATTCTTCTGGGATTGATGCCGCTAGAGCCTCAAGTGATCCTGCACTATTTGCCTTTAGGTAAAGTGAGATTTTATTTTTATCAATTTTGGTAAATACTTTCTTTTCTTCATCTTTAATCTCAATTTTTTTGTTACTAACCACCGATCCAACTTCCGGTAAGTTTTCAAAGCCTAAAACCTTTGCCGGTTCACCTAAAGAAACTTCTTTAATAGGTTTACTTTGAAAATCAAAAAGTCCCTTGACCTTACCTTTTGTTTTTTCACTAAAAACTTCGTCTCCCACCTTTAAATTTCCATTTCTAACAACAATAGAGACCATATTTCCTCCCTTATCTTTATGTGTTTCAACAACAAAAGCTTCCAATTCTCCATCTTTTTCTCCTTCAATATTATTTACATCAGCAAGTAAGGTAATTAAATCAAGTAAATCTGATAGTTTTTCCTTCTTCTTGGCTGAGACTCCAATATATGGAGTTTGTCCACCACGACCCTCAAAAAATATTCCTTCCTTTTCAAGTTCTCCCAAAGCAACATCGACCGAAGCTGCCGGTAAATCTATTTTTGTAATAACAACTATATATGGAATACCAGCATCAGTAATATATTTAATTGCTTCTTTTGTTTGAGGTTTAACACCATCTGAACCATCAACAATCAAAAGGGCAATATCAGCTAAACTAGTACCTCTAGACCTCATACCGGAAAAGATTGCATGACCTGGAGTATCTATAAAAGTGATTTTATTACCATCTTTGGTTGTTACAACCGATGCTCCAATTGATTGAGTGATTCCACCGGCTTCACCTGAGGTTACATTTGTATTTCTTAAAGCATCAAGGAGTGAAGTTTTACCGTGGTCAACATGCCCTAGAACTACTACTATCGGTTGTCTTTTTTGCTTCATATATTTTAATTTTAAAGATACTTATACTTCTCATTTTGGTGTATCTTCTGTCTTTTCTTCCTTCTTTTCAGCTTCAACTGATAATTCTTCCGTAGGAGCACCAATTATTTCAATTTTATAACCTGATAATTTACTTGCCAAGCGTACATTTTGACCATCTTTACCTATAGCTAAAGATAATTGATCTTCTGGAGCAGTAACTTCTGCAACTAAAGTCTTTTTATTTATCTTAACTTCTAAATTTTCAGCAGGGGCAAGAGCTAAACTTATAAGTTCAGTGTAATCTTCATTAAATGGAATGACATCTACTCTTTCTCCACCAAGTTCGTTGGTAACAGCCTGAACCCTGACACCTTTTTGTCCTACACAACTTCCAACTGGATCAACACCTGAGGCTCCCGAATAGACTGCTATTTTTGTTCTGACACCAGCTTCTCTGGCAATTAATTTTATTTCAACTGAATTTGCAGATATTTCAGGTACTTCTCTTGCAAAGAGTTTAACCACAAAAGAAGGATCAGCACGAGAAAGGATTAATTCTTTTCCCTTAATTGTTTCTATAATATCTTTAAGTAAAAAAGTTAATCTTTGTCCTTGTGAGAGTCTTTCTGTCGGAATTCTTTCTTCAGCAGGCATAAATCCTTCAGTTCTACCCATATCCACTCTGACATTTGGACCATCAAAACGAAGAACTATTCCAGAAACCAAAGATCCTATCTTACCGGAGAATTCATCCATAATAACTCCTCTTTCTGCTTCTCTTATTTTTTGATGAATTACTTGTTTTGCTGTTTGAGCAGCAATTCTTCCAAAACCTGGAGGTGTTACATCTTTACCATCAACCAATACTTTGGCTCCACCATCCAAAGAATTAATCTCAGCATCAATTATCACTTCTTCAGGATACTCAACACCGATTTCTTTTTGATCACGCCTGAAAGCTGCTATTATTGCCTGTTTAATGGCTTCAATAATAGTTTTGGCATCTAGACCTCTTTCTTGAGTTATTGCCTTTAATGCCTGACTAAATTCTGTTCTTGGTTGATTATTTCCCATATTTTATTTCCTAACTAAAAAGGTGGGCTATCCCCACCAGATATGAAGTTTACTCTATTTGAATTCTGTAGTCAACGAAATTGGAGTGTTGGCATCCATTCCACATCTCTCTTCCTATCAAAAGAAAATATAATTATTTATTTTCCTCTTCAAAAGATTTTACCGTCTGATCCACCAACTCTGTATAAACGGTTGAATTGTTTCTAAAATTAGCAATACTAAAATTAATTAATAAAATATTAAGTGAAGTAATAACAATCAAACAAAATACTCCTAATATAAATATTGTTTTGTTAACAACAATTACGTATGAATCTACAATCATGTCGTGCCAAGTTCTTACTTCTTTGTCAAAAAAAACCCAGATAAAACCTAGCCACAAAAATACACCTGAAACCATATAACCCATTTGGTTTCTGAAAAAAGCTCTCCAAAAACTTAAGTTTTGACCATTTGAATTAACAATTCTTGTACCCGTCAAAAGTTTACCTACCGTTCCACCAAATTGTGAAATCAAAAAAGAATTAATACATACCGTTATAATATTGTAAATCAAGAAAAATATAATAATCGGCCATAATCCATCCAACACATTTTCAATATTACTTGCATATGATAGACGATAGACCAAATAAATCGCCGGAAGAATAAACAGCATGTAGTCGATTAATCCAGAAATTATTCTATAGATTGGTTTTGCTATGTTATTCATATTAGTTTTTCTTCTTTATTTATTATTTGTTTACAGAATAAATTCCAATTCCCATAATTAAAGACTGTAAATACCGCTTTGATTGCCAAATTGATTGAAATAAATAAAAAGAAAAGTACAATTATTGCAAATATTTGTGGGGCTGACGGAACATTAAAACCATCTTTAAAAATAGGGTAAATTATTAAAAATCCGGGGACAGCAAATAAAATTAGTAAAGCGATCATCCCTAAACAACCAACAGAAAAACCAATAATAGAATTAATAATCCCCATTATAAATGTTGGAAAGAAATTTCCCTTACTTAGACTAAATCCTTTTTTCCATGCTTCCCATGGACCAAGTCCTTTTAAAACCATTAACCTCTCAGCATAAATTGAGACCATCGTAAAAATAGCAATTAGAATTATAAAAACAAAAGCCAATAAAACTCCCAATAAAACCAGTAAAACTGTAGTAGAGCTACCTGCAAATGAATATATTAGAAAGCCTATACCAACAAATATTGAGACAACCAAAAGAAGTGCAAGACCCATTCCGAATGAGATAAGACTAAAAATCATCAATTTTTTGATGTTTGAGATTCCATACGGAGAGATTGATTTAAGTGTTACTTCTTTTTCATTATCAGCATCATCCAAGCCTTGAATTAAAGCTCCTTTTGCCCAACTGGTTAGTATCCAAATTATTACCATTCCAACAATAATTACAAAAAAAACGATAAGACCAAGAACAAACCAATTTATTGTCGGAAAGTTTGAAAACCAATTCTGCAACGAATCGGTAGCCATCCCCAGTACATAAGAGGTTTTATCTTTGATATTTTCGATTGGTACTGGTGAAGGAGACTCTGACGGAAAATTTGTCGACGTACTGGAGCTTGAACCTCCGCCACCGCCACTACCTCCACTTCCTCCTCCAAAAGCAGCAATAACTATCCCAACCACCCAGAGCCATTTATTTTTCTTTGTTATTTCCCAAGATCTTTGAATTATTTTGGAGTAATCAATGGAGCCCATGTCTTTAAACTTTCACTACAATTGTTCCAGCAATTTTATCATGCCACGTTTGTTTTTTAGGATCCCAAAGCATCCAGAAGTATCCCAATAAGACAGCTATTGACGATAAGAACTTACCAACGATTTCTCTCAAAAAGGCGCTTAAGAATCCTGGAACAGAGCTATCAGATGCTTTAATAACTTTTATTTTCATTATCATTTTTCCAGGAGTTTGACCCTTGGCACCAATAAAATAGATATAGTAAAAGAATGAGAAGGCGTATGAAAACATATTCAAAATAAACTTAACTGTTGACAATAAAGAGGTGTCAGAAGACATTCCGGCAAGCCCAAGAATAAAACCAATTACAAAACCAACAACAAAGTTGACGGTAAGAATAATTACAGCGTCAATAATACTTGCTAAAAATCGACTCCCAAACCCAGCATATTGCACGGGTGTTAAAGCTGAATTTACAGTTGTTTGGGGTGCTGGAACAGGGGAAACTGTAACAGTTCCTACTGTTGGATTTACAGAGACAGGATTTAAAGTAACTGGATTATTAGCCTCCATTAACCCAGTATGTATTTTTTAAAAACTCTTGTCAATAACTAAAGTCCCTCTTCTCTTAAGTCGTCAATTATTCTTTTTTGAGACTTTGTCAATTTTTCAGGAACCAAGATATTTAATTTAATATACTCATCACCTTTGCCACCATGATGAGGGTTTGATACTCCTTTACCTTTTAACCTAATCATTGTCCCAGATCCTGTTCCCGATCTTACTTTCAACTTGACTTCATCTTCAATTGTTGGAACTTTAATAGTTCCACCTATTATTGCCATTGAATATGGAATAGTTACATTCATATAGATATCATCTCCCTGTCTTTCAAAAAATTCATGAGGGGAAACATTTACTGAAAGTGTAAAATCTCCAAAGTTTATTTTTGTTCCTTCATCAACACCTGCTGGAATTTTTATTTTTCTTCTTTTTCCTTCAATACTAAATTCTTTAGTAACTCCCTTAACAGCTTCCATAAATTCAAGTTTTAGTGAATACCTTGGAATCTGTTTAGCTCTTGACTGGGCACCAAATGGGTTTCCTCCGCCAAAAAAACTTTCAAAAATATCAAAGGGGTCTCCAAAATCTGTATTACCAAAAGGGTTTTGTTGTCCACCAGATGAAGACCACGTATATGTAAATGGACCACCTTGCCCACTGAAACCTCCTGCAAATGGACTTCCACCACCTCTTCCTCCCATTCCACCTGGAGCAAAGGCATCATGACCATAATTATCATATGCAGCCTTTTTATTGGAGTCAGAGAGAACTTGATAGGCCTCATTTATTTCCTTAAATTTTCTTTCAGCTTCTTCCTTATCAGTTCCTTGATGTCTGTCAGGATGCCACTCCAAAGCTTTTTTTCTATATGCGTTTTTAATTTCTTGAGCAGTTGCAGATTTAGTTACTCCAAGTAAATCGTAATAATCATTTTTTGTGGACATTATGAAGTTATTCTACCACTTCGCCTTCTTCAACCTTACCATCAGATTTTTTACCGGAATCGGCACTATCTGATTTCTCTTCAGTTTTTGATTCATCTGAAGTTGGTTGTTCTTCTCCTTGTGGTGGAGGAGTTTGATTGGCATACATTGCTTTTCCTACTTCACTTAATGTTTCTGAAAGCTCTTTAGTTTTTGCCTCTAAATCTTCTTTTGATCCTGTTTCTAAAATATCTTTTAAGGCTTTAATTTTTTCATTAACTTTTTCAACTGCATCTTTAGGTGCTTTATCTCCGGCATCTTTAATTGCTTTTTCTGCTGTAACAATCATTGCGTCCGCATTATTTTTAGCTTTTATAGTTTCGGCTTTCTTTTCATCATCAGCCTTATTTTTCTCTGCATCTTCCTGTGCTTTTTTAACCTCTTCATCTGTTAAGCCAACAGAACCGGTAATTTTAATGTTTTGTGTTTTTCCTGTTGCTTTGTCTTTTGCAGTAACAGTTAATATTCCATTGGCGTCAAGGTCAAAAGTAACTTCGATTTGTGGAACTCCTCTTGGAGCTGGTGGAATACCATCCAATATGAATCTACCAAGCGCTTTGTTATCGTTACTTAAAGGTCTTTCTCCTTGAGTGATATGAATTTCAACTTGAGTTTGATTATCTGCAGCTGTTGAGAATACTTCAGTTTTACTGGTTGGAACAGTGGTATTTCTTGGAATCATTGGTGTAGCTACTCCACCCATTGTTTCAATTGCAAGGGTTAATGGGGTAACATCCAAAAGTAAAATATCTTTAACATCTCCTGCTAAAACTCCTGCCTGAATTGCTGCACCTACCGCAACAACTTCATCTGGATTTACTGATTTATTAGGTTCTTTACCAAAAAACTTTTTAACTTCCTCTACAACTTTTGGCATTCTGGTCATACCACCAACCATAATAACTTCATCAATATCTGATGCTTTTACTCCGGCATCTTTTAGAGCATTTTCAACAGGTTTAATAGTTTTTTGGATTAAATCATCAACAATTGACTCTAACTTTGCTCTGGTTAATTTCATTGTTAGATGAATTGGTTGTCCATCTTTTTGTGTGATATATGGTTGGTTTATTTCTACTTCTTCTGCTGCTGAAAGTTCAATCTTTGCTTTCTCTGCAGCATCCCTTACTCTTTGAAGTGCTTGTTTATCAAGCCTTATATCCATTGAATTCTCTTTTTTGAACTCTTCTGCAATATAATCAACAATCTTTTCATCAAAATCATCTCCACCAAGGTGAGTGTCTCCGTTTGTTGCTTTGACTTCAAAGACTCCATCTCCAAGTTCAAGTATGGAAATGTCAAAAGTTCCTCCACCTAAGTCATAAACTGCAATTTTTTCTGCTTTCTTCTTGTCTAATCCATAGGCAAGAGCTGCTGCTGTTGGTTCATTAATTATTCTTTCTACCTTAAGCCCTGCAATTTCACCAGCCTGTTTAGTTGCCTGTCTTTGGGAATCATCAAAATAAGCAGGAACTGTTATGACAGCACGATCTACAGTTTCTCCCAAATATTTTTCTGCATCTTTTTTAAGTTTCATTAAGACACGGGCTGAAATTTCTTGTGGGGTATATGTTTTTCCATCAATCTCAACATCGGCCATTCCACCCTTACCTGAGACAATTTTGTAAGAGACCATTTTTTGAGTTCTTTCTACTTCTTTATCTTCGTAACGTCTACCCATTAGTCTTTTAACCGAAGATACTGTGTTGGTTGAATTTAAAATCATCTGTCTTTTTGCAACATCTCCTACTAAATTTTTAACAATTTCAACAACTGATGGGGTTGTATTTTTTCCAGTATCAGAAGCAGAAATTACTTTGGGTTGTCCACCCTCCATTACTGCTACACAGCTATTTGTTGTTCCTAAATCAATTCCAATTATTTTACTCATGTTGTTTATTTTCCTCTCCTTCTATTTTATTAACTGTTACATTTTGGTCAAGATTCTTTTTAAAAACTTTAACCTTGGCAAAACGAACTATTTCTTCATCAAATTTCCATCCGGAAAGTACAATCTCTGAGATCATATTATTATCCTCTTCTTTGTCGGTTTCAAGTGTATCAATAGCTTCGTGTAGATGTTCATTAAATTTCTCACCAATTCGGGGGTTTATTTCAATAAATCCATCTTCTTTAAAGATTGTTTCAAGTTGGCCGACAATTATGGCAATTCCTTGATCATTTAAATGTTTTTGAGCTTCTCTTAAACTATCTAGAATAGGCAGTAACTTTAGAACAGATGAGATACTTGCCAATTTATACATTGAGTCTCTTTCTTCATCTGATCTTTTCTTTAAGTTTGCATAATCTGCAAGAGCTCTTACAAGTTGATTTTTTAATTCTTCATTTCCTTCTAACTTAGGTGTTTTTGTTTCTTTAATTTGTTTTTTCATAATTTTTGTTTCTTTATAATCCCATTACTTCTTCCAACATGCTTCTGTAATACCTTAGAGTAGGAATTACTTTAGCATATGATTGTCTGACTGGTCCAATTACTCCCAATGCACCATTTTTATCTTTTACTCTAAAGTGAGCAGCAACAATACCAACAGGTAAATTTCTAAGCCCCATATCTTCGGTAAACAAAACATCAAATGGTGAATCAATTGGAAATCGATTGAAAAACAAGTCAATTAGTTGATCGTCTTCGTCCATAAATCCAAAAAGTGAAGCGCAGGCCCCTAAATCAGCAAATTCAGGATATAAAAAGATATTGGCATGTCCTGCCTGCCAAACGCCACCATCCTCAGTTGCAGCTATGGCCATACCTCCCGTTCTTTCAGCCAAAGAGTGGGTCATTTCATTTAAAAATTTATCAAGATTTCCCCTATCATCCCAAACTTCTTCCTTAGCCTTGACCTCGTCAGCCAAACTCATTTGTTTTTCTTCCATTAATTGATCAACATAAAATTTCATGGCGCCCGAGGTTGGTATACGTCCTGCTGAAGTGTGAGGTTGTTTTAAAAACCCTGATTTTGTCAAATTGGCCATTTCATTTCTGATGGTTGCGGGGGATACACCTAAATTATATTTTTTCTCCAAAGCGTCAGACCCAACAGGTTCTGCTGTTTCAATATATTCATCAATTAAAGCTTTTAATATTTGTGTTTGACGAGATGTTAATGCATTCATATTAATAAATAACTAAAATTGTTATTAGCAGTATCATAATATGAGTGCTAAGTGTTGTCAAGAGGAAATTTAACTACCTATCTAGACACCGTCTTGAGTAGTATTATTAGCGTCAACTGCTGTACTAAATTTTTGACCCAGTAGCATTCTTCGAACCAAGTTCGTAAAAGTTTCCAACTCTTTTGATTTAAAGATCTTTAATATCAAAACATATACAAATATTCCAATTATTCCCACGATTGCAGTTAATATTAAAAGGTTCCCTGTATACCTTGTATCAAGAACAAATTTTTCAAACGGCAAATCTGCGTTTGCTATGAATGATAGTTTTTTGATCCAAACCGATTTATCAAAGAATTTCAAAAGGAAAAACATAACACCACCCGATACAAAACCCGCTAAAAGACATTTTACAATAGGTATATAAAGGGTAGTCTTTGCCCCATTGTGTATTCTTTTGGTAATAAGCGCAAAAAGAATAAAGGATTGAATAATAGCTGATAACGAAAATGCTAGAGCCAAGCTCCATACTGGGAACTTGTAAACCATGACCAATAGATAGTCCAAAACAATATTTAGGATTAAAGTTGAGACAGAAACCAAAACTGGAGTTTTGGTATCATGCATCGCATAAAAAGATCTGGCTAAAATAGAGTTTGCGGCTTGAGAAAAAATTCCAATAGCAAAAGCGGAAACAACCAATGAGGTTTCAACTGTTGAATCCCAGGTGAAAATATCTGTTCCAAAGATAAGTCTAACTACTGGAATTTTTGCAACCATTAAAAATGCAACAATTGGGGTCATTAAAAAGACTACTTGGTTTAGTGTCTCAAACAAAGTCTTTTTAAAAGCAGGTAAATCATCAGCTTGACGCGCAAGGGTGGGAAGAGCCGCTTTTGCAATTGATGTCCCAAATAACCCTACCGGTAGTAGTTGAACCGAATTACCAAAAGTAAAATAAGTATAAGCTGGTGCTGAAATAAGTGAAGCCAAAGTCAATTCTACAAATTTGGCAACCTGTAGAAATGAAACTTCAATTATTCTGGGGATGGAAAGCTTGGCTATCTTTTTAACTTCCGGTGTTATCATTAAGCTTTTCTTAAACCGAAAACCAAGTCTAATAGCTAAAGGTAATTGGATGAGAAAATGAGAAGCAGAACCAACAACAACTCCAATTGCGGGCGCATATAAATGAATATCTTTTGAAAAGAGAATTGTTGCAACAATGATACCTAAATTGTAAAAAAGCGGAGCAAGAGCAGGAACAAAAAATCTTTTTGATGATTCAAGGACTGCTGTTAATACATATGAGATCACAAAAAATCCTTGAGCAATAAACAATATCCTTGCAAGGTTTGCAATTTTTATTTGATCCGCTAGATCAAACCCAGGAGTAATTAATCTATAGAGCGGATGGGCAAAAATGATGACAATTGTTGCCAGAACTAAGAAAATTATTCCCCCCCAATTTGCAACAATTCCAGCAACTTGCCAAGCTTGTTTTTTAGATTCCTTTAGGGTTTTTGTAAAGATCGGAATAAAGGCTGAAGCAAATGTACCGAAAACTAAAACCTCAAAGATAGTATCGGGCAATCT
>Ga0208245_1001871_pt1 | contig 11693 bp, 8 predicted proteins | sample RifOxyC1_FD_184035 | JGI IMG/M metagenome (GOLD analysis project Ga0208245, IMG submission 184035) | Soil microbial communities from Rifle, Colorado - Rifle Oxygen_injection C1 (SPAdes) | ecosystem: Environmental > Terrestrial > Deep subsurface > Rock core/Sediment | place: Rifle, Colorado... | reverse complement strand
AATCTCGCCGCTTCAGACAACGAAAACGTCCGCAAGACGTCTCACGAGGCCCTCCTCAGGCTCGAACAGTGGGTCCTTTCAAATGGCTTTATCGAACTCGTGAAAAAGCGAAACCAGTTCGCGCAAGCCCTCGGATATCAAAACTACTTCGAATACCGGGTTCAGAAGAACGAGCGAATGACCAGGGAAGAGCTCGTCTCGATTCTCAACGAGTTCGAGACTCTGACGCGGGAGACCTGCCTCAAACACCTCGAGCAGCTCGCGCGTCAGAAGGGCAAAGACTCCGTCCTCGGCCATAACCTGAAATTCGCGGCCGCCGGAGATGCCGAGAAACAGTTGAACCCCTACTTTCGTTTCGAAAAGTCGCTTGAAACCTGGATGCGAAGCTTTGCGCGCCTCGGAATCGGTTATCGCGGAGCCACCCTTCACCTTGATCTCTTCGACCGTCCGGGCAAATATGAAAACGGCTTCATGCACGGCCCGGGGCCTTGCTTCTATGACAAGGATCGCTGGCAACCCGCCCGGATCAATTTCACCAGCAACGCCACTCCCACTCAGATCGGAAGCGGCCGTAAGGCCCTGCTCACGCTCTTCCATGAAGGCGGACATGCGGCCCACTTTTCGAACATTACCAAGAATGCTCCCTGCTTTTCGCAAGAATATCCGCCCACCTCGATGGCGTATGCCGAAACCCAGTCCATGTTCTGCGACTCACTGATCAACGACGCGGATTGGCTGAAACTCTATGCCAAGGACGTTCACGGTCAGCCGGTTCCGGACGAAGTGATCCGAAATTTCCTCACCAGCGATCATCCCTTCATGGCTTTTCAGGAGCGGTCCATCCTCGTCGTTCCTGTTTTCGAAGATCGCCTCTATTCTCTTGCCGAGAGCGAGATGACGCCAGCCGGAATCACCGCGCTCGCGCGCCGTTGCGAGAAGGAGATCCTCGGAGTGGACTGTTCGCCGCGTCCGATCCTCGCGATTCCTCATCTGCTCGGCGCCGAGTCGGCCTGTTCGTACCAAGGTTATCTGCTCGCCCACATGGCGGTCTACCAGACGCGTTCCCATTTCGAACGCAAATACGGCTATCTTGCCGATAACCCGAAAGTCGGCGCAGATCTCGCGACCCATTACTGGAACCCGGGAAACAGTCTGAGTCACCGCGAAACTATCCAGTCGCTCACCGGTGCGACGCTTTCGGGCCGGCCACTGGCTGAGTTCTGTAACCTCAAAAATGACGACCTTTGGGAAAAAGCGAAGCAGAAGATCGAGGCGGCCGCGCGACGAAACTCGTCTGACGAAAAGGTTCAGCTCGACGCCTCCATTCACATCGTCCACGGTGCCGAAATAATCGCCAGCAATACGGAATCCGCGAGCCGGATGTGGCGGGACTTCGAAACCTGGATTGAAAAAAATTACAAAGCTGACATCACGAGTTGATGAAAGGAGAGAGTCCCGTGAATATCGACCAGGACCGGCGCAAAATCGGCTTTCTCGGGCTGGGAATCATGGGAAGCGCGATCGCGCGCAACCTTTTGAAGGGCGGTTTCGAAGTCACCGTCTGGAACCGGTCTCCCGAAAAATGCGAACCCCTGGCCGAAATCGGCGCGCACGTCGTTCGCTCCCCGTGCGAAGCCGTCGAACGTTCATTCCTCACCTTTGCCATGCTTGCTGATCCCGCTGCCGCGGAATCCATGCTCTTCAACCCGGATAGCGCGATTCGCGAAGACGGTGTTCTGAACGGTCTGTCGGTCGGGAAGGGTTATATCGACCTTTCGACCGTCGATCCGGCAACTTCGCGCAAAATCGGTGCGGCCGTTTCGGCGCGCGGCGCACGCTTTCTCGAAGCACCGGTTTCAGGCAGCAAGAAGCCGGCTGAAGAAGGCAACCTCGTCATTCTTTCGGCGGGGGACGAGAGCCTGCATCAGGACGCCCTCCCCTGCTTCGAAAAAATGGGGAAGAAAATATTTTATCTCGGAACCCTCGGCAATGGCGCGCGAATGAAGTTGATCGTGAACATGGTGATGGGCGAGATGATGATCGGGCTTTGCGAAGGACTCGGGCTTGCCCAAGCAGCGGGACTGGAGCAACAAGATTTCCTGAACGTCCTCGATTCGGGAGCGCTCGCGAACGCGATGTTCCGACTCAAGGGCCCGCAAATCGGCGCTGGTCAGTTTTCTCCGGCTTTTCCGCTCAAACACATGCAAAAGGACCTTCGCCTGACCCTTGCCCTCGCTGACGAGATCGGAGTCTCGCTTCCGTCCGCGGCGATCGCGAACGAAAGCTTCAAGAAAGCCCGTCAGCTCGGATCTTCCAACGAGGATTTTTCGGCAGTGTACAAGGCTCTGGTCTGAGGGCCCGCGATTACAGAACCGCGCCGATCCGTTCAAAAATGAAAATCGGCCTGAGCGCCTGACGAGACGCCGCGAGGTCCACGACTAGCTCCAGGACCCAATCATTGTGTTCATCCATGTCGACAAGAACCTGTTGAACCCGGATAAGATGAGATCCGGGTTCCCCTTCCCTGAGATGAAGGTGTTTCGGAGCTCGGCCCTGAGTATCCGTCCGGATCCGGGAATGCTCCTGGTAATATTCCTCCATGATCTTTTCCAATTCCGCAGCGGTCGGCGCGCTTCCCTCCCGGCCCGAAGAGCCCGACTGCCCCTCTCCTTCCTGCGCAAACAGGGAAGCCGCGGTTTCATAGTCCCGTACCGAAAGCGCGCGAACCAGACGGAAGATCTCGTTTCGCAGCAAAATCCGGAACGCCCGTGAGTTTCTCTGCGGATCTGGAAAAAGCTCGTGCGCGTCCGTCTCGTCAGCCGCTCGATCGCCGCCTGCATGATCCGGCGAAGGCTCCGTGCCTCCCCTCATCCGTTGCCATTCGTCAAAGAGGCTCGAATCAACGTTCCGCACCATGGCGCCAAAGTACATCTCCATCGCTTCGATTTCTTCGTTCTTGGCATAGCTCGGGACGGTTTGAACGAGCGCTTTGTAAAGGTCGAAAAGATACCGGAGAAGGATTCCCTCGCCGCGGTGGAGGTCATATTCGCGAATGTATTCGGCAAAGCCGCAGAACATTTCGTACATCTCGCGGCCGATGGACTTCGGACGAATATTATCCTGCCCCACCCACGGGTGATCCGAAGCGAAGCGATTAAACGTTTCGTAGATAAAATCCCGGTTCGGTTTCGGGTATTCGAGTTTTTCGAGCTCCTCGATGCGCTCCTCATACTCTAGCCCGTCCAATCTCATCTGGGCCATCCGCTCGGTTTTAAGCCGGTCGAGCTGCTTTCTTAAAATGAGTTCGGGGTTTTCGAGAATCGACTCGACGAGCGTGAGCAAGTCGAGCGCGTAGGTTTCATGATCCCGGTCGAGTAATTTGATCGTATCAATGAGGTAAAGCGACAGAGCCTGGTTGAGCGAAAAATCATCCTGAAGGTCCACGTTCACGCGAAGCGGATTAAGTTCGATCAGCTTTCGATCCACGAGGGACCGGAAAAGCTCGAAAGCCTTCCGGCCATGCTGCTTCTTCGCGTGGGGCGTCTCGTGAGAATTCCGGATGATCGATCGAAAGGCTCGGCAGGGGTTCTCGCCCGGGTTTTCTGCGCCGCGAGCGCGTCCCAGCACGTGCAAAAGCATGGCGTGCGTGACCTTGAACCTGGATACCAGGGGTTCAGGCTGACCGTTCACGAGCCGGTCGAAAGTCTCGCGATTCCACGAAACGAAGCCCTTTTCAGGGGGTTTGCGCTTGACCAGCTTCCGGATTTTTTTCGGATCACCGCAAGCCTTTTGTTCCATCCGAATATTTTCGATCACGTGCTCCGGAGCCTGGACAACGACCGTCCCCCGATCGTCGAAACCGCGCCGTCCCGCGCGCCCGCTGATCTGCTGAAAGTCTCGTACGCTGAGAATCGCCGTCTTCTCGCCGTCAAACTTGCAGAGCTTCGTGAGAAGCACGGTCCTGATCGGGATATTGACGCCGACGCCCAGAGTGTCGGTCCCGAAAATGATCTTCAGAAGCCCCCGCTGCGCGAGCCGCTCAACGAGCACCCGGTACTTCGGGAGAAGACCGGCGTGATGCAGACCAAGCCCGTGCTTGATGAACTTCTGCATCTCCTTGCCGTAAGGACTCGAGAACTTGAAGCCTTCGAGCGCGGCTGAAATCGCGCGCTTCTCGTCTTTCGTACAGAGGTCAATGCTCATGAAATTTTGCGCTTCTTCGGCGCAACCCCGTTGCGTGAAGCTGACGAGATAGATCGGCGCACGACTTTCGGCGACGAGCTTAGCTACGGTCTCATGAACGGGATTTTCGCTATAAATGAAATCAAGCGGAACCGGTCGTGTAGCTGAATAGACGTTGACCGTTTCACGGCCATTGAGTTCGGTCAGGCTCCGTTCAAAAAACGCGGTATCTCCCAGGGTGGCCGACATGAGCAGGAACCGGGCGCGCGACAACACCAAGAGGGGAATCTGCCAGGCGACGCCCCGTTCACGATCGGAATAGTAATGAAACTCATCCATGATGATGTCGTCGAGCGGAGCTTCCCGTCCCGCTCGCAAGGCATCGATTGCCAGAATCTCGGCCGTACAGCAGAGGATCGGCGCGGACGGGTTCACCGACGCGTCCCCGGTAATCATGCCCACCTGCTCGGGGCCGAAATCGCGGCAAAGAGCGAGAAATTTTTCATTGACGAGGGCTTTAATGGGGCAGGTGTAAATCGAGCGGCGTCCTTGAGCGAGCGAGAGAAAATGCAACCCGGTCGCGACCAGCGATTTGCCCGATCCGGTCGGAGTATTGAGAATCACGTTCTTTCCGGAATAGAGCTCGAGCAACGCCTCTTCCTGGGCGGGGTAAAGAGTCAGGTCCTTCTCACGGACGTACTCGAGAAAGCGGTCAAGAACATCCGCGGAGCCGGAATCTCCGGAAGCGGGGGAATTCCCGGCAGGCAGTCTTTTGAGGAGGGGCCACATCCCCCTTTTCTACTCCAGAATCGCGTCCTTGGGCAGGCGAATTACAAAACGCGTCTGAGTTGCCGTTTCGTCGAGGAAAAGTCTGCCGCCGTGCTGCGCGATAATCCCCTGTGAGATGCTCAAACCGAGTCCGGTCCCTTTCCCGACCTCCTTCGTGGTAAAAAAGGGTTGAAAAATCTTTCCTCGCACCGCGAGAGGCACCCCATCTCCACTGTCTTCGACCGTGACTTCCACTTCCTCGGATAGCTCTGCTATTTTGAGTCGGACCCATTTGGGCGAACGGGAAGACATTAGAGCGGCGTCAAAAGCATTTCCAAGAAGGTTAAGAACAACCTGGCCGATCTGAGCGGGCTGGCAACGCGTTCGGGATTTTACTTCCTGTCCTTCGACCTTCAGTTCCACCCCGTTGCTTTCGAACCGCTTCTGACAAAAGTCGAGCACGCTCAAAGCCGCAGCGGACACTTCGATCGGCTTCATGGGATCTCCGCTGCTATCACGGGAAAATGAGCGAAGTCCATCGATGATGCCGCCGATCCTCTGCGTATGGCTGCTGATCTGCTCGAGCGCAGCTATCGCGTTATGCGGCGGCTTCTCAAGTTCGTTGAGCTCCTCGGCAGCCTGTTCGGCAAGAACCCGGAGCACCGCGAGCGGGTTATTGACTTCGTGAGCAATGCCTGCCGCCATCTCGCCGAGCGCCGCCATCTTCGATGCTGCGACCATGCCCTGATTTCGCTCCAAAAGGAGTTGTCGCGATTCCTGGAGCTTATCGGCCATTTCATTGAAAGCCTGCCCCAGCTCCGCCATTTCGTCCCGAGTCCGAACGTGGAGCCGCGAACTCAGGTCTCCAGCCGCGATTTCACGAGTTCCACGCACCAGCTCCCGGTGAGCGGTTCTCAAAGATCGCTGAATCGAATGGTTAATCGCAAATTTCAGAAAGACGGAGATCAGAACCGCACTCGAGACAAAGACAAGTAGGAACCACTTCAACCGATCAAGAAACGAATCAACTTCGTAAGCAGCCTTTGCAGCCTCGATCTTTTCGTTCGCGACCGCCTCCTCGACCATCGGGAGGAATTGCCCGATGGCGCGCGGAACGATTTCGAAAATCAGAATACTTTTCCTCTCGCCACGGCTTTTATCAATCGAGCGAATACCGTTATAAATAGCACCAAAGCTTTTTTCTATTTTTTGCAAATTGGCGCGAGCACTGGCCAAGCTGGGCTCGGCCGTAACTCCTCGTTCCCGTTCTTCCACATCCAGAAGCATCGATATCTGGCTAAGGGCGCGCTGAACGCCTTCAGGCATCACTGTTGACCTGCGCGAGGAATTGCTTCCTACCAGCGCTCGCCCGAAAAAATCATCCAAGCACAGCAAGGTCTCTCTTTGAGCATCTAACCAGGCATGAACTCTGATGTCGTGATACTCCTCAATAACACGAAGTTCGGCGTACTTTGTCTGGCCAAAGTAGATCCCCCCCATCAAAAGAAGGTAGGTCGCAATATTGATTAAGATTCCCAAGAACAACTTCGTTTTAATCTTCATTTTACCGGAACAAACCTCCGCTCCACCACTCTTTGGCCTCGATATGAAAATAGAAAATCGATAAAGGTCCGAACCTCGCCCGTAGGAATCTTTCTACTGACCAATAACAACGGTCGCGCCAACTCGTAAGCGGACGAACGGACATTTTCTCTTTCCGGTTTGATCCCGTTCAGCGAAACCAGCTTCAGTCCAGGTTGAGAATTCACAATCGAGATAACCGCAAGCGCGTTGGGATTCGAAGCCACGTACTGAGCGCACTCATGAGGCGTATTGACCTCCTTCTCGGGACCGTAGCGAGCGGTCCCGAGAATCGCATCTTTAACGAACTGCAGGGTCGCGCGACCGCTATTCTTAAATTCTGTAACCACCTGAATCGGTCGGTCTTGCAGACCCAGCTCTTTCCAGTTCTTAATATTTCCTTCAAGAACCGCTCTGAGCTGGGCTTTCGAGATATCCTTCAAAAGGTTGCTTTGGTGAACGAAAACAGCGAGGGCGTCAAACCCGATCACAACATGATAGGGCCGCTCCGCCTTTTCTGCTGCGGAGAGCGGTCTGGCAACCCCTCCTAGAGCAACCTCCCCTTTCATCGCCCTTAAATAGCCGATACTTGCCCCGGCGCCTTCCATCTTTCTAAACCGCATTCCTGTGCGCATTTCGAACTCAACCGCCACTGGCTCCACAATTCCTTCAAGAATCGTGAGAGAGCCGTCATAACTGAGGTCAGCAAAGCCAAAAGCCGGATAAAACGCGAGCGCCAAAAAAACCAATTTAATGTGTTTGATAAAACGTGCTCCCATTGCTCACCCAGGCATATTAATTCTGAACAGAATATGTTACTTTTGACAAACAAATGTTGAGTTTAAAAAACAAACGCATTCTTCTTGTCGACGATAACGAAGCATTTCTGAATGCATTGAAGAGCGCACTCGAACAGACGGGCGCGACGATTAGAATCGCGAACGGCGGGAGGATCGCGCAACAGATCATCGGGCTGGAAGACTTTGATGCGATCGTTTCCGACATCAACATGCCGGAAGTGAACGGAATCGAGCTGACCCATTATGTGAAGCGCACCAAGCCCGCGCCTGTTATTCTCACGACGGGGTTCGCCGAACTGAAAGAAACGGAAGAAGCACACGAGGTCGGCGCGGATGCCTTTCTCGCCAAGCCTTTCACCAAAGAAGACCTTTTGGATATTTTGAAAAAGTATCTGAATCTCGAGGATGTCAAATCAGAAAACCCGGAAGATACCGCCTCCAAAGATCTCGAATATTGTCCGATCAGCATTGATGATTTTGTCTCTGGAAGGCAGATTCGCTATAATATTTTCATCAGATTGTCGCAAGGGAACTTCGTCAAGGTTGCTCATCAGGGCGAAGACCTTTCGACAGATCGGATTAGAGCATATAAGACTAAAAACATTCATTTTCTCTATTTGCAGAAGGACGACTTCCGAAAATACGTCGGTTTCAACCTATCTCTCGTTCCTCTTGTTCAATCAAGCGGAGCGATCGAAAAAAGAAGAAAGCTCGAATTCCTGAAACACACGAACGAGATCATTCTTACACAGATGATGGCAGATGGCGTTGATAAGGACACGTTCGAAGCGGCTTCCGTGTCCGTGAATGGAATGGTCTCCCTGGTATCCGACCACAAGGACCTGATTCAGATGCTCTCATCGGTCCAGGCCGAGCGGGGCTATTTGTATTCACATTGCGTAGCGGTAAGCCTTTATGGCGTCATGATCGCAAGGCAGATCGGCTGGACTTCCCCGATGACGCTCTTCAAGGTAGCGATGGGAGGATTACTCCACGACATCGGAATGAGAGAAATCGATCCATCGATCGTGGACAAGCCGCGCAATGAGTTAACCGTTGATCAGGTCCACGCTCTCGAAACACACCCGGTCCGCGGGATGGACATTCTGAGCCGGGTGCCATCAATTCCGGACGATGTGATTCAGATTACATATCAGCATCACGAAGATTGCCTCGGATTAGGATTCCCGCTGGGGCTCAACCGCAGCCGCATTCACCCGATGGCCAAACTGATTGCCGTCGCCGAGACTTTCTGTACGATTTGGGCCCGGTCACCTTCGGAAAAAATCCCCGCGCTGGACGCGGTCAAGCGCACGGTCTCGCTTTACGGAGATCGACTCGATTTGGCGTTTCAAGGCGGGTTAATGCGCCTCTTCGGACTCGATCCGCAAGCAACCTCTCGTTCGACCTTTTAGAAACGAACAGCATCAGTTACACTAGTTTTGTATGCTCAACGAACGCGCGTTTATTCACGCTGTATCGAATCCGCTTTCGACGGTTCATTTCATCCTCGACGGAACGCTGGAAAGCTTGCGCTTGGATCCAAACTCCAAAGCACTCGCCAGCCAACTCGAGGAAATGAAGAAGGCACTCGATCAGGCGATTTCGCTTCTTCGCGCAAGAAGAGAAGAGCTGATTCAGGCCAGCAAACCTCCTGGACATGTTTCATGAAAAAGGAAACCACTCTTCTTATCGTGGATGATGAGGCAGGTCTTCGCCAAGCGATCGCCTTTGATTTCAAAAAAAAAGGCTATGAAGTGGTGACCGCCGTTAACGGCGTTGAGGCCTTTGATATTTTCAAATCACGGCCGATTGATGTCGTGATCACGGATATCCGCATGCCCGGTGGCGACGGCATCTCTCTTCTGAAACAGCTGAAAGCGCATTCACCGGAAATTCCGGTCGTGACCTTCATTACCGGATTCGCCGATATCAAGATCGAAGAAGCTTATGAATTGGGAGCTTCAGCTGTGTTCGCGAAGCCGTTCGACCGCAAGGCCCTATTTTCAGTGATTGAAAAAGCCCTGACGCCGACCCCGGAAGCCTGGGAACCGCGAGCTGAAAGAATTCCCGCCGATTTCAAGATTTCACTCAGCGTGAATGCTGCCAATGACCGATATCAAACGAAGACTTTCAATTTCGGCAAAGGGGGATTTTTCGCACTCCTTCCTGCCGATCGTCTTCCGAGCGTCGGCACTTCCGTCTCCTTTGCCATAAAAGTCGCCTCGGCGAAGGAAAGCCTGAATATCGAAGGGATCGGAATCGTTCGTTGGGTTCGTTCCAATAACGAACCCGGTCGGCCGTCGGGCTGCGGAATCGAGTTTATGGAACTTCTGGCCGACAGCAGGGCTCATGTCATTCGGGTCATCAATGGCCTGAGAACGAATGCTTTTATCCCGATCGGGTGAACGGAACTTTTAAAAAGTAGGTTCGGAAATGCGTGAAGATCTCGCCGCGGGTTGGCGATGAAACCGACGTGTCGTGGTGAAATTCGTTGGTCGGGCATCGCACAAGAAAACTGCTGGTAAGTGAGAAAGTGCGGAGTGGGGTGGTGAGCTGCGTTGGGGTGGTGAGCTGCGTTTTGAGGAGCCATTCGCGAGAAGAGAGTTTGAAAAGAGCGGCGCACGAAAACTGCCCGGCGCATTTTTTCATGCGATTTTACTTGACCGAGTTTCGGCTCTTGAACCGAGTTGCTATCGGATTCCCTTCTATGAAGGCCCTTAAATAGGCGCTGTTTCTTTCGTTTGAGTCATTTACAGCTCATCGTCCCCGATTTTGCTGCCCTCGAAATTTATCGTTCTCAGGGCAACGTCGTGCGTTTTAGAGGCCAGAATTTCCCGTGATACGAAACGATCATATGAAACACCTCAAATGCCTTTCTGATTCAGATCTGCTCAGTCAAACCCGGTTGCTTGTCGCGCGATAAAGAGAAGTGACGACCGAAATTCTGTGGCACCTCAGGGAAGTGGAGCACCGGCGTCTCTATGCCGAACAAGGATACAGCTCCATTTTTGACTATGTCAGGCGAGGCCTTGGCTATTGCGAGGGCAGCGCGGACCGGAGGATTTCGGCGATGCGTTTGCTCAAAGCATTGCCGGAGATCGAGTCTGCATTGAAAACCGGAGAACTCAGCTTATCGAATGCAAGCGCGCTTCAGCACTTCTTGAAAGGAGAGGAGAAGGATCGAGGCAAAACGTATTCCCATACCGCGAAGAAGGAACTCGTGGCAAAGGTCACCGGCAAATCACGCCGAGACTGCGATCGGCTTCTCGCGGAGCTTGCGCCCGAGGCACCCAGAGCGGAACATGCCCGGCCGATTTCGGCCACCCAAACCGAAATTCGCTTCACCGCTGAAGAGACACTCCTCGCCAAGATCGAGAAACTGAAAGCTCTCCTTTCTCATCGCAATCCGAACCCCTCTTACGCCGAACTGATTGAGATGCTCGCGGATATGGCGCTGAAGCGCTTGGATCCCGAACAGAAGCCCGAAGTGAAAGAGGCCCAGGAGCCCAAGCAGGAGCTCAAAAAAAAGACGCTCCTCGCGACTCCGCCGGCGGAGAAATCAAAAGCGAAACGGACCCGGCATATTCCTCAAAAGCTGAGAAGCGCCGTATGGAAGCGAGACCAGGTGCAATGCACTTTCATCAATAAGGAAACCGGGGTGCGCTGCGGCTCCAAACATCTATTAGAAATTCATCATCTGAAGGACTTTTCGTTGGGAGGTAAGCATACGCTCGATAACCTGACGCTTCGATGTCAATGTCACAATGTTCATGCCGCGATTCAAACGTACGGGAGTTCGCTGATGAATCGATATCTAAAAGATTGAGCGAGAGTATCAGGCGCGTGATTTCAGCTCTTCCGCCGCACGCGCGATTTCAACTCATTCCCCCGAGTAATCCCCCTCGGTAGCGATTTTACCCGAACCACGCCAAAACGGCACCCCTCCTGGATTTCGAGCACGGCAATCTAAAAAGGCCCCCGCTTTCAACTTAAATGATGGTGAACCCTAGACCCCTTATCTCACGGCAGCTCTAAACAACTGTCAATCTCATGGTCAATTTGGGTGCGAGGCTTGCTCAAGAAACACTGCCACTTCAAGCTGTTGCATTGCGGCACATTCGTTGCTTTTTAACTCGTCACGGAGTTTTTACCGAGAGTGTGTCACGCAGAACCGATCTACACCTTTGTGCGCGACTCGTAACTACGAACGTTTTGAACCCGTGCTTGCAAATTTTTGGAGGAAATATCAATGCGCCTTTTTAAAAAGACGATCCTGCTGTTTACGGTTTTTTTCAGCCTCGCCCATGCAGCCGGACCCTCTGCACAAGCGGCGCAACACCTTTTCGTGAGCAGCGGCGG
>Ga0208245_1001861_pt1 | contig 11730 bp, 15 predicted proteins | sample RifOxyC1_FD_184035 | JGI IMG/M metagenome (GOLD analysis project Ga0208245, IMG submission 184035) | Soil microbial communities from Rifle, Colorado - Rifle Oxygen_injection C1 (SPAdes) | ecosystem: Environmental > Terrestrial > Deep subsurface > Rock core/Sediment | place: Rifle, Colorado... | reverse complement strand
AATGCTGAGAAAATGTTCAAATAAAAGTTGTAGTACATACACACTTAAAGAGACCTGTCCAAAATGTAGCTCAAATACACAAGAGCCCATGTATAAGTACAGGGAAAGATTTTTAAAAAATAAAAATTAATTATTTTTTAATCCAAGTTCAATTATTTTCCTATTCCTTCCAGTATAAGTTTGGTAAGAATGATCCATAATATGAATTAAACCCATTTCTTTCCAATTATGAATCTCATCAATATTTAATGGTCCAGGTTCAATTCCATCAGGTTTATTGATTATATCTAATGGAATATCAAAATAAATTCTACTGTTTGGTAAAGCTATTTCTGTTACTCTATTAAATACATTGATTTGTCCATTAAAATCAAACTCTGCAATTACAGACCAAGGAAATAAAACAAAGTCTATTTTATTAAATGGAAAATTATATGTTAAAAAATTACCATGCAAAATCTTTTTATTATTTTCATTAGAGAGATTCTCTCTAAAATAATCTACATATTCTTTATGCAAATCTATTCCAAAATAATCTACTGCATTTTCTAGAAAGACTTTTCCTATTCTTCCGTATCCACATCCAACTTCTAATACTTTAGGTTTCGGAAATCCAGAATCCGATATAAATTTCAAGAAAAGAGATGTATCTAAGCTAATTCCATCCTTTATTAATCCAGTTCTTTCTACATATTCTCTTAATCCATCTATCTTTAGCTGTGTGTAAAGCTTTTCTGTATCATAAGCTTGACCAATAAGTTTTGTCATAAAAAAGAATAAATATAGACATTAGTAACCTTTTCTATAGATATTTGTGACTTTACCAAAATATTTATATAGTAATTATGTTTTTATCAATTATGGATAATAAAAACAAGACAATTTTACAAAGATATACTGATAACCCTAGAATAACAGCTTCCCAATTATCTTCAGAACTTAAACTTTCTAAAAATGCTGTCTTAGAAAGAATAAAAACTCTAAAGAAGAAGAAAATAATTTTAGGCAGTACTTGTTTTCCAAATTATTTCAAGCTTGGGTTTTCACAATATCTTCTATTTATTAGTTCCCAAAAGATATTTTCTGACAAAAATTTCTTAAAAGATTTAGATTTAGACCCAGTTATTGAAATTTTATCATTACTCGGAAAATATAATCTATATATCAAATTTATTAGTCCAAGTGAGCACCATAAACAAAGCTTTATTGAAAAAATAATTAATACTCTAGAAGTAGAGGACTACGAGTTGATTCAAATAAAATATTACGATTTAATTCCTGCAAAAAAATATAAATCAGAAGCAAAAGAAATACCATTATTATATAATCCTTCAAATGAAAAACAAAAGCTATTCGAATTGGATAAGATAGATCTAAAAATTTTAGAGGAAATAACTAAAAACTCTGAACAATCGCTTGCAATAATAGCAGATAAATTAAAGATTAGTGCGCAAGTCATAGCATATAGATTTAAGAGGCTTATAAAAAAGCAGATTATAATCCGCTTTTATGGTTATACAGACATATTTAGTCAAAATCTGCAATTATATTTTTTAAGATTCGAATTAGTTAAACCAACAGAATCATTATCTTTATTTAAAAAATTTATTCTAGATCAATGCATCCAGGATATTTCAATACTAGAACATAAACAAAGCTTCTTTTGCACATTAGAAGCTGAAACAAGAAAAGATATGTTAGACTCAATTCAAAATCTGATAAAAATAAACAAAAATGTAAAATCTATAGAAATTGATATTTTCCTAGACCAAATATATTATAATTTTTTCCCAGATATTATAAAGCAAAAACTTTCGGAAAAAAGAAAGTAGACAAAATTATCAGTTAAGATTTAATTCTTACATACTTCTTAATTTCTAAATACTCTGCCTGCTCTTTACTAAGTATTGCATAATATTTAGTTGGCTTTTCTACAACTCCCCATTTCTTCTTATAAGGCTGATCTCCAATCTCAAGGTCATAATAATGCATTTTATTTATTATAGCATTTTCTATATCTTTCTTTAAAAGAAAAATTGGTGTTGATAATGGCTTATATTTTTTATTCCACCAGCAGCCAAGATAAAAAACAGTATTTTCCTCCCTCATTGCTATATGAACAGCAATAAGCTCATCACCAAGATAAGCGCTTATTGTATAGCACTTTTCTTTCCACAATTTAAGCCTTCTTTGAAAATCCCTTTTGTTTTCTTTCCAGTTCTCCAAAAACCAGTGTTTACTTTTATCAAGAGCATCAAATTCATTATAAACTATTTTTACATCAGCATTCTTTTTCTCAACTCTCTTTAAATCCTTTCTTAAATCATTATCTATTTTTAATTTTTCAAAGCTGTCTGGAAGTTTTATAATATTTGTAAATTCAGCTTTTTCATCTGTTTCAAAACCAACAGGGCAATCAGGATGTATTTCAGCAAGATAAAATGGCTTAGGTAAGTTTTTAAGCTCTTTTTTATCAAGCCATGCATATGGCCAGTAAGATAAGTCTTTCCAGGTCCAGTAAAAAGTATTTTTATCAACTCTTACTTTTTCAAATTCCATTACTTCTCTCCTAGTTTATGCCAGTCCCAAAATACCTTTAATTCATGACTCTTCCAGTCACCTTTTACACTCTCCAAATACTCTCTTTCTTTTTTGGTTGCAACAACATGAGCTTCTTCATCAAGTTTCAAACCAAACTTCTCAACAAGGAATTTCTCAACAACCTCGTGGATACATAATGCTCTAAATGATTTTTCCCTTTCTTCATTTCCAAACGCTCGGTCTATAAAAATTTCCTTTCTTCTTCTGCTCCATTCTGCAACATGATTCTCTCTTTTCTTAATAATTTTATCTGCAATTCTCTGATTGAAAAAAATAAGTGAAATCCTGTTATTGGAAAATTTAACATCTGTAACAGGCCATTTTAAAAGAATTTTAACAAAATTCCTATGCAAGTTTTCAATGCGTTTTTTCTCTTTTGCTCTGCTTTTTACTTTAGTTTTATTCATAAGAAATAAAATAAAACTAATTATTTAAAGTTTAATACTAAGGTTTATCTGTATAATTTAGAATAGTTTCTTCTGCTCTTCTAGCACAGCAACTCCATACTCTCCATCATAACCTGGTTTAACTTTGATTTTTCCCTCTCTATTCTTCAAAATAAGATCAATAAGTTTAGTATTAACCTCTTCTTTCTCTAAATCTTCTTTTTTAACATGCATTAAAATATTTAACTCACTCTCAAATTTATCTATCAAACTATTGTATACTTCCCAATTTGTTTTTGATGCAATGCCTACATCATTAAAAATTACAATTAATTCATGTAATGGAAGTATTTTATGGAAATGAACTGGTTTTTCAGGTTTAAAATCACTAGGATGTTTAGCAATTTCTTCAACACGATATTCCACCCCAATAATTAATGGATTTCCACACTTTGGACATATCCCATTTAATTTTTTTGTTTCTTGAGGATTACATGAAAAATCACAATTTCTATGGCCATCCCAGTGATATTTTCCATATTCAGGCGGTGTTTCAATTGTTGCCTTTAATCCATCACCAGTCCTTATAGCATTGATTATATTTTCATAACTCAACTCTTTCAAATCAAAAATAGTTGCCTCTCTTCCAATTCTCCATGGCCAGTAACTATGGGCATCTGAAAAACTAACAACTTTAACATCTCCTTTAGAAAGCTCTTCAAACCTCCACAACATATCAGGGCTTGCACTCATTCCAGATTCAACTGCATAAATATTATGTGTTTGATCTAAAAAACATTCCTTTAAAGAATCAAATCCAGATTTACTTCCAAAAAGACCAAACCATGGAGTCATACAATGTGCAGGAATTATTTCAATCATATCATCAATTTCCTTAAGATCTTTAACTAAATCTCTACAAGTTATGCCAAAGATAGGTCTTCCATCATAGTCTAATCTCCCTTTGCTTCCTAAATAAGAAATAATTTTATCAGCAACTCGCCCATTTGGAGCAAATATAAGTAAATGTACAGCTCTTCTTTTACCACCCTGAGCGAACATTAAACTTACTTCTGTCTGCCATAAAAATGGAAAATTAGTTTTAGTCCACAAAATTCCTTTATCATCCTCTTTTAACTTTTTTTTAATTTCTTTTATATGCTCAGGATGTTGAAAATCCCCAGTCCCTAACAAATCCAAACCTTTAATCCTTGCATATTTCTCAAGATTTTCAAAGCTCAAGTCTTTAGACGTTGCTCTTGAATGTTTAGAATGTATCTGTAAATCTGCAATTATCTCCATAATTCCTCCATTTTGATAGTTGAAGAGATTAAAAATTTATAATTTTTTAGATCGGCAATAATTTCTACCATAAAACAAAATCACCTCAACCATTTCAAGAAAATATTAGCTAAGTATAAAAAGATTTTGATATATTTTATTCTTCTTCTTTTGGTTTGATTTCAACATCTTTCAAACCATTACCAGTAATCAGGAAAACTGTCTCATTATCAGGCAAGTTAGGGCTGTCAATTAGTTTAGCAACTCTTGAATCTTTCTTACCTCTTCTTAAATAAATTCTGTAAGTTGAAGCATGGGCAACAATATTCCCACCAATAGCTGTTGTGGGATCTCCAAACATCATTGCTGGATTTGACATAACCTGATTTGTAACTAAAACAGCTATATTTCTTTGTTCAGCTAGTTTCATTAAATCATGTAAATACTTGTTTAATCTTTGTTGTCTATCTGCTAACTGTCCTCTTCCAGAATACTCAGCTCTAAAATGTGCAGTTAAAGAATCAACTATTACTAATTTAATAGGTTCGCCATTTTTAACCAGCTCATTTATTTTTTCAACAAGTAATATTTGATGATCACTATTAAATGCTCTTGCAACAAAAATATTTTTCAAAACCTTTTCAGGATTAGCCCCTATTCCTTCTGCATACTGTTTAACTCTTTCTGGCCTAAATGTTCCTTCAGTATCAATATATACAGCTTTCCCATTAGCACCTCCATTCTCTTTTGGTAACTGAACATTTACAGAAAGAGATAGGGCAATTTGTGTTTTACCGCTTCCAAACGCCCCAAAAACTTCTGTAATAGATTTACTCTCAACCCCTTTTCCCCCAAGAAGATTATTCAAATTTCTACTCCCTGTTGTTATATAATTTATATCTTCCCTCTTTTTTTCATATTCAGAAGCATCCATAAAACCTAAATCAAGCATGCTTCTAGCAGCCTGTATAGCTTTTCTTGCAACAGCCTCACCAATACCTGAAATTTCAGATAACTGTGGAGGAGATAGAACTGCAATTCCCATTAGATCAAATATTCCTGCAGCCTCAAGTTTTGCAATAGCAGCAGGACCAATACCAGGCAAGTCACTTAATTTACGACTCTCTTCTTCCTTCTCACTATCCTTTTTTTCCTTTGCCATTTTAGAGTATAATAATATAAAATGATAATTAATTAATACTTATTAACTCTTCAAGTCAGTTTATAAAGATTATTTCAGTGCTAAACCATATTTGAGAGATTATATAAGCCACTATTAAACATATCTTAACAATGTAACTGCTAATAGTAGTAAATCTACAATAATAAATGTGAAATATATTCCTTTCTCTATTTTTCCTCCAGTCAATAAAAATCCTTCAGAGACCATCTTAAATGGCCAGAAAGGCATTATCCCTTTTTTAGTAAAACTATCGCAAAGCAAATGTAAAGAATATCCTAAAAAAAATCCAAATGCAAGTATAGGTAAAAAAACAGCAAGTATAACACTAACAATAAGACAAAAAGTTAAACTATGTAAAATTCCTCTATGTCTTGTAAAAAAACCAAGAATAGGAGTTACTGGATTTTTCCTGCCGAATTTTGAAAATCTAGTATCTAAGTCAGGAATAATTGTAGCTACAACAACAGCTAAAATAAAAAAGGCTTTATTGTTTACAACTGGGAAAAATAAAATAATAGAAAATAAAGCTATTGCAAAATGGGTTTTAAGTAACATATCACCTCAAGTTAGAAATTAAACTTTCCATGTTTAATTTTTCTAAATTGTTAATTATAACTTCCATTGTATTAAATAATTTGTTATTTCTTGCACTTACTGTGAAATAAGCTTCTAAACCAATTATTTCCTGTTTTTTAGCAATAAACTTATCAAAATTTTCTAACTCACTCTCTTCTAATCCTAATAATTTTAGTTGATCTGAAAATAAAACAGCCCTTATATTCTCTGTTCCATCATCTAAAACAACACTTAACAAAGCCCTTTTAACAGGAGCTATTGTTCCATGTGTTTCGCAATGAGCATTAACAGCTTTTTTATTGCATTCAGGGCAGACCTCGAAGAATCTTGGTTCAAAAACCTGAACAATAAATGCTCTTACTTTTGCATTATCACCAGATCTTAATTCAAAAATTGTTTTCTCAACAGTTTTTCTTTCTACAATAACATTTTCAATAACATCCTTACTTAGTTTTATATCTGAAAATCCGCTTAAATGCAGTTCATCATTCCTAATAGCTCCGTTGGAAATTTCAACAAAATCATTCTCTTTTATCTTAGAATCTTCAAATAAAGAAATATGATTTGTATCCCATAAAACAGTTCTTATATTTCCAGTATCGTCTGCCAAAGTCATAGAACCTATCTTTCCGCTTTTTCCATTTTTGTTATACTCCTTAACAGGATTTAATTTAACAATCTTGCCAACAATGTTTACTCTTTTCATACCACTTGCAAGCTCATTTACCTTAATTTTCTCTTTTTCAAAACTAATTCCTAATTCACTTGCAATTATCTGAGCAGCTCCTTCTTTACTAATCAAACCAGAAAGTTTAGCACATTTAGCTTCAACTCTTCTATCTACTTCTTCATTAGAAAGACCAGAAGACTTAGAAATCTTTTCAATAAGTTGTGAATAATTATATAACATTTTCCCTTTATTTTCCCTCTTTATTAATATTTAATGAATATTTAACAATCACTAAAAATATCTAACGTTTTTAAGTATTATCATATCTTAAAACCATCAACCAAATGTGAAATAAACTTAAGAGTGATAAAAGTCAAAACTATATAAATAATAAATCAAGCACACAATATCTTTTCCATACTTAATAAAAATAATAGAAAACGTAAAATTAATCAATTAAAAGGTCTTAAATTATGTAAAAATATTGCTATATTAAAAATTAGAGTCTAAACATTTAAAAACCATTAATCATTCTTGATTTTACTTAGCGAGTTTTTACCAGTGGTTGCTGGATGCATAAGAGGTTTTTCTGACCTCAATGAGTCTGATAAGTTGGTTGCTGGATGCATAGAAACCCGCTGGAGGTTTTTATATGGGATCAGCAGCAGTAAAAATAAAGATTATGCCAGATGCTCCAGATGCAGATTTAATTGCAATTGAAGAAAACGCAGTTAAAATAATAGAAGAAGATAATGGCAAAATAGTAAAGGTAGAACACGAACCTATAGCATTTGGATTAAATGCCATAATAATAACATTCGCATGGCATGAAGACGCAGAGCGTGAAATTCTAGAAGAAAAGCTCTCAAAGGTACCACATGTTAATTCTGCAGAAGTCATAGACTTTAGAAGAGCTTTTGGTTAAAGTTTAATAATTAAAATTTACCTCCACTAGCCTTAAATTCTATATCATGAATCTTTTCCATTGTTTTAGCTTTTAACTCTCTTCTTGCTTCATCATCTTTTTTTGCTCTTTCTTTAAAAGTTTTACCAACAGTTCTCATAAAATAATCATATGCAATTAAAACCAATACTAAAATTACAAGAGAACTTAGCAAGCTGTATTTATTAGTTAATAGTGGAGTAAAAAAATCTGCAAAATATTTTATAACTCCTAACTGAGCACCAAGTGTTGGAATTATAACAGCTATACCTAAAGCAATCCATCCATTCGCAGCAACTATGTCTTTAAGAGGTCTGTAAATAAGAACAGCAATAAATACCCATAAGAATAGTGCAAGAAAAAAATACCAGCTTAAAGTGTATTCAACTCCAAGAATTATCTTAAAAACAGGATTTAAAGCTCCTAAAACCTCTCCAACACCTAAAATAAATCTTCCAAACTGATTTTTCTCAAGAATCTTAGCCCATTCCTGTTTTAAATAATCATTAGAAACTTTTTTCCATTCATCTGAATCTCTTGGAACATTTTCAGGATCAACTCCAATTCCAAGAGGATCATTTGGATTCTCAGGGTTTATCTGGGTATTTACTCCCCAAGTGATATCTGAATCACTAGAATCACTTGAATTATTCTCAACTTCCTGAGCATAAACAAAATTAAAATTAATTAATAATAAAGCAAAAATAAAAGCAGAAAGTAATAAAATACATTTCAGCTCTTTTCTCTTTTTCATAAATAAATTAAGAAACTACACTTTTTAAGAGTTTAGAAATTAAAGAGAATTTAAAAATTTTCTTTTATTAGTCAAGTCTCTTCTTGCCTTAGTTGCATCAGATGGGGATAAACTCCCACTTGCAAGTGAATTCTCTAATTTTTCTATATCTGAAATAGTCCTATATCTAGTCTGATTATTAAGATTCTCCTGAGCTCTTTGAGAATTTGCTCTTCCTAAATATTTTGATAAAGTACCATCAAACCAGAAAACTACAGCTGAAAGAGCGACAATGCTTGGATAAATCCACATAAAACCTCTATCCCTTGAAGCTTCAGCATTATAAAACCATAAAACAACCAATACAACTGCAAAAATAATCCATCCAAGTTTTCTAACAGCAGGTCCTATCCCTGATTTATATAATACAAGTCCATAAATAATAAATGGTATTCCTATAGCAATAGAAGCGACAAAAACACTAGAAGGAAATGCTAAAGCCTGAATCATATCATTAGGAATAAATCTTGTTCCCAAAATAGAAATAATTGCTCCCACAGCAAATTGTAACCATGCCCTACCAGCAAAAAATGGGACCAATTGCAAAACAGCAATAGTAACTAATACAACTAATAAAAATATTAAAACTTTAACAAATAAATCTGCTCCAGTTGAAGCTTCACCCAATAAAGCACCAAATAAAGGACTACCAGCATCATTAGCTAAGTCTATTCCACCAGTTACAATATCAACAACACCTTGAGTAAATGTTCTCGCATTTGTAGGAGCTGGTTGTGCAGATGCTTGAGCTGCAACAAAACTAACACTTAAAAGAATTACAGAAATAAAAAGTATAGCAGTTAATATTAATAGTTTATCACTTCTCTTTTTCATTTTCCTTTTCAACCCTTAATAATTAAACTAAGATAAATAAAATAGTTCTAATTGCTTTATAAATATTTCGTAATTCCAAAGTATAAACTCATAAAATAGATATTATAAAACAAGAAACAAAATAAGGAAGATAATAAGGTAACTAAGGGAAGATGATGCTTTATGGAACCTTAATATCTTAAACAAGAGAATCTTTTTAAACTTCTAAATCATGATAATTAAATGATAGGTAAAAGAAGTTTGAATTTAATTTTATTAATTTCTATAGTATCTTTATTTTCAATTTTAACATTTATTTCTGCTCAGCCTTATGGGGGTTATGGTTCAGGATTTGGATTTATAGATCTTGGCGAAGGCATAAGACAGATAATAGATCAGGCAACAAGATTTTTAGCTCCTCTCTTTGAAGTAATTCTTGGAGATTACTCTGGAAGTGAATTCTTTTTCACAAAAATACTTGTACTAGCTTTACTATTCGTGGTTATTTACTGGATACTTGAAAGAGTTCCTGCATTGAGGGGATATAGAAATATAGCTATGTTAATTTCATTAATTGTTTCTATACTAGCTGTAAGATTTATCTCAGAAAATGAATTGGTTAATGGAATTTTATTACCATATGGAGTTTTAGGTGTTGCTCTGACAACATTAATTCCATTTATGATATTTGCATATGGAATTCACACAACTGATTTGTCAGGGGCTGGAAGAAAAATAGCATGGGCTGTTTTTGCTTTAATATTCTTTATACTATGGGTGTATAAATATCCTGAATTAAATCCAATTGCAAATCAAATTTATCTATGGGCACTAGTTGCTGTAATTATTGTAATGATTTTTGATAAATCAATCCACGCATACTTTGCTGGAGCTGATATGAAAAAATTTAGCAAAAACCTTACAACAAGACAAATAGCTGATTTACAAGTAGAACTTGGAAGATTAAGAAATAGTCCAGTAATGAGTAATGAAATTGAAAGAAGAATACAGCAGATTGAAAGAGATATGAGACATCTAAGAGCAAGAGAAGCAAGTTACTAATTTTATTTACTAATTTTTATCTTTTCCCCATTCTTCTGAACCCAACTACATTCTTTCCATGATATATTGGAACTTCAGCTGGCTGTTTACCGCCACGGGATTTCCTTAAGGAAAAAACACCTATAACAATTACTATAGCTCCTATTCCCCATAAAGCAGGGTCGGGAACATTTGCAAAAAATGGTATAGTTGCCTTAATTGGTTTTAAGCTTATTAATAAAATTCCTACACCAATCAGAGAAATAACATATCCAAAAACCTTAGACATTTTCAGCTCTTTAATATTTAACCTCTTATAATGTATAATAAAAACCGAAATATATAAAGCTTATGCCCAATCAATCATTATTTAAATTTCTTAAAAGTTTTATTTTTTTCATACCTTCCGAAGTTTCAGCAAGTTTATAATAAAACCTTCTAGCCATAATTATTTGCCCATCAATAAAAGGCTTTAATTTGCTCTTCCATTCATTAGGGTGCTCTTTTACATAATTAGCCCACCTTTCAATTTGATCTTTATGCTCATCTCTTACTTTTCCACTCATTTCATTCTCACCCTCCGAATCATTTTCTTTATTTCATTTATTTCATTTTCATTGAGTTTATCTTTATAAATTATTCTTAAGTGTTTTGCATCTTCCATATCTTTATCAGACTTCAAGTAAGTCTCTTTGAAAGCTATATTCATTTCAACAGAAGAAAAATAAACATCTAAACCAGTCAATTCTAATTTTTTCCTGGTTTTTATCTGGAATTCATCTATTTCATCTTTTGCAAATTTTATTTCCATTTCAGGCAAAAATTCCCCAATTCTAGTATATCTTACACTGGTTTTATTCGTAAGATAATCATAAACAACCTCAGAATTTTCAGATTGCATACACTCAAAACCATTCTTTAACAAATCCTCGTGTAATTTACTAAATCTTGCTAAATCAAGCTTTTCAATTATCATATCAATATCCTCTGTTCCTCTGCTTCTTCCATGAGCAATAGCTACAAATCCCGAAACAATAATATACTTGCAGTGTTTCTCAAGAATCTTAACAAAATCTTCTGTAAATTTATCCAAAATAGTCTTATTATCAATTCCTCTGTCCATAAGTTATTAAAACTCTTAAATTATTTAACTCTTTCCAACCACTTATTAATAACACAAACATCAAAAACTTATTAAAAGGAAGTTTCGTGAAGGAAACCATAGGTGTCTTTTACATGTTATCAAAAGAACAAATAGAATTTGTGAAAAAACAATTGCTTTCTCAGATAGACTCTCTTCCAGAATCTCAAAGATATTCTATGAAAGAGCAGATAGAATCCATGTCAGACCAGGAATTAGAAGAATTTCTAATTAAAAATAATTTAATAAAAGTAGGGGAGAATCAAAATAATTCTAACACTAGTGGAGGAGGATGCACATTC
>Ga0208245_1001856_pt1 | contig 11766 bp, 12 predicted proteins | sample RifOxyC1_FD_184035 | JGI IMG/M metagenome (GOLD analysis project Ga0208245, IMG submission 184035) | Soil microbial communities from Rifle, Colorado - Rifle Oxygen_injection C1 (SPAdes) | ecosystem: Environmental > Terrestrial > Deep subsurface > Rock core/Sediment | place: Rifle, Colorado... | reverse complement strand
TATGTATATCTAAAGTCGAGTTTCAACTTCCCAGTTGTATGCGGCCCCGCAAGTGTTGATAAGCAGGTAAGGCTTAAAACGGGTTCAACAAACAACCCGGGACAAGAAGACAACGTAAGTGTCGTATTTAGTGATGTGTCATGGGGTTATAACACGAAGACCTTTGAGCTTATAAAAGGTTATGTCAATGACCAAAACGCAGATTTAGGCGTTACTGACTTCGTGGCAGGAGCATTATTGGTGAGCTAAAGGAGGTTAAGTAATTTTACAACAAAAGTAAAATGCAAAATGTCATTAACTCCTATTATCCTACTAGTAAGCTGGTTTTTGTTATATTTAGTACTTAGGGGTGTTAATGCCTATTTTGGCTCTGCTTTTGTTTTTTTAACTTTTATCTTTGCTTTTATAGTGAGCAGCCAAAGCTTTAGTTCTTTTTACCTTTTGCTTTATTTAATAGTTATAGTGCTTGATCTTGCAATAGGACAGATAAGCACAACAAGCCAGGTGCAGGGATTTAAGCAAGGTAAATTTACCCAGGCAGGGTTTAAAAGCATTGGCATAAGCCTTCTGGTTGGCTTCGTTATGCTTGCAAGCATAAGGCTTTTAAGCAGGCAAGCCGGGGCTAATATAGTGGAAGTGCCTAATCTTGCAGTTGCAACGCCTAGCACGATTGCATTAGGTTTTAAGCCCGTTTTCGAGAGTGCATTGGGCATCATAGAAAACCAAACCGCTTTTGTTATTTTTGATATTATGATGGTGTTTGGCTTGTTAATCCCCTTTATAGGTATATTGGTTAAAGCTTCTGGATTTATTATGCCCTTGCTTATCTCTTCGTTAGTGTTGGCAATATTCCATGTTACTGCTTATTCAGTGGCAATAGCTTTGTTGCTATATGCTATGATGGCATTCGCAATGTTCATTATGAGCAGAATATTATTTAAGGATAGTCTGGCTGCTGATGTAGCTCATTATGCCAATAATGGCATCATTTCAGTTTCAAGAAGCCTTGCAGTGGTGGGAATATGAAAAAAGCTAATATCGCAATGCCCTGGATAATTATAGGCTCTGTTGTGGTTATTTTAATCTTAATTATTGCGTTTAGCAAAGGGGCTTTTGCAAGCAAAAGCATGACTTCTGGAATGGCAATAACAGAAGGGTGCAAACCACAAGATATACCAGTCAGCATTAAGGGAACTGCTTTTGCCAAAGATAAGGCTTGGTTTGGTGTTGTAACTGAGCCAGATAAGGTAAGCATTGACAGCGTAACAGCAGGAGGCATTAGCTTAAGGGCAATATCGAGCCAGGATTTTACATGGTCAGTTAAGATTTATGATGATTTTACAGGCAACCCTGTAACGGCAGATGGAGGCTCAAATTCCCATCCTGGAGGAGATGTTTTAACAGAGGACAAATTCAGCCTTAACTTTTTTGTTCCCGACAATAATTGCGACGATAGGATTGATAATTTTGAAGGCAACATAGTTTATGAGGTTAGAACTGATGATGGAGAAACAAACGCAATATCCCAGAAAATATCCTTTGTTCAGGGGAGGCTGGTGAGATAAATGGTAAATTACAAATTAATAGGAGGTAACAATGACTTACACTTATAAAAAAGGGAATGTGGTAGTAACAAAAGCGAATAGATATACTCATGCTAAAAAAGGATATACTGTATTTTTTGGAAGATATCCTTCAGGTGGTTTTAAATATTTTAGAAATAAGATTAATGCCATCAAATTTGCTAAAAGGAAATAACAATGCAACCACAAACCTCACTCAACCGCAATAGAAGCCCAAATTTAAACGAACAGGGCTTAAAGGGTATAAAACCCCATTTAACTACAAAAAGGGCTGGCTTTAAGTTAAGCCAAAACAAAAAGGCAGGTATACCTTTATTTGTGATTGCCACTACTCTGATTTTGATAATTATTGGCTTGGCTGCTTTATTCTTGCAATCTGAAAAAGCAAAGGTCTTTTTTACAAAAGAACAAATTGATGCTGTTATTGGAAAAGTGCCTGTGAGTTTAACCCAACCTGATGAAATAAGAGATAATAATCCTGCAACAACAGAACCAGAAAGTACAACAGAAAATACACCCCCCTCTACAGGAGAAATAACTCAAGAATGTATAATCAAGGGCGAGTGGGAACAACTTTACATTAAGCGCAAATCTGCATTTGACTTTATAGGTACAACAAGCCCTATGGTTAAATCGGTTGGTGTATTTAGGTATATGGGAACTTGCGTTGCTGATATATATCTTGAAGCTGGGATAAATCCAAGCACAAAAGGTTCATTGACAGCTATGCCCCTCCTTAGTGGTGCCGTCCCAACAAATCCCTCATGGTGTGACAATAATAAAAATTATTATGGACATTTATGGAAAGGAGTTAAACCCAACCAAGTGCTTATAGCTAATTTCAGACCAGTTACCCCAATGGAAGATGGCACATACAAAATGGTGGTTGGTGCTTACACTGGATGCTTGGCAAGCAAAACTACAGATAAAGCAATAAGCACAAGCGGCAAAGTCATAATTGATAATTCCTATGATATAAGGATAAGCAAAGTGCTTTATGGCAGTACGCCTACATTGGAAAGTGTAGAAGCTGGGCAATCATGGGAAAGAGTAAAATAATTTAAAAACAAGAAGGAGGTCATAAAAATGGAAATATTTGGATTGACAATATTGGCAGTTGTAGCCATAGCATTGTTTATTGTCGGATTGGGTATTTTTAAGGTTAATCCTATGGTCGGATTAATCGCAGGTATTGGAGTATTCCTTGTTTTATTGGGAGTAATGCTGAGTGCATTTGGAGGTGTTGGCTTTATAAGCACATTGCTCGACAACGCATGGATGCAATACCTGTTAGTTGGAAGTGCCTCTTATGTTATTGGCACTATTGTAGGCGTGTTCTTCTGAGAAAGAACAAAATATGCTCTTTTTTATCAGAGCTTAATTTTTTAAGATGAAAAATGAAAAACAGCAAGAAAGGAATTGTGTTTCACCCGATAATATGGATTGTTATAATCATAGGGCTTATAGCCTCTTTAATTGAGATAGGGAGGTTTATGGGCTGGTTAAATTAAGACAGAGGTGTCAAAAATGAATAAAGGAAAAGGAAAGGGATTTTGCAAAAGCAGTAGGGTGGTTTTTTCCTTATCCATATTTCTTATGATTATAGCGTTAGCCTTATCCGCCAGTGCAATGACCCTGACATTACAAACTACAACATGGAACTTAAACACTTTGGTTAATATAAGCCTCGATAAAGTTGGCACTGAATCAATAGGAGAAAATGTTACGAATGTGGCAATATTCGCATCTTCAACATCTACTGCAAATAGTTCCACAAGCAAACTAATTAATCTGACAAATGCTTCAGACCAAAATTTTATGGATATGGCTAGTGCAAACTTTACTTTTGGCTCAAATATTGTTTTGGAAGATGCAAATAATTATGCAATCACCGCTGTTGTTACGGGAAACGGCGGTGCTGATGCAAAGGCATTGGCTAGCACCACTGTCACCATAGATAGGACAGCACCGACAGCACCAACTTCATTGCAGCCAACCGATAATGCAGATAACTCTTCTACGGATGATATGGCATTTACTATTGCTGTAAATGGGGCTAATACAACCGGTTGTGTATTGTATTTTAGCGGAGCAAATCCTGGCAGTTCTGCTTACACAATGAGCCACTCTGGAGAGTCATGCACCTTAACTATAAGCAATATAGCAGAAGCAACATATAGCTGGTATGCAACTGCAACTGACGACACTAATACCTCAGCCAATAGTGGGATTAATAAATTTATAATAAGCCAGTTTGGCAGTGATGTTGGCAAGAGGGCTTTTGCAATAAGTGCTGCTGGAGGGCAAGAACCGACAAAACAGGGAGTTGGGGAGGCTTTGGGCATATTGCAAGCAGAAGAGGCAGGAGCGAGAGCAGGAGCTAAATTCGGGCAAACTATAAAGCAGGAATTAACTGACAAAAAAGAATTAACAAAGACCGGCATTGGCATTGGCACTGGCGCTGTTGCGGGCATGGCGATTGGCACTTTGGTACTGCCTGGCATAGGCACAATAGCAGGATTGCCTGTAGGTGCTTTTATAGGAGGATTCATAGGAGCATTAGCATAGTTTCACCGCTTTGCCCCTATGGTGGTTTTGGGCTTATTCCCACCATAGGGACATTATCTTAAAATAAGCTTAAATTTAAGCTAAAATGAAAAAGATGTGTAAAACTACCTTTAAGCAGAATAAATGCCTCGTAGGCCTTAAAAACAGCCTTAAAATTAACTCTGGCAAGGGACAGATACAGCTTATCATACTTTTGGCTTTGGCTTTGCTGATTTTGATTTTTGTGCCATTTAGCATAGGTATATCTGCATTTTTCCTGAGCAAGAATGTTTTTGTATTGCTTGGCTTATTTTTGGCAGTTTTGGGGGCAATAGGCTTGCTATGGCTGCCTGTGCCTAAGAATATTGCTTTAGTACTGCTTTATACTGGCATTGCACTGACATTTATGCCCATTCTCTTTAAGCAATTGGGAGGCATTACACTTGCAAGTATGACACAATGAAATGGCAAAAAAAAGGCATTATCGGGCTATTGGCAAATCCATTTATTTTAATTGCTTTAGTCATCTTAATTGCCATTATCGCCTTTAATCTGCCTTCTGGCAAATTCTTAAGTATATTAAACCCTTCTGTCAGTTTTGCAGGGAAAAATTGGGTTGTTGAGCAGAGAGAAAGAACATTATGTCCGATCCAGGGTGACGTTTCTTATGAATTTGAAAACGAGTTTTTGGTGTTAAAGAGTTCTGCTTCTGGTTCTCAGACCTGTTCGAGTGGTGTGATATTTGCAATAACCGATATAACTAATGATGACGAGGTTTTGATTTTACTTGATGGAGCTGGAAATGCAAATGCAGGAGGTTCAAGGGCAACAGGAAGCTATTATATGGTTGTGAGTATAGTTGATGCTAATGGTAATGTGATAAGGCAACAGAGAGGAATAGACGCAGATTCAAGGGATAAGCCCACTCTTTCAGCTTCTTTTGAACCACAGATATTTAGCTTTAAAAATAATTTTGATGGAACTTGGTCAAGCATAGAGAGCTTTGGTATAGGGGATATTTTTATTAAAAAAGAAACAAAAGCAATGATACCGCCAATAAAACTTATATTAGGCTCTGAAAGTCATGTTGGAATGCCAGATGGCTCTGCATCTGCAAATGGCTTTTCAAGATTTTATAATATTGTTCCTAAGGAAAATGGCTTTGCATTATGCAAGGCAGATGAGGTTTTGGTTGATGATGTATGCCAGACATTAAGCTCAATACTGCTGAAAAATGAAGAGGCTATAAAGGAGAGTTTTGATGAGAAATTGGCGAGAATTGAAGCAGAACTTTTGGCTAAGAATCAGGGCTTAACGGCAGATATACAATTATTGAATCAAAGATTGGCTGAGCAGGGCGTTACCCAAAGCCAGATAGATTCGTTGAAAACACAAATAACTGCATTGGAAAATGAGCTAAAGTCAGACCCAAATAACCAACTGATTCAAAGCCAGCTTGATGAGTTGAAATCCCAAGATTTAGCGGGCAAAATAGCCAGTTTGGAATTGGAACTTGAAGGAACAAAACAGCAATTGGCAGATGTGCAGGCTGGAGATAAAACGGTGGTTAATGTCATTGAAGCAAATGAAGCTATTAAAGAACCAAATGCAGTTAAAAAGTTATGGAACAGGCTTATTGCCTTCATAAAGAACCTATTCAAGTAACAATGCAAAATGCAAAAAACAATATTAATTTTGAGTATACTTTTGATTTTTATTAGTCTTGTTTTAGTTATAACTCCTTATGAGGCATCATTCTTAAATCAGGACTTGGGTTATATGCTTATGCTTAATTTTGCAGAATTACTTATTGCATCGGTTGGTGTTTCAATTGGCGTTTTCGCCACACTCACTCATATTCATAAGCATTACAATTTGATTAAAATTTAATATGAAAATGCTAACTTTGTTTTTACTGATGGTTTTGGGAATAGTTCTGACAAGTTTAAATACACTGGCAATATTTGAAGTATTGATAAATGACACTTTTTCAGATGGGATAATTAATTCTTCTTATTGGTCGAGTAAAAACTGGACTGAAGCAGGAGGGACTATTTGCACTGATGGGAAACTTGGAGAATTTTTAATGTTAAATTACTCTTTTGGTGATAATAACATAACAAATATAACTAAAAACACAGCAAATTTTACTTTACAATGGGATTGGAATATCACATCAGGCGGTGGGATAGATAGTTTTGCAACATTCGATATTACGACTTCTGGGAAATTATTCCAATTTGAAAGTCAAAGTGGTGGTGGCGTTCAAGGTGTTGCTTATAAAAATTATATAGCAAATTCAGATTCAATAAGAATTTTTAATCAAACTAGTGTCACAAATTCACATCTTTATCCGATAAGAGTAATTTTTGTTTACAATGGGACTGATACACTTCAAAATTCTACAGTAATTATTGAAGGTAATAGGACAAAAAAAATAGATGAAGCATTAAATATATGGGAGTTGTCATCTTTTGGGTTTAGAACAAGCGCTGTTACGGCTTGTGTCGATAATTTTTTGTATATTAATGGAACATTTCCAAATGTCATACCATTTGCTAATAATGTTTCTATCACTCCCTTGCCCTTACCATCATCCGCAAATACAACAGGTCATGCACAGTATAATGATGAAGATAGGGGTATAGCGGGTGGTAACCAAACTTATTGGTATGTAAACAGAACTATAATAACAGAAGCGAACAATTCATTTACTTTATTAAGTGGTAATATAACACAATTATCAAACATAACATTTAGTATAAGGTTTAATGATACTTTTGATTGGGGTGATTGGGTTAATTCTACAACAATTACTGCTGGAGACACAACTGCACCAATTTTAAACAATTGCACTCTATCCTCTACTTCAATAACAGATGCCTCTGGAAATACAATAAATCTAACCTGCGAAGCTACAGATGCCTCTTCAGACATACAAACAATGGTTGCTTCATTAAACGGAACTATAAATAAGACATTAAGTTTCTCTTTTACACAAGCACAAACAATTAAATCAAGTTACATTATTTTTTCAAGCTTGGAAACTTTATTAGTTGGTTCTTATTCAACAAGCCAAGTCAATGTAACAGATACTTCAACCAATAAATTAAGCAATGCCACAAATGATTTGCATTTTCAGGTGACATCAGCACCTTCAGGAGGAAGCACACCATCAGGAGGCGGAGGTGGCAGTTCAACAACCATAATAAGCCTCTTGAATGGCACGCCTTTATTGAGTTTTGGCATAATTGAATTAAACTTTTTTGTGGTTACAACCCCTACTGAAAGCCAAAAAATGATTAAATTTATTAACATAGGTAATGTAAGCTTTACAAGCGGTAAAATTGAAATTCAGGGCAGCATAGAACCTTATATCAAGGCAAGTGTATGCGACCTTAATGCAAGCAATTGCAAAATCAGGGACATAGAGCTAAAATCAGGGCAGAATGCCTTTTTGGTTGTTGATGGCAATTTCACCCAAGATATTGAAAGTGGTGTTGCCGGGATAATAAGGCTTAATGGCAACAAGGTGTTTGACCTGGCAGTTGTTGCTGATAGGCCTCCATTGTATAATAAAGCAGTGCTGCCTTTCGTAAGGCAAGGCTTTTCAGAGCCTCTCGCATATATCATAGGCTATTCACTTACCTCATTAATTGTATTAGGTTCATTATTTTTTATAAAGGGGGTAGCAGCATGACAATTTACAGGCTTCAAATAAAAGAAATAATGAAAAGGGCAGGGCTTAACCCGGCAGATTTTGTAAAGGCAGAACTAAATGAAAGCGGATTGCTCATTAAAGTTACCCAACCCAATTTGGGGTTAAAAAGAAAGATTATGCAAAATCTAAATAAAACCAAAAATATAAGAAAAGCATTAAATGAGGATTTAGATGACGCAACAGGAAATTAAAAAGGCTGAGGGAACTTAAATTCAAGAGGTAAAATGAAACACTCAAAGAGAAAGCTGGTGAGGGAATATTGCACTATCGCCCCTAAGGATTATGCAATTTCTAATACTCACCAGCCTCTTTCACACTCAATTCTAAAAGACTACCCTCTTTGTGGAAATGAGATAAAGCCTTCAGGTTTAAGAACTCCTCTTTTCCTGAAGGCTTTTTTATTTATTGCAATGTTTTTGGTTGTCCCTTCTATAGCAGAAGCTATCTACTATAATTCATCAGGAAATTTGGGTGATTGGGCTTTTGGTGCTACAGCCTGCACTTATGATATTAATAATATAATGAATTGTCCTGCTTCTTCAACTGCCTTATTAGTAAATAAAACAATTAATCTATCTACTAATACAAATTCATGGTGCTTGGAATTTTATGGAATGACTATGACATCAGGAAATACAGTTCCTAACTGGCTTGTTCATAATAAGAATTTATCTACTACTCCAGATGCGACAAGTTATGTTTTTACAAGAGGAAAAGTAGGTGCAGGACAAGACTTATATGCAAGGGATAGATTAACCAATGATATAGGAATTCAGACAGATTTCACTTCAGATGAAAATATTAAACACGGAATACGAGTTTGTTTTCTTCAAAATGTATCTATAAACATCACAGTAGATGGAGTTTATGTAGGAAATCAGCCTCTCACTAATGTAGATAACGGAACTCATTTAGGTTTGACTCATGAAGCAAGTAGCAACACTTCATTTGAGGGAGTGGCAATTTATAATGGAACTGAAAATACTATTGTTGTTCCTCCAGATACAACATTGCCAATAATAAATGGAAGCCTAAACAAGAGCATAACAACAATATATTTTGGAGATGTAATCAATGCAACTTTCAATTGGACAGATGAAACTGAAGGTTCTTATGGAAATATAACCTGGAATTTATCCACAGGAAAGACATTCACTAACTTTTCAGGATTAAGCGAGACTTCTGGGCAGATAAGCAATGCAACAAGAATAAGTTGCTATGGTGGGTGTGTTATTAATGTAACTGGATACATAACTGATTCATCAGGCAATGTAAAGCAAAACTCAACAGTATTTACAGTAAGCGATAACATATCGCCTCTTGCAAATGTTTCCTTAAACAATACTTCCCCAAAAATCAATGAAGTTGTTAATATAAGCGTAAATGCAACAGATGAAACAGGGCTTAGCTTCTGCCAATTTATAAACAACCAAACAGGAAGCAAAGTTTTTATCAACACTTCAATATCAGGCACTTCTGACAGGTGCTTTCAAGCATTTACAGTAAGCGTTGGCAGGGGTAATGCAATTAATTTCTCTGTTGTTGTGAATGATACTTCTAATAACAAGAAAACCAATTCAACTCAATTAACTATTTTAAACTCAAACACAAATGCTTCCCATATAACCAATACATCGGGCTTAAATTACAACACAAACATAACTTTCAACTGGACAGCCGGCAATGACCCTGATTTAGATGCGGTTTACCATTTGGTTTACTGGAGTGAGGATGGCAATAACTTTTACCTTTACAGCAATACCACCTTAACTAATTCGAGCAGCAATGCAACGGTAGATGGGACTTATATTTTTATGGTTAATGCTACTGATTATTTTGGCAGCATTCAGGCAGGCATTGTATGGAATTTTACTTTAGATACAAACACCCCAGTTTTAACTTATAACCTAAGCAATAACTTTTTTACAAACAGAAACCAGACTTTAAAAATAACTATGGAAGATGCAAACCCATTTAATATAACATCGAGGTTTTACAGCGCAGGCACAATCAATGAGAAAAGCAACCAAACTCCTTATGGCAGGTTCATAAACATAACCTTAAGCCTGAATGTTACTGAAGATGGCAACTATACTATTGAAATAAATGGTTCTGATAAGCATACTGCCAAAAGTTTCCCTGCTTTAGAAACAAGCTATGTGAATGGCACTTTAAGTTTTATAAGCACCAATAACCCTAACAAAAAGCTTGATTTGGAGTTTGCTTATAAAGTAGGAACTGGAGATATCCAGAAAATAACCTCAAACCTTATAACAACATACAACATACAAAAGCTCATAACTAATGAAGTAGATAGGATAAGCTTCGGGCTTGAGGCAGATACGCCTCCAACAGGGCAAAACATTAAGTTTGGATTTAGGTTTCTTGATACACAAAACACGAAACTCATAGCCCAGAATGAAAATACCCTATTCCACTTATATGGCAGATACTGGCTTGATTTTAAAACTTATATTGTGAATGTAGCTACAGGACAAAAAACACTCTTGCAGGAAAAATACTTAAATCAGAATGGCTACCATGTTGTTTATTATGACATCACTTTTGCCGACTATGGGTTGTCTGTGGGCAATAGATTCAGGATAATAACCGAAAGCATAGGAGGCTTAAACTTTGTTGATGAAACCAGAACAATAGTGTATGACTTTACAGCCCCCACCTTTGTGGATGCAACGAATAGAAGTGCAGCAGACAACTCAAGCAACATCTTAACCAATACTGATGTAAATATAAGCATTTTTGGATTGGATGACCTATATTTGGATAGGGGCAACTTCAGCCATAATGCCTCTGGCTCTTGGACTAACCACAGCATTGCCATTGCGGGCAATACAACACCTTACCATTATATTATTGGCTCTGGCAATTTTACGGGTGGGCAAGTAGTAGGATGGAAATTTTATGTTTATGACATTGCAGGGAATGAGCTTGACCCAATTTACACTTTTAGCCCAAATTCGCCACCCGCCTCCACCGCCACTACAACGACTAGTTCTAGCGGCGGCGGTGGAGGCACTAGCATTGCCAAATGCCAGCCTTATGCAGTGCAATTCGGTACTTGCTATTACTATGATGCAATAAACCAGAGATGTGCGCAAGGCTGTGAGCAAAACAGTGTTTGTGATACAAAAACAATTGTCTGCCAACCCACCAACTCAACCATAGGGGCAATAGAAAGCACAAATCCAATACAAAGCACAATAAGCCTATGGAATAAGGTTAAGCTTTGGTTTAAAGGCTTATTTAGCACTGAAGCCCCTCAGTTAAGCATAAGCCCCCTACAAGCAGAGAAGAAGCCTATAGAAGCCTCAGGATTGGTTGCAGAGGCATTGCAAAAGGCAAATGAAACCATAGGCATAAATCTTGGCATAGTGCTTAGCATATTCGCCCTTTTGCTTTTGATTATTGCAATCTGGACATTTGGCCTGGCTTTTGTATTCACAAACCCAATAAGCCTAACCATAATGGGATTTATATCTTTAATGATTTATCTCATAATAAAATTTAAGGTGTTTTAATGGAACTAACGCAGAATATGGCAAGGGAATTAACCCCATACAGGGGGGGCAGAAGCTTCAAAAGAAACAGGTTTTTGCAGTACTGCAAGATATGCGGGCAGATAAGCATTATAAAGGGCTTTTGCTTTATTTGCGGAGACGAAAAATGACATACTCCCAAAATAAACCCAGCTAAAGCTGGGGGTTTCAAAACTATGGACGAACAGATTTGTAATTGTGGACATCCAAGAAAAAGGCATTGGAGAACAAACAATCCTACAAAGTATAGAGGTTGTTACCTCTGTGTTGAATGTAAGGAATTTAAGGAGGACGACAGGCTTCCTCCCACATCTAAAGATGTGGGTATCCGCCCTACGATTTTATGAGAAAGATATTG
>Ga0208245_1001850_pt1 | contig 11781 bp, 13 predicted proteins | sample RifOxyC1_FD_184035 | JGI IMG/M metagenome (GOLD analysis project Ga0208245, IMG submission 184035) | Soil microbial communities from Rifle, Colorado - Rifle Oxygen_injection C1 (SPAdes) | ecosystem: Environmental > Terrestrial > Deep subsurface > Rock core/Sediment | place: Rifle, Colorado... | reverse complement strand
TCAAGTCTGGTATAACCATCTGTCCAATCCCGCCATTTAAGCGAATCCAATTCAATCCAAGGCGTGTTTGCGGGCGCGCCCGTGTATGTCCACGCGGGACGGATTTCAAACTTAATCGAATCAGAATCACAATTTATCGAATCCAGTGTTACTATAATCGAATGTAATCCGTTCAAATTAATGACCGGGAAAACCCCGCTTGTAGTATCACTGTTTATCGTATCCGCCATCGAATATGTTTCAAAACTATTTGAGAACATCCCCGCTTCACCTGTCCAAATTTCCACAGATGCAGTTATGGTAGCAATCCCTGTATTGACAATAAAGCACTTAATTCCCTTCGCGGGCGCGGGCGCGGGCGGGAGAGAAATGACATAGACTTTACTATTTGACCACCATTCGGAGATCATATCATTAATCCAGAAGCTATCGGCGGAAGCCGTTCCCGCGTAATTGATTAATTTATAATATCCGTATAAGGGCTGGTAGTTTGCCGCCGCGCCGCCCGTCAAAGATGCCAATAATTGAATATTGGTACGATAAACAGACGAGTCAAAATCGGAATAATCGAAATAAAAAGATGTACTGTCAATACTTGCGCTATCGACCGTAATCGTACCTGTTCCCGCATATTTCCAGCCGCCGAGTTCCGGGAGAATATTCAGCGCATATCTCTGGTCACGGGGATAGCGTTCCAGCACCCGCGACCCTTGCGAAAAAACCGGGATTGTAATCCCCAAAATTAAGAGTAATATTGATAATTTTTTCATTATTTGCCTCTTTCTAAATGATTTTACTTTCAGAGCACCTATTGAGATGCTCCGAGGGTAAAACAATTATTTACCTTTTTCCGGGGTTTTTGCGGGTTCAGGTGCTTCAAAATCGCTCTTTTTGAAGTCTTTTGCATCGATTTTCGCCTGCAAGGATTTCTCATTAGCGAAATAACTCTCGCCCTTGCGATAAATAATATTCCCGAATTTATCCCTTACATCGTTTTTGAAGATGTACTCCATCGTCTTTTTTCTCCTGTTTAGAGTTAATTTCAGTGGACATTGGGCGGCGTTCGTAACCGCCCAACATCCTATTATTGTATTTTGGGTACTGTTTATTCGGAGATTTATCCGAAGAAGTAGGTTCTCTGTTCGGGCTCATCATTAATTCCCACCAAGCCAAATTACATACAGCCGTCTGGCAGTAGGGGTTTCCGCCCTATTCCAGTCTATAAGTCGAGCCAATCCAGTCCAGGGCACTTCTGTCGCATTTACCGCAGTGGTAGCGCCTAAATATCCTGCAACAGTTGCAGAAGTCCCTAAAACCAATCCGGGTGATTGGTCTGCTTTATAGACATAGACTCGCATTACAGCGCCTTGTTTAGTTGCCATCCAGCCAGTTCCCTCATCGGCAACGGAAGTAACATCGAAGCCACCGACCGCGCCATAACAAACTCCCGCGCCAGTCTGGAGGGAAGCCGTCGCGGCAGGCAGACAGAAAGCATTAACCGCTTTAGCTGTAACTCCTAATTTAGCGCCATCTTGGGTATCGTCAATGTCAAGCGGTGTAATACTGGTAACTGATTTATAAGTCAAGTTAGATACTACTTCTGAACTTGCATCGACATGCATTAAGATTGTTTCGCTAAGAGTATTGCCGGTAGCGTTTTTGCCTATAACTGAGACATAGCCCGCATCGAAAACCGCAACGGAATTGGTAAATATTAATCGGAATTCGCCTACTTCGCTGGTCAATGTATTAGTTAAAGTTAATGCAGTGGAATCGTCAAACACTGCTGCAGTGTAAACCGTAATCAAGCCTTGTCCAGCAGTAATATCGGGAATTAATACCATTCCGGGGGCGAGTGCAACGCCGGTCTTATTGACAAACTTCACCAATCCAAGCTCGTCAATTTGTCTCTGCAGGGGGCTTTGACTTCCAGCGGTGGACACCCCATCGTAAAAGGGATTGTAGCCAATTAAGTCGCCCGCAAAGACCGGGAGAGTTACTGCCAAAATTAGCAGTGAAATTAATAGTTTCTTTTTCATTTTCATTATCCTTATAAAAGAGATTATTTGTTGTTGAGTTAAGGGGCGGGATTTCACGCCCCCGGTAAAGAATAGCGAAATTAATCAGCGTTATACAAATACTGTGCCGAACGCGCCCCGCGAAGGAATGCCAAATCCATACGCATCACACCGACCAGCCAGTTCTGCAAGGATTTTTCCCGGAAAACTTCAAAGGAAAGTCCCTTGTATTCACCTAATATGATGCTCTGAGTATGTATTTTGACTGCATTTTTCTGGTCATTATTCGCGGCGGTAGAAGAGACTTTGCCGTTGTCATCGGTCAGAGGCAATCCGGCGGATACATAAACATCGTGTCCAAGCAGATTGACCAGAACGCCATCCTTGACAGAGCCGATGGGCGCGATTAAATTAGTGCCGGTGACTACCACCAGATTACACATAATCAATTCGGCGATATAGGTAGCGAAATTCATTACCCAAATTGAATCCTGCGGAATCATCCCATATTCCTGATTGCCGGAGAGTTTAAGCATACTCTCAAAATGGGAATTTGCCAGAGTAGCTGCAGCATTGACTACATAGCCAGTGCCGGCATCAAGCGCGGTTTTCACACAGCCGTCAAAAATGGTGTACGGCGAGGCACCGCCGGGCGTGGTCGAAGGCGTTCCGCCATCATAATTGATATTGGTAGTACCGACCGAAGTATCCCCGCGCAAAATCGCTTTCGCCTTTTGGGTAGTAATGGAGTTGATAAAATTGGCTTCGATGATAGGCAGGAAGGGAATAGCGGTATCTTCCAGCATATCGTCATCATAGCCAACGCGTCCCCACATCCGTTTCGCGGTGAGCGTGGATTTATCCGTTCCCAGTTTAGTCTCCGGGGCGGAGACAGCCGCATCACCTGCACCGGGGTCGCCTAAAGTGCCCGCGCCCGCGCCCGCTTGCCATACTTCTACATCGCCATCGGTGAGGATTTTGGGGATTTTTACAACGGAAGTCGCCATCTGGATGCGGAATAACCGGTCAATCCAAGGTTCGCGTACCCGTACCAAATCCATTACAATCCCGTAAAGGGTATCTTGAACGAATTCGGCACCCGCGCCCGCCGTACCGGGACGGTTCGCATCTTTCGTTTGAAACGCATTTAGCATTTTGTTCCACTGCTCGCGGGATTTGACGCCGATATTCTTTTGGGTATATCCCATATCCCAAATGGGCGTTTTGATTTGCGGCTCGCGCAGGGATTCGGTAGGTGTTCCTGAAGTCAAAGCCTGTAAAATACTCGCCCTTAAAATATGACGAGCAAAGGGTTCGGCGGCGGATTTGTATTCCGGGCTGGCTTGGTCACGCAGTTTTTCAATGTTGTGCTCAAAAGCTTTTTCGTTGTTAACCATTTCGGCTTCTTTCTTTTCCGTTTCCAGCCGCGCTTGCAAATCCTTGTGAATTTCGTACTGCTTGTCTTTGTCGAGGTGTTCGCCGGCGCGGGTAGCCGCGAGGATTTCGGTTGCCGCCTTCAATAGTGCGGGCGCGGAGTCATCGGTTTTTGCACTGATAGCAGCCGATAAAGCCTTTTCCGCTTCCTGACTCTGATTAAATAAATCCTGAGCCATTTCGGAAATAGCTTTCTCATCCGTTAGATATTTGTATTTATCACGGACATAGCTTTCGGCTTCTGTAATAGTTTTGAATTTCAGCATTGGTATGCCTTCCTTTCAATTTATTGTGATGAGAGATTGCTTTAATATTGCTTATCTGCGCGCTCATATTGCGCGATAGTCTGCAGGGCACGGCTATGTTTTTCACGCAAAAGCGCGTTATTCCGCATTAAATCCGCGTGTTTAGAGTTAAGCATCGCATAGTTGTTTTGGATTTCCAGTAATTGCTTTTGCGCTTTTTCGGAGATATTATCCGGGGTTAAAATTGCCTTTTGCAGTTCGGAATCCATTGTCCAAATAGCGTCTAAATCCCGCCCCCAACGCCCCATTTGCTCTGCTTTTTCCCGGAAATTGATAAACTGCTTTATGGATTCAGTATAAAAATCAAGGTCAATATCGGTGATGCTTTTCCCCGCTTGCAGAGCAGACGGTAACGCGGGAACTGGACAGCAGCTTACTTCCAAAAGTTCCCATACCTTGAAAGTAATACCCTTTTGTCCCATTATCATTGGCTCATCTGACCATTCAATCGGCATAAACCCGATTGAGACCGCATTCATAAATTCATTAATATACATATCATAAAGTAATCTTGAAAAGTCATCCAATTTGGTAGCGAATAAACCATCCGCATCTAAATGCTGAGGTGTTTGCTCAAAACTGGGAGTGTCAAGTTTACCGACAGGAGGCGCCCAGTTATTATGAGCAAACAATAAGACTGGATTCCGCTTGTAATTATCAAGTTTGCCACCGTCAGGGACTACCACTTCGGAATATCTATCGACAGCCAATTCCGTCAATCGAAAACGGATAATACCTTCCCTATCTTTCCCGCTACCCGGCTCTTCTATTGCTTTAATGGAGTATCCCGCCCGCGAGCGCGGTTTATCGTTTAATTTCTTGATTAATCCCATCGTATTTATCCTCTTTTGAGTTCAAATAAAAAGGGCACCGTCGGAACTCCACAGGGCTAAGGAGTTCCGACTAAGTGCCCTGTAATTTGTGTAAAACTAAAAGTATTAAATCAATAGAGATATACTATATTATGCGGGTTCTGCCGCTGGAATAGTTGCACACCTGCAATTTATGTTATTAGCGGCGTCTTTACCACCGCCGGGGAATTCCAGACTTTCACCACCGACAAAAAACGGCTGACCTACTAATACGATTTGACCATCGGCTTTGCTATGTGCATCCCTCACCTCACCATCACGCATCGAAAGCCACATCTTGCTCTGCACTCCGCCCGCTATCATTGCCTCGTTTATCCCTGCATTCTGCGCATAAGTCGTCTCTGTTACCGCTATCGTACGCGCCCGCGAAGTAGATGCAATATCAAATACTTGGTCAATCCTATTGACTAAAGCCTCAATCCCCTCGCCTGCAATGTTCCCCGCCTTCAACTCTGCAATGATCGCATCCTTTGTAGTGTCCTGAATTTTAGAAAATTCCTTTAACCGCGCTCCTAACCTCGCTTGCACTCCCGGATTTGTGATGTCAATCACTGCATCTAACGACCAGCCATCTATTATCAACTGAGCCGCCTGCAGCATTAATTCCACTTCTATCGGTGAAAGCCCCTTCGCAAATTCTGTAATCCAATACTGCAAATCGAATATGTCATCGATATATTCATACGCGGCACGCTGGACATAGCTCTTAGTTCCGATTTCGCGTAACTTAGCAATCACAACTCCACGCTGTTTGTCGAATAGATCGCTTGTCGTATCTCTAAATTTATTCTCAAAGCCTCGTCTGAACTTAGCTAATGTCTGGATCGCCGCCTTCGCCTGGATATCAATAGCGATTTTCTTTACTAAGCCAGTCGCCTCTTGTATCATTTTATCGCGCTGTGACGGCGCGGGAAGTGACTTAACTACCGGCGGCTTTACCGAAAGAGCCGCCATCGTAAATCCGATATAAGTCGAGTTCATTTCCGGGGTGTCTATCGGTTCGAGTCCAGCCGCTTGTCGAATTTCATTCGGAGTTACACCTGCATTCGGAAATGATTTAGTCAAACGGTCAATTTGACGGTCTTTGATATATTGCAGTGCATCGACACCGCTATAATCAAATTCACAATGAATCCCCGGTTTGTTTTTGAGCGGTGTGTTCGCAATAATAAGCGGGATAAGAAACCGGTCATATAGTTCCTTCCACGCTCGATGGCGAGGCATTATACATTGTTCCCAAAAAAACAGCTTCTGTTCTGCTGTATTCTGCAAGACACTGGAATCGCTGAGGTCGCCCATCATAAACGGCGGCACTTGGAATTTCATAGCGATTTGATTTGCGCTGAGCTTGTGCATTAACAGAAATTCCATATCTTTGGGAGACAAAGAGATAGCATTATATTTAAACCCTGAGTCCAGAAGCGCAACTCTGTGCATCTCATTGACCCCGGAACTGAAATTCTGTTTTATCTCATCCTTTAATCGACTTCTTAATTCCGGGTCTGAGATGGTCTGTTCTGTTTCAATCGTTGCACTGAGTTTTCCGCCCTGTTTAAAGAACATCCGGCTGTATTCGATAGCCTTAAGATTTAATTCGATATATGTTTGTGCTGAGCTTAATCTACTACCGCCCGGATAATCACTGCCGGGGTCGATATTCCCAAAATAGAATATATCCTCCGGTTTACATTCCTTTAATGCGCCGTTAATGCGATAGCGATAGCCTTTGATATAATCTTTCTTATCACCGATGACCTCTACATTTTCCGAGTTCAAAAGATATAATGCGGTTATCCGCAAGCCGGTGCGTTCCAAGTACCAGAACACGCGCCCGGTCAATTCCTGCATCGCTGCACTCAAGGCGGTGAAATGATAACCTGTATTATAGGGATTCGGACGGTAAAATGTCGTAAATTCTTTTGCACTGCTAATGTCGTTATTTTCATCGTCTAATATCCGCATCGGAATGACCGCCATATTATGCACTACTACATTGACCGCATCATAAACAGGTGAAACTAAATCATAACAATCTAAATAACCGGGAATATCAATCCCCTTTATCAATCCAGTAGTAGCGTTTGAGCTAACGAGTTTAGCTAAATTCCCACCGATATTATAAATTGCCCAATCGCTGCCATAGGCTTTGGCAGTCGATTTAAGTAATCGCTGTGCAAGCGGCTGGAACATTTCCTTGAGTAATGTCAATTTAGCTTTTCCCATTAGCTTAAGTCCACCATCATTATGCCAAAGCCTATGGATTGAGTAATCATTTTAAAGCCGCCGGAAGCGGAATCTACCCTGTCATCGTGTCCTGATTTCATATTCGGCTCGAAATTTGTATGTTCACGGATAAAAGCCTCATTCCAATCGCCTCGTAATAAAACTATATTGCCAGCTTCCACTTGCGCGGCATACGGTTTAGCATTAGTTAATTTATCATTTATAGCAGGATAGGATACTATATTGTATCCCATTAACAGCTTGCGCAGGTGCGCGTCTTGTGCTTTACCCGCTTGACCAGGGTCGATCCAATAACCGACACGCGTTGATTTTCCGTCTTGTGATGCGATATTCTTGAGATTATTTTCTACTTGCAGAGGTGACTCCCGGAAGCCCTGACAATCGGTTATCACTATTCGACCGTCTGCCAGTTTGACTTGCTTCGTTCCCTGTGTCCAGTCAGGGTCGCGGTTCTTTTCACTTGCCACTGTCCCCGCAAAATCCCAAAATCTTACTGAGTCCTTTATATCAACTGGCAGCGCATCGATTATCTGCCACCATTCCGGTTTAAACACATTCCCGGCGGCGTACCGTAATTTCCAGTTGCCTTTCAAAAAGCGCATCCGCTCTACATAAGGAAGCGCATTTAGATTGGCAAGGTATTCCGGGTTCGCCTTCATTAAAATCTGATTGTCAAAGACACTGGACGGAATGAAAGTAAAACTCTTAGGATATGCTTCCGATCCAAACTGATTAATCAATTCCTGCGCTGTATCTGCCCAGTATATTTCATCATTGATATTGACAAAATAGCGAATGACGCCGGATTTCGATAGGTCTGCATACTCTTCATTCTCATCTAACCACCACTTGACTATCGGATAAACAAACGAGTCTGGGTCAGGATTACAGGTACATCGGATATACGGCTTTATCCCGGTGACGCTCCGATTACAGGCGAACATTGTCCAGAATATTTTAGCGGTGAACTCGCATAACTCATCGAAGCCGATAAATTCCATTTGCGAGCCCTGATATTTAATCAAGTCATTTTCGCTTTCACAGTGAGAAAACTTGATTTTCGCGCCGGAAGGAAATGTCCAGAGCAATCGGCTTTCAGTCGGAACACCACCGACCAGCGGATAAATCTGCAATGATGTATCCCAAAGCCCGCCTTGATTAGTAATCGAAGGCGTTACCCGCCGCATTATCAAGCCGTTAAAATGCGAATTGCCTATATGTCGAAGCGGTTCTAATAGCTCTGCAAAAGTTTTTCCACCACCGCGCTGTCCACCATATAAGACCACATCTGCAGATGAGGCAAGGAATTGAGTTTGCGGTCCCGGCTGAGGCGCGATAACTCTCTGAGGTTTAGCCTTCTTCGGCTGAGACTTCGGCTGTGCTTTCATTGGCTTTTTCATTTTCGACCGCTATCGCCGCTACCGCCCGCCCATTATCCGGTAACTGTATCACTACTACTTCGCCTGTAGTATGCGTGTTGATATTGCCTTCCAGCCAACGGCTCTCCCGGAAGTGCTCCTTGTCAATGTTCTTTGCAAGAAATATCATTGCCGTTGTATCCGGCAATATCTTCTTATGCGTTTTTTCCACTCTGGTAACTTTCAGATTTCCGTCAGCGTCAGTCTGTCCAAAAGTCTTAATCTCATCATATTCATAGACTTTAGTTGCCCGGTCAAATAGGCTTCTGACTATGGGTTCAAGGGTCGATTCTTTAGTTTGTTTTAAGGCGGATAAGAATTCAGGGTATCTTTTTCCCCAAACTTTAAGCGTGGGTTCGCTTATTCTAAGTACCTTGCATATTTCGCTATTATCGAATCCTCGCATTTTCATAGAGAAGACAATACCAGCATATACGGGTAAATAATCGGTTTTTCGTCCTCTTTTTTTCAAGTCCTTTATGTCTTTTTTAGCGGTCATAATTTTGCCTTTTCAAACCTTATATATATTATTATATACTACACATAACAGCATTATAAGTAATCTAGTACTCTGTGTTAATGTTCATCCATTTCGATTTCGGTGATTTCTATTTCGTTGAATTCTTGTTTGATTGTTTTAGGGTCGCCTTTATAAAATATCAATACTTTCTGGTGTAGCCGCCCCAGTTTTCTGTAACGTGCGAATTGCTTACCTACTCTTATGGGCAGGCTTCCCGCCACATTTACCAGTATTGCCTCGTTATACAGGATAGCGCCTGCGTCTTGGAAAGCGTCAATGGTGGTGGCTGGAAAATTTCTGTAAAATCCCTTTCTATCCCGTATGTCAGAAACTACGAAACAGGCGAAGCGATTATCTTTTAGTTTGCCAATGCTTTTGCTAATGATATTTCTATATTTTTCAATGAATTTATCATATTGCATATTTGACAAATCCCGGTTGTCATCTGAATAAATCTCGAGGTCAAAATATGGTGGACAAGAAAATATTAAGTCAAATTCAATGTCTTTTGTGTAATGTTCAAGATTTTCACTGTCATCACAAATCCATACTGGCGGCTGTATATCTTTCAATACCTCTTGCGCATTTAACCGATTTGCGGCGATTTGATTTTCAGACAGGTCGATTCCGATGTAATTATGTTCTAAATAAGCGGCGACAATACCCCGGACAGAACCGCCTGCGAATGGGTCTAAAATATAGCTTCCCTTATAAGGCGTAAACCATAGATATATTAACTCACAAAGAACAGGGTCAAAAATTGAAGTGCCGGACGCTTGGCAAGCGTCCCCACCATTATATATTTCTCCGCTTTCCCTGCCTGTATTTGAATTATGTAATACCCCGCTGTGATTATTCATATTCCCCCCCCCCATATCTTTGTGCTAAAGTTCCGGGTTTCCCAGATGTATATGCTTGAGCGTTTTTAGGCATTCTTTCTATTCCGGTAATAATTCAGATTTTCCGTTGTGATTTGCGGGGCTTGGAATAATAACCCCCCCCCTTGTGATTGTGACTTGTTCACTGAATTGCAACAATCCCCCCCCTGCCTAATTCACTTTTAATTCCTAAAGATAGCCATGCTTTTTTCCGCGCTTGCCAGTAGCCTTGCCTTGTGTCAAATATGCTGAATGGAGGAATTAAGAATTTTTCCGCCAGCGTTTTAAAGGCGTTCTCATTATTGCCATCATTATAAGCCGGAAAACCCAAATCCATTGCCTTCAATTCATCTTTATTAAATCCTGTCAGTGCCAAATCAAAGTCTTCGGAGTGCAGTGCCCACATTTCCGCTTCCAGTGCTTCGATGTCAAAATCGCTGTTCATTGTCAGTTTGTTGTGCGCTATCCTATAAGCATCTTGCTTCACTTTTGACAGATGCCCTAATCGGATAATGGGGATTTCGATATAGCCAAGTTCCTTGCAGGCGATTAACCGCCCGTGTCCTTCGATAATGACCAGCGTTTTCTCATCGACCGCGATAGGGTCGTTCATTCCAAATTCCGCAATCGACGCTTTGATTTGCTCTATTTGCGGGCGCGGGTGGAGCTTTGCATTATTTTCGTACGGAACGATGTCTTTCAGGGGTACATATTCGATATTTAGAGGTAAATTTTTCAAGGTTAATTTACGCTTGAAGTTTTAGGCAATAAAAAGCGGGGATACTTTAGACTGTATCCCCGCTTCGATGGAGGAGAGTGATGCGTTTACACCGGCTATTTTGGGACTGTTTACCATAGCTTTCTCACTACTATGGTCGTAAATATACAAAAGAAAATCGACAATGTCAAGAGGGGCGGGAAAATATTTTACTATATTTTATTAGTCAGGCGGTCGGTCGATTATGATGGTTATACCATCTGGGAAAAATAGCCTTAAATATGTCTGGACAACTGAATAATGTCCTGTATATAATCCCCATCGCAAATTGCTCTTCACTATGACCACTAACATCACCAAATATAAGCGCGTCTAATTCTCTTCCCTCCTCTTTATCTTCGTCAACTTTTATAGCTTGCCAGCCATTATCGTCCTTATATTCTACTCGTGCAATATGCTTATTCTTGATAATGCACAATCTTAACGGAATATTATCGATATTATCTTCATCATAGTAATATGTTTCTATAATCATTTCTTACTCCTTTTCTGTTATTGTGAATTTTTCTTGATATTCGGCTTGCGCCATAATTATCGCATCGTTCTGGCTTTTGCCGATGCCTTCACCGACAACTACACGGCAGGATTGGCAGTATTTGTGAGCACACCACTGCTTCCCGCCTTCGGCATACTTACCGATTACCCAGCTTCGATGCGTGATTATTCCAGTTTTACATTTTGGACAGGACATAATTGATATTTCCGGTTAAATTTCGTAAATTGGTTTATTCCTTGAGCTGCGGGGGTTCACCGCTGGAAGGGGACTCTTTCGAGTCCCCTTTTCTGTTTCCGGGGACGGTTCGACATAATCACGGTGGATCGCACAGTCAAAGCGCGTTTGACATAATGCCGTACACGCCGTTAAGACATAATCCGTTAATCTGCAATTATACCGTTGCTGGCTATCGACTGGTCTGCAATCTGGCTGTTTACAGGGACGCTCCTCGTATTCCGCGCCTTTTTCACGCCGGATATAGTCAATGGTAGTAACCGATTTATTCATTCCGGAGAGTTTCTGCTGCCGGATATAGTAGCGTTCGCAGACCGGGCAGTGATAAGGGATTGAACGCATTCGCTTATATTTGCGGCGGGTAGTTTTGAAACAGCTAAAGTCCGCCATCGGTGATTTACGAGTTTGTAGCATTTCATACTCCTAAGTGATTTGGTATGCGCTTATTGGCTATGATGGTGTTATTCGGTAGCATTGCTGTCCGTAACTGCTATTTCCACTTGTGCAGGGTCTTTACGATGCGGGCGATGACCGGTCAAAATCGCCTCGATGCGGTCAACTTTCGACTTGATAGCGTTGTGTTT
>Ga0208245_1001849_pt1 | contig 11784 bp, 15 predicted proteins | sample RifOxyC1_FD_184035 | JGI IMG/M metagenome (GOLD analysis project Ga0208245, IMG submission 184035) | Soil microbial communities from Rifle, Colorado - Rifle Oxygen_injection C1 (SPAdes) | ecosystem: Environmental > Terrestrial > Deep subsurface > Rock core/Sediment | place: Rifle, Colorado... | reverse complement strand
TGCTGTAGGAAACCTGGGTTTCCTTAGCATATTAATAAAGATTTGGTTTGGAAATTTTAATAAAGGAAGGTAGTGCTGTAGGAAACCTGGGTTTCCTTAGCATATTAATAAAGATTTGGTTTGGAAATTTTAATAAAGGAAGGTAGTGCTGTAGGAAACCTGGGTTTCCTTAGCATATTAATAAAGATTTGGTTTGGAAACCTTTCCAAAAGGTTTATATTAATAAAGATTTGGTTTGGAAATTTTAATAATAACTATCTTAAACTATAACTTCATTAGTCTCGGATAAAACATTTCTCTTTACAAGCAGCCAATCTAATTTAATAAGATTCTTGACAAATTCATTATCCATATTTAATTTATAATAATCTGATTTACCTACTTTTCTAGTTATTACCACAAATCCAGACTTAATAAAATCACTAAAAAATAAAGTTATCGAATTATAACTAACATTGCTTCCCTTTGCTATCTCAGTTATAGGATAATCAAAAAAGTGATTCTCAATAAGAAAATCAATTACTCTTAATTGAGGAGTATCTCCAAATTGCATAAGAAAAAAACTCTTATTTTCTTTTTGTTTCATTTTAATAATATAATTTTAATTTACTATTTTATTTTTTACTATAAATTATATACACCTATCCTATTTTTAAATGTTTCTATAGAAGTAACTAATATTGCAATAATAGCAACATTTAAATAATTATGGCTTTTATATTATTATGGCAAGTAATATTGAAAAAGCCCAGGTGATGTTTAAACTTGCTAGAAAAGATAATTGGAATAACAGATATGATAGAACAGAACATTTCAAAAGATTTCAAAATTTAAATGAAATATTAAAAGAGCTTTCTAAAAATAAATGGGTTATAATTTATAATAAACCAAATTACACTGGAATTTCATTAAATACAGAATATAAAAAAGAAATAATAGAATTTATTGAAATAAATCTTCCCAACTTAAAAGGAATAATAAAATAGTTAAGATAGTTTCTTTAATTTAGCTATAAAAAATCCTTCTGTATTGTTGTCTTGAGGATAAACTCTTACACACTTCTTAACTTCTGAATTAAATTCTTTGTCTCTCCATTTAGTAATTCCAGGCCTTGTTTTCAAGGGTAGTTTTATCTCCTCTAATTTGAAGTTATATTTTTCAAGTATATAACTTACAACTTCCTCATTTTCTTCAGGAGCATAAGTGCAGGTAGAATAAACAATTTCTCCCCCAGTCTTTAATACACTAATAGAAGCTTCAAAAAGCCTTTTTTGATTTCCACACAGAGTTTTTATAAGATTCTCGCTAATCATACTTAACACTTTAGGTGAACTTCTTGTTGTTCCCTCACAAGAGCATGGTGCATCTAAGAGTATTTTATCAAATTTAAAATTCATTTTCTCAAATTTCCTGCATAAGTTTACTCCATCTTCCCTTGTAATTAGACTATTTGTCAGACCACAGCGTTGAGTATTTGCTGAAAGAATCATAATCCTAGGGATACTAACATCATTAGCAATGAGAACTCCTTTATTTTCCATCATTGCAGCTGCTTGAGTTGTTTTAGATCCAGGAGAAGCGCAAACATCAAGAAAAATATCATCTTTACTAGGTTTTAAAGTAAGTAAAGGTAGCATACTTGAAATCTCCTGAACATAATAATATCCCAATGAGTGCTCTAATGCTCTCCCTATTTCTCCAGGTTCTAAATTATTTTCAATAATCATTATCTCCGGATATTCCTTAAATGGCTGTTTTATTTTCCATCTAAGTTCAAGTCTCTTCTTTAATTCATCAGGGGAAATCTTAAGTGTATTGCATCTTATAGAATTAACAGGATGTTCTAAAGCAATTTTCTCAAATTCCTTTAAATCATTTTTATCAGTTAGTAATTCATTCATTCTTTCTATAAATATCGGCTTGGCAAGTTCCGAAAATTCTTTAGTTCTTAAATTTACCATTCTTCCTCCTGAAGTTTAAACAAACAGAGTTAATACAGTATCTCTTTCCACTATCTCCGTGAGTGGAATTATCATCAAAAACATGTCCAAGATGACTTCCACATTTTCCACATATAACCTCGACTCTGTTCATCCCATGGGCAGAATCATCTTTTAATTTAACACTACTGCTTTTTGTAAAGTCTGAAAAGCTTGGCCATCCTGTTCCAGAATCAAATTTAGTATCAGATGAAAAAAGTTCATTTCCACAAATCTTACAAGTATACATTCCTTTTTCTTTATTATCTAGATACTCTCCGCTAAAAGGCACTTCTGTGCCTTTTTCTATCAAAACATTGTACTCTTCTTTAGAAAGCTTTTTCTTAAGATATTCTTTACTTTTATTCATTTTACCTTAGTTTTCCCACCAAACTAAAAAGTATTCATTGATTTTTAAGACTATCGTATTAAAAAATATTATAGAAAAATTTAAAACACATCAAGAATATTATAACTATGGAGCAAAATAGAGTAGAATTAGCAAAAGAATATTGTAAATTTTACCATCAAGGCCAATTCAGAAAAGGAAGTAATGAGCCATTTTGGACGCATCCTTTTGAAGTTGCAGAAATTTTAAGCAGATATGGTTATTCTGATCCAATTACTCAAAGTATAGCATATCTTCATGATGTTATTGAAGACACAGATATTGAAGCTGATGAATTAAAAAGAGTTTTTGGTTTTGAAATTTATAATGGAATATATGTCCTTTCAAGAAATAAAGGAAAAAATTTAGACGGAACTGAATTAAACGAAGAGCAATATAAACAAAGAATACTATACTCTCCTAGAAGAGTCCATCGAATAAAAATAGCAGACATAATCCATAACACAAGAACTCTTTCAGTATACTCAGAAAATGGAATAAAAGATAAAATCAAAGCTATAGAAGAGTTCTATATACCACTAGGAAATAAATCATCACCTCTAATGGTACAAGAGTTATTATCAAATATACGCAATTACAAAGTTAAGTCAGCTCTCTAAAATAGTTTTTTCTGACCCTTACTTTCTATTAAATCTTCCGTGTTTATTCCAAATACTTGAAAAATATTTTCAACAGCAGGTAGTATCTGTTTATTCAAATAGTATTCTATGTCATATTCTTTTTTATCATCTGGAAAAACAGCTCTATCTCTTGTTAGTGCTTTTTTGTTATCACTTTCTGCAATAAAATACTGTATTACCATTCCCTGATTAACAGGAAGTCCAAGTTCAAGCATTTTCTTGGCAATAGTCACATGAGGAGTTACTGCTTTATATTCCGAAAGAGCTTTTTTTAGCTGAGTCTTAATTATAAGATCTTTCCTATCAATATTTCTTAATTTTAATTTTTTTATAAGTTCTTTTGTAAGTTTAACAGCTTCTTTCTCATCACCATCATTTAGAATAGAGTATAAAACTTTATTCTGTAATTTTCTGGCAAGAGTACACCAATCTCTCCTTACAGTTTCAAATCCTCTTATCTTAAGTTTTCCCTGATTATTTATCAAAGCATATTTTTTCTTAGCTCCAAATTCTCCCTTTCTAGTTGTTACCCAAATACCTCTCTTATAAAAATCTTCAAGTTCCAGTTCCATAATACCTGGAAGAGATTTATTAATTTTTTCAAGAAATTCTAGTGCTTCTTTCTTACCTTTTTTAAAAAGTTCTAAACAAACAGAATCAGTATCGCTATAAATTGCATTCATTCCTTCTTTCTTAGATTTTTTGATTACTTCTTTAATAAATTCCCTTGAAATAGCTGTTGCACTTGCACTTGCCTGCGGGCAATAATACCTTGCACCAAAAAAACCCTGATATCCATAAGATGCATTTGCTAATAATTTAAAAGCATTACTTCTAGCCTTTAATATTGGTGAAGGATTTTTTTGATATTCTTCTTTATACTTTTTTCTTCTCTTAATAATATCTTCAAGCATAAGAGGGAAAAAACCTTTTTCCTTTGAAAAATAATACTTTTCCTTACCACTATCTACTTCTAAAGCATTTTTTATTTTAGGTTTTTTATCTCCAAGAAAAGTAGATCTAGAAAGATTAAAAGTAGAAATAATACTTGGCCAGTAAGAAGTAAAATCAAACATTACAATATTATTATATAACTTTGGAATTGGTTGCAAAACAAATGCTCCCTCATATTTATCCCTAGATCTTCTTTTAGCAATTTCCTCATGCCCTGGCTTTCGTTCAATTATTTCATTATAGCTGGAAATATTATGTATAATATAATTCTCTACATTGCTTGACATTCCATCTCTTGAAATATTAAAAAGAGGTTCCTGCATAACACTGCTAAACTCTCTTAAATCAGGCCATATTTTGATAAAAAGATTATAAGTCAGTATAGAATCCTGCAAATTATACTCTAGAAACTTTACCCAGTCTTCATTAGACATTTTATGATCAGGTTTAAACTCATACTCTTTTTTCTTCTCTCCTAATAGCTCAAAAGCAACATCTCCCAATCCCAAAGTTTCACTCTGTAAGTATTGAGAGTATGCTGTTTCTATAAAGTTAAAAACATCTATATGAGGTATGCCATAAATTTTTCCTCGAGGACTCATTCCTCCACTAAATTTAATCCCACTACCATCTAAACCAATTTTCAATTTTATCTTGTTTTTTTCAGCTCTCGCCTTTAAATAAGGGAGATCAAAACCATCTGAAAAATATCCTGCAAGAATATCAGGTCTTATTTTATTAAAATAATCAACAAAAGCATCTATCATTGAAGCTTCATCTTGAAAATACTCTGTATGATCTACATTTTTTTGTGTTTTTTTCCATGTCAGAACTTTCTTAAAATTTTCAGAAACTATTGAAATCATTAATATCTGTCCTTTGCCTATTTCAAACTGATCTGTTTCTATATCAAATGCAAGAACCTTGGGTGTAAATTCCTCAAAATATCCTTTATTTTTCTCCACTAAACTTATTTTAGATACATTTAAGCATAAATCTACATCAAGCTCTGAAATACCTCCAAATTCATCTCCAATAATAACCTCCCCGTTAATCTTATACCAGCTTCCAGGCACTAATTTATTCTCAATTATATATTTTGTAATGAAATTTAAATCAATTTCCCTAATAACCTCTATATCTTTACTATCAAGTTTTTCTGAAATTTTAGAAATAGACTTATGAGAATTAACAAAAATCTTAATTGCTTTAACATCTTCACCAAGATATTTTTTGCTATGTATTTCTGTCTTTAGAACAAATGCATTCTCATCTTTTATCTTAATCTTAAGTATTTCATCAGAAAGCTCTTTTGATTTTTTATCATTTGCTTTTTTATTTAAGATAACCCAGAAATAAGGATTAAACTCATCTATCAAACAAACTCTCTTTCCATCTTTGCTTCTGCCTATAACTCTTGCATAGCTCTTATTATTAATCTCTAAATAGTCATAATCTATAGGGAAAAATATAACTTCTGATTCCATGTTTAATTAAAACCAATGTTGTTTTAAAAAGTTACCCAAATTAAATAGTAAAGTTAATTACCATTTAGTAGTTATAAATAGAAAGCTTTAAAAGTAGAGGTTTTTGATAAATCTATGGTAAATCAAAAACAAAAAAGAGAAATGCTGGATTATTTAGTTGCTAATCTAGATGGATCTAGTAATTTAATCGAACCAAATCAAAATACAGAAATACAAGGAATACAAACTTCTTACATTAAATTAGACAATGGTATAGTAATCATTGTTGATGATAAATATGAAAATAATACTTTGGAGATTTTGTATGAAAAAGCTGTCAGACAAACACAAAAAGCTAAACACCCTCAGACTGTAAGTTTAGTATTTTTAAAAGATGGTAAAACATTTTTTAGAAGTGCTGCACAAAATAATAGATGGAAAAGTCAAATGTATATGAGTCTTAAAGATTATTCGGATGAAGAGATAAACAGAATAATTACATTTAGACCAGAAGAGGAATTTGCAAGATCTCAAAACAGAGAAAGCAGGTTACAATACTATCAGTTAGAATCAGAAAGGTTAAAAGAGAGTGTTGTCACTTACAAATTCGTCCCTGTAACTTTTGATTATTCACATATACCTTCAAATAAAAGATTTGGACCAATGCAGGTAGAATCAAGGAAATTAAGAATATGGAATCAAACACTCTCACATTCTGGAAAATTAAGATTAGACTTAGATTCTGGATTATTGATTGGGCAATAATTTATTAATATAAAATTACTCTATTCTTTATGGGTCTTAATATAAGAGATATAATTCCTAGAAGAGAAATAGAACCAGAGGAACTAAAAGGAAAAGTAATTGCAGTTGATGCATTTAATGCTCTTTATCAGTTTTTAAGCTCTATTAGGCAATATGATGGCACTCCTCTGCAGGATTCTAAAGGCAGGGTAACAAGCCATTTGTCAGGTATTTTTTATAGGAATTTTTCCCTGTTAAATGAAGGGATAAAACTAGTTTATGTCTTTGATGGAATTTCCCCTGAACTAAAGTATGAGACAAATAATAAAAGGACTGAAGTAAAAACAAAGGCAGCTGAATTATACAAGGAGGCAAAAGAAAAATCAGATATAGGAGCTATGAGAAAATACAGTCAACAAACAATCAAGCTAAGTCCAGAAATAATACAAGAAAGTAAAGAGCTTTTGGAAGCTATGGGAATATCAGTCATCCAGGCTCCAAGTGAAGGAGAGGCTCAGGCCTCATACATGGCCAGAAACAATCAAGTTTATGCAGTTGCTTCTCAGGATTATGACTGTTTGCTTTTTGGTTCTCCAAGAATAATTCAAAATTTAACTCTTGCTAAAAAAAGAAAAACAGTTTCAGGATATATTGAAATAAAACCTGAAATGATAGAACTCGATCGTGTACTAAATCACCTTCAAATAGACCATGATCAAATGATATGTCTTGGAATAATTACAGGAACAGATTACAATCCAGGAGGAATATTTAAAATGGGCCAGAAAAAAGCTCTTCAGGCAGTTCAAAAATTCAAGCAACCTGCAATTATATTCAAGCAATTCCCTGAAATAAACTTTGATTGGAAGAAAATATTTGAAATGTTTAAAAAACCAGAAGTAAATAAAATAAATGAAATAAAATTCCCAAAGTTTAATCCTGAAAAGATAAAGGAGATTTTGTTAGACAGAGAATTTTCTGAAGACCGTATAGACAACCAGATTAAAAAGTATTTTGAATTAAAGGAAAAAAAGAAGCAGAAAGGTCTGGGGGATTTTACTTAACAATTTAATCTGATACATTAATAGAGTTTTCAATAGCATATTTGCAGGAATTCGTATTTAAACCAAGACTTAAAAGAAGTCCTATTAAATCAGAATTGTTATAATTACAAGCATTAAATAAAACAAATTTTACTTTATATTTATTAATCAATTTGATATTTTGTATAACTCTTGAAAAATAATCTTTTAAGTCTGCTGATTTTAATATACTTTCCAAATCAAAAGCAATAATAATGCTTTTCTCATTTGTGAGATTGCATAAAACCTGATTTAAACCAGAATCCCTCTGTTTTAATCTAGTATTTCTTCCACTCTCTGAAAAACTAGAGAATAACAAATAAGAAACTTTTTTATTTTCAACAATCTTTCTATTAAAGTCATCGCTTTTAGCAATAACAGCTATTTTCACTGTTTTTTTGCTATTAAATGCTTTTTCAATTTTATTTCTTGCTTCTCCAAGACTGGATGAATCAATTACCAGACATTCCATATATTGTAGTTCCTGTAAATTTCTTACCACTAATAGCTTTATCAAGATTATTTAAATTGTTCCCCACAATAACTGTCTTAATTTTACTATCTTTTATTATTTTTGCTGCAGTCTGGTCTAAAACAAAATGCTGACCTGGTTTAAATTTAAGTCTATTAGCCATTTTGTCAAATTCATTCCATGAAATTTCACCAATAAACTTAGCATCTTTATGTTCAAGAGGATTTTTGTTAAACAAGCCATTTATATTTGTTATATTAATAAACATACCATTAAAATTTCTGGCTATTTGAGCAGCTGTTGCATCGCTTGTCTGTCTAGGCTTATACTCCAAAGCCCCGCAAAAAACAACATTCTTTTTTTCAATCAGTTTACCAAGTTGGCTGATGCTATGTGGAATTCCATCTTCACTATCCTCATTAAAAAAATAGCTCATAAATCTTGCATTATGTCTTGTTATAGAAATCCCTGCATAGCTCTGTAATTTATCACTCTTGCCAGCTTTTTTCAATCCTTCAATATACATCCTTGAAACACTCCCTCCTCCACACACAATAATAAACTTCTTTGTCTTAGAATGTTTTAAAATAATTTTTTTAAATCTCTCAAGAAACTTATTATTTATAGAATTATTTTTTATAATCTGACTACCACCAAGACTTATAACAATTACCTCTTTTTCCATATATAAGAAAGTAAAAAAGAATATTTAAATATAACTTAAAAAGTTAATATAAAAATTAAATATAAAAATAGTATAAATCTAAAATAGGAGAAATAAATTAAGATAACTAATTCAGCCTTGTAAGTAATTCTCTCTTAACAGTTTCCTTTTTAATATTAGAGATTTTAAAAAGAAATTTTTCAATCATTCTTTCTGACACAGTAAAAATATAATTAATTTTTATCACACTATCAGCTATAAGCCCTTCTTCTTTTGATAATTTAATTCCTCTCATGTAAGGGTTACTTGTAATAACTGCACATATAACATTTCCATATTCTTCAAACAAAACTAAAGCTGGTCTCTTCTTAATTTCAAAAGTATCTGAAAATTGGACTTTTGTAATTATGATATCGCCAAAATTATACTTTTTCCCATATTTCGTCATATTTATTATCCCAAATCTCTTTTATTTTCTCTTTTTGGATTTCATGAAGAAACTTATCATATTGATCTTTTTTCTTTGAAGATATAAACGTAATAGCCATTCTTTCAATTATTTCATTATATGTTTCTCTAGGGTATTCTTTTGCTTTTTTTAATAATTCAATTACCCTTTTATCTAATAAAATTGTTGATTGTTCTGACATTTTATATAACACTTATATATTAGTTATATATTGCCTATATATAAACTTTTCTAAAAGGTTATTTAATAGTAAACATTTTATCATCCTTAACATCAAATACTCCAAGCCTTACTCCGCAATCTATCCATCCATGAGCATAATAAATAGCCCCAAAAGAGTTAACATAATCTTTCTTCTTTTCAAAAAATCTGGAATCAGATAAATACGCTTCTGCCATTTTTATTATTTCCATAGCATCTTTTTCCTTTTTCTTAATAATTTTTTTCTTAGCAATGCTTAAAGCTCTAAAAGTAAAATTATAATATTTATCAATGTCCTTTTTAGTTATTGTAGATTTCATTTTCCTAATTTTTTTGCTAAAAGTTTTTTTAATTTATTAACAATATCTTTGAAAAATATTTCATTTGTCTTCAAATATTCAAATGTAGCAAAAAATCCTTCATAAGTTATTTTATTTCTAATAATTCTAAGATTATCCAATTTTGCAATTTCCTGTTTATTAAATTCTTTATAATTTACATCAATATAGTCGATCAAATCCTTATGGCTTAATGTTTTCCACCCATCTACTAACAAAATAGCTGTTAAAAGTTCCTTAATAACCTCGTAATAATCTGAAATAATCAAAGAAAACATCTTTTCAGGATTTTGATTTTTAATTCTTTCTTCCAATAAAGTAGCCATTCTTAAAATACTTTTAACTTTCTCTTTATCAGGTGTTATTTTTATTAAATCCATTTAAAATACCTTAATATACCCATTTATCACAATACCATTTAAAATATTATTCTTCAATTCATTTTCAATCTTATTAAAATCTTTATTGAAAAATAAGGATATTTTTCTATTTAATAATTTCTCATATTTATCCAAATTCAATTTTTTCTCTTTACATTGAATAAATATGTCTATATCACTGCTTTCAATATCTTCACCTTTAGAAGCAGATCCAAATAAGATTAAAGAATCTGGCAGGCAACTTTCATAAAGATAATTTAAAAGTCCAATTGAATTAATTTTAAGCATAATATCAAATTTTTTATATAATTTAAATAAATCATATTCCCTATTAGCTTTAAAATATGGATAAACCCCCTTATTCTCTTTTATAATAAAACCTTGTTTTTTCAAAGCATTTAAATGATTTGTTACAGATGGCTGTCCTAATTTAATAAGTCTAGATATTTCTCGTATTTGAAATCCTTTAGTAGGATTATCAAAAAAAACCCTTAAAACCTTATATCTGACATAATCTTGTATCATATGATATATAAATATATCACCCAGTATATAAATATATCGGTTTTCTAATTAAAGTATATAATAAATTTCCCAAATATTTTATCTTCCATTTAAATCATATAAAAAGAATATATAAAAATGTTTAGAAAAACTTTAAACTAGTTAAAATTAAAATTCAGTCTGAAAAGGATTTCTTGCTTTTCTTCTTCTAGAATATAATGCTCCAGCTCCAGCAATAGCTCCACCTGTTAAAAGTAAGCCTACTAAACCAGCAACAGGAACAGCAGGTAATGGTTCATTTTCAATCGGGAAACTTAAATTATCGTTAGGATCTGTTCCATGGCTTACTTCCCATGAGTCTCTATGACCATCTCCATCTGTATCTTGAGCATTAGGGTTTGTACCATATTGTAAAACTTCCTCTCCGTCAGTTAATAAATCATTATCACTATCAGAATCATTCATATTAGTACCATAAGTCTGAGCTTCCAGATAATTCACTAGCCCATCACCATCATTATCAGCTTTTGGTATATATCCTAAAGCACTAGTAACATCTATTACAGTTGCCCCTCCATTATCTATAACAAAATTAGTTAAAATCTGTGAAGGATCTGTAATAAGTGTTTTAGCACCATTATCCCATGCGTTTCCTGTAAAGTCCTGTGACCCACCAGCTTGTTCGTCTCTAATAACTGTAGGAACATTAAAATAATTATTTCCATTAGCGATAGCTCCCAATGAACCAGCATCAACATCAACTCCTAACGAAAAAGCAACTGGAACTCCTTCAAACGAATTTCTAGCTATTGAAATTTGAACAGGAGCTTTAGTAGCAACTTCTTTTGTTAAATTATCATCAGCAAGTGATTTTTGAAACATTATATTGTCATCTCCTAATAGACTTTCTCTTGATTTACCAAATATTTGGACAACAGAAATTGCTGTTGGAGTATTTAAAGCAGTAAATGTATTATCAACCATTGTAAAATCTCGTGTTGGATCGTATTGAAAAGCTCCATAGTTCGTAATAATAGAATTTTCAAGATAACCTCCTCCAATTAAAAATCCAAATGAACCAGCTCCATCAAAACTTATTGCCTGACCTGAAAGAGTAACAGCATCATAAGTCATAAACTTAAAACTTCCAATAGTAGCAGCTAAAATAGAGTCAGCTGGATTTCCAGAACTTGATTCAATTTTTGTAGGCATAGTATTGCATAAAAAATCTTCATTACTTACTGGATTGTATACAAAAGTTCCAGGACCTACAACTATTTTAAGTGTTTGAGAATCATCCATCATAGGAGGATTAAAAGGGTCATAAGGAGAAAAAATCTCTGTTATATCATTTTTAACATAACTTGGAACACTACCAACACCGTAAGTTGCTTCTGCATCTGCAACAGTTCTTAATTCTCTATAATTCTGAACTCCAGGATTATCAACTGTATAAGTCCAGTCATAACCTCCTTCATTCTGAGCTTCTGCTTTTGGACTAG
>Ga0208245_1001844_pt1 | contig 11810 bp, 14 predicted proteins | sample RifOxyC1_FD_184035 | JGI IMG/M metagenome (GOLD analysis project Ga0208245, IMG submission 184035) | Soil microbial communities from Rifle, Colorado - Rifle Oxygen_injection C1 (SPAdes) | ecosystem: Environmental > Terrestrial > Deep subsurface > Rock core/Sediment | place: Rifle, Colorado... | reverse complement strand
CTACAGTTATTATCTATACCATCGCATATTTCTGGTGCGCCAGGATTAATTGCAGCATTATTGTCATTACAATCTACATCTGCGGTATAGCTATCACCGTCTGCATCTATTTGCGAATTACTACAGCCATTAGAATCTACTGCCTCTCCTGCAGGAGTATTTGGACATAAATCATTCGCATTTACAACACTATCACCATCGTTATCATCAATTTCACAAGCTACTACTTCGTCTGTTAGACCATCACAGTTACTATCATCAATCGCACCACCACATACCACTGGTGCGCCAGGATATATTGCTGCATTATTATCGTTACAATCTACATCTGCGGTATAACCATCGCCGTCTGTATCTGGTAATGGAACTTCTGTTCCACAAGTTACTGTATCTTGTTGGTCTGTTAGACTGTCGCAATTATTATCAATCGCATCATCACATACTTCTGTTGCACCTGGATTAATTGCAGCATTATTGTCATTACAATCAACATCTCCGAAGTAAGTATCTGAATCCATATCTAATTGTGATGCTGAACAACCAATCGAATTAACTGCTTCTCCCGCCGGCGTATTTGGACATAAATCATTTGCATTTGTAACTCCATCGTTATCATCATCAAGAGTTTCTGGCAGAGACAAAACTATATTGCTTAATCCCCAATTAGGTATAGAGTATTCGTACATTCCAGGTTCATCGCCAAGTCCGCCCATTACATATATTTTGCCAGATACTGCTGTTGCCGTAGCGGCACGCTTATCTCCAGGTAAACTTTCTCCGATAGTCCAAGTATTTGTTGCTGCATTATAAATTTGCAGAATTCTTTGGTTTGGTAAACCGCCAATTGCATATATTATATTGTTAGTGCTTGTAACTGCAAGTGCTCTTGAAGGCGTTGGCAAAAATGCTTTTGCCTCCCAGGTTTGTGTTGCAGGATCGAATACGTCATTTCTAGGAGTAGGATTAAAAAACTCAGTTTGTCCACCAATTACGTGGATTTTATTTCCGGCAACTTTTGCTGCGCCCATGTAGCTTCGCTTAGTTATCATTGGAGGACCAGGTACCCATTGGTTACCAAACAAAATCTCGTGCGTATCTGTAGTAATAAGTTGGCCGCTTCCATCAAGTCCTCTTCCGCCAAAAACATGTATCCTATCATTTTCATTTGTAGCTGCGAACCACGCTCTTGGAAAGTTTAAGTCGGGCGTTATTTGAAATACTGGCTCTAGCCACCTAAAATCAAATAGTAATGTACCTGCCATATTTTGGTCGCCGCCAATAATGTGTAATTTATTATCTTTTCCGACAGTTGCAGAACCAGCTCCTACATTTTCAGGTATATTTGGTTTTTGTGCCCAGGTATTTGAAACAGGATTGTATTCTTCAAATGCATTTGCTGCTTTGCTTCCGCCAGTTAGATAAACATACCCATCACTAAATGTTGTTGATGATGGCGCTTCGCCGCGCAAAGTTGGCGGACTTGCTCTATTTCTCCACAGTGTTAGTGCTGTTGGAGGCGCAATAGCAATTACATTACCATAATATATATAATAATTATAATTAGGACTTCCTGCGGGATATTCAAATTGAACTATTGCAGAAGTTGGAGTGCACCCTGCAATTTTGAAAGAAGCTTCTATATTTTGAGAGTCTGTTACACGGACATCAGAACAATCATTATTTAGATTTGCATCTTGAGTAACTAGCGTAACTTCAGTAACACCGCGGTCGCTTGTTATTTGCGTAGTTTGTGTAAAGCTTACTGGAAGTCTATACTGCCAATTGTTATCAAACCAATTCTCGCTTGTAACTGCGCCGCTAATATCTGATGGGACAAATTCTCCAGAGAATAGAACAAATCCAGCAACAGCCATAATTGCTATTACTATGAAAACGCTATTGTGTTTGCTAAACTCACCTCTGGCCATGCGTATTATAAACTAAAATAGTGTTTATATAAGTTTAGTTTTTATCTTGGACGTTTACTTTCAATTTTTCTAAGAGACATATCCACTACGTATTCATCCCAGCCGGAATTTATAAGCAAATCTCTTACCGCTTCTTTAGAATGGCCTTGTTTTATCGCACTAAGAATATAATTATCTAGTTTGGTCATAGTTGAATTGTAAGTTTTTACAGTGGAGTGTTTTTCCTCTTGTTCTTCTACAACTTCATTTGATAAATTACGGAAATAAAACATTACTGAAAAAATCACTAGCAAAATAGTTACTGCGAGCAAAGCGCTGTCTAATGAGCTTGCGATATTAATTATGCTGCTATAGGACGTCGATATATTAGGCAGTCTTAGTAAGAAAATGCCCGCTCCAGCGATTAGTATAACTAACAACAAACCTAAGTTAGTTTTATTTATATATTTCATATTTTCTCCGCAGTCGTTGCTATTACTATATTTGACAATGACGACCATTCTCCTTCAGAAAAATATCTTGCTGCGAAAAAGTAAGTTGTATCTTGCTCAAGTTCTGCAAGTGTAGTTTCTATTGCTTTGTCTACGGTTAACTTATCATAAACGTTATCTTTAGTTGAGCAACTAGTAATTTTACTATCTGTCATAAAACATTTTTTTGCGCCAATATACGATGTCTCCCAGTTGTCTTGTGTTATCATTTTATCGCTGCGCCATCTTAATTCATATTCGTTTATATCTGCACAGTTGCTTTCAAATTCATTGCAAGGCAAACTAAAACCTAATGATATATCGCGCTGTCCTGGTACGCCAATAACTTTCAGATTCGCAATTGGTTTGAGTTTAATATCTGAATTTGTAACATCTAATGACGAACTTCCGCTTAGTGCCGCCGGCGAATTTGTCAAGCTAAAAAATATAAATATACTTGCGAGCAAAGCTAACGCGAATAACCAAACAAAAGGCGCGTGTTTCTTCAAGTGTTTTTCCATCCGCCGATTAGCCATTATTAAATTCATACGAATTTGACTTATATAACTTGCTCATTAGTTGATAATGAAAAATATATCTGATAATTTAATTATAAAATAAAATAAAAAATAAAGAAAAAGCAAGTTTTACTTCAACTTGCTAAATACTTGTATAGCCATCGCGATAGCACCAATAAGTACTAGGATAAATGCAATGACTATGAATATAACTGTAATCCAGTCAACTGCTGTTCCAATTGATGGGATAGCTGAGCTGACAGGTTCAAGTGTAGCTGCTAATATCAGAAACACTGCGCCAACGCCAACGTAGCCCAATTCTTTTTTCAACTGGTCAACGTATCCACTGTACTTTAACAGTGCTAGCCCGACTAAGATGCCTACACCGGTTCCAATTACTCCTTCCAAAAAGGCCATTTTAGTTTTTTACCTCCTATCGAACTAGGAATAATCTAAACAATTAACTGCTGTATATAAATGTTGTGTGACAAAAATAATTACTAATGATTAGTAAAAACAAGAATAAAAATAAAATAATTTATCTTTTGCGTTCTGTTTGCGGTTTTGTTATGAACGCTGCAACAGACCACAGTGCTCCGATAATTATAAAGATAAATGCGAGCAGCTGCCAAATGAAACTTAGCCAGGTTGATACAGTTACGCCAAGTTTATCAGCAATTCCAAGACTTGTAGCAACATCAATAAAATAAAACATTGTACCTGCTGCAATAAAGCCTGCTGGAATTTTTACGCGCTCAAGTAATCCGCTATATTTCAAAAGCACAAGGCCTGCCAAAATCGCTATTGCAATTCCGACCGTTCCATCAAGGAATACCATAAAATAAAATTATATTTGGTAATATATAAATTTATTCTCGTCTGTCTGTCCACTTTCTAAACACCGCATGTCCAAAGTTTACCAGCAAATCAAATTTCAAATCTTTCAAATACCATGGGTAATCACAGCCGCCGAAATTAGAACCCGTCCACAAATAAAATTCTGCATCTACATTTTCCTTTTTAGCCAGCTCTCTTAATTCGTTTACGATTTGCAGGGCATTCATCTTTAATCCGTCCGGCAGCTGCAAACAAACTTTTGCAGTTCCTTCTTTGTTTAGTTTTTTAATTTCTAAAATTACGCTCGGCAATTCTAAATCATAATCGAGCTGCATATCCGTATCCATAATGCTTTAAAGCTAAGATTCGCGTTTAAAAACTTATGGCGATTAGCGGCGAAAAAATAACTAAAGAGCGTCTGGACAAGGAATTTGCAAGGATAAAAACAGCTCTCGAAGAAACAGAAATGCGCGACGATTTAGATGAAAGTCAGCTAAAAGGTGCTGTTGAATGTCTTGACACTGCAACTAGGTATGCAAAAGATGCTGAATATTTCGCTGAAAAGGGGGACTTTGCAACTGCATTCGGTGCATTAAATTATGCTTTTGGTTTTATTGATGCTGGATTAAAACTGCAAGTCTTTGTGAAAAAGCTATGATTATTGGCGACGTATATTTATCAAAATCCAATATTAATATCAAACAAATAAAGAAACAATTCCCGTACATTAAAACTATTTGCAAACTTTCCGGCATTTCTGGAGAGTTTAGAAAACCTAAAATAAAAAAACTATTTGGCGAATCTACAATTACAACTCATAGAGAACACGGAATTTCTTACAACTTAGATGTTTCAAAAATAATGTTTTCCCAGGGAAATCATTTTGAGAAAAAAAGACTTATGAATTTAGTAAAACCGAATGAAACAGTAGTAGATATGTTCGCAGGTATTGGTTATTTCACACTTCCAATTGCGAAAAAAGTAAAACAAATTTACGCCATAGAAAAAAATACAGAATCTTATAATTTCCTAGAACAAAACATTAGACAAAATTATTTATCAAATGTAACTGCAATTAATGGCGACTGCAGAAAACAAAAAATTGGAAAGACTGCGGACAGAATAATTATGGGCTACTTTCCAGGCACAAAGAAATTCCTTCCAGCTGCGTTAAAACTTGCGAAAGATAATTGTATTATACATTACCACGAGCTTGGCGAGAATGTAAAAGAAATTCTGAAACAACTGCCGAAAAAAGCTAAGGTATTAGCGATGAGAAAAGTAAAAAGTTATTCTCCAAAAAAAAATCATTACGTTATTGATTTTAAGCTATGAGCTGTTTCTTATCGCTATATTTGAACGTGTCAAGAAAATCTTTTCCGGCTGCTTTGTCCTTAGATACGAGCCAAGTATAAACGCGTTCGTTATAGCAGTTTTGGCAGACTGACGTATTGGATTCAACTCTGCAATAATTGCAACTTAGTTTATTATAGCGTCTCACGTTATCTAAAAAAGCTCTTATTTCGGTTCTAAATTCCTTAACCGTTGTGACGCGTTTGCGTTCTATCCAAGTTTCAACTTTATCAGTAAGGCACAGCGCACAAATTGGAGATCGCATTACGTCGTCGCACAATACGCAAACATTTTTGTTGATGTGATTTACCACATTATATGTAAATAAAGTTTTATTTAAATTGATTGTGGTCTTCAAATAAATTTCAGAAGTTCGTAAGGTTCAAGTTTGTCAACTGGCGTTGGTTCCTGGGGTTCTGGTCTATTTTCGTCTGTTGAATCTGTTGGCTGCGGTTCTGGTTTTTGTTCTTTCTGATATGGTATAGCAGGCATAGACGGCACTAATGTACTGGAAGATATAGCAGCACTTTGCTTTGGCTGAATCTCTTCTGCAATTTTTTTCTGCGTTGATTGTAATAAAAATACTCTATTCTTTTCTATGCTCCACTCTACATCCTGCGGATAATACAAATGTTCATTGACTTTAATCAATAAATCTGACAATATTTTCAGTTCTTTGTCTGTAAGTAATTCTTCTGACTTTTTATCCTTAGGAACGTTTTTCTTTACTATCTTACCGCTGAAATCTTTAGCTAGCATCCACGGCTGCTCGTTTTTATAATTGCCAACGACTTGCATTGTATCTTTATTAAGCAAAACTTTAGACGAATCAAAATTTCTTACGACGAAACTTTTTCCCATTCCCCAAATAGCTTCCAAGGTAATAGTATTACTGTCTTTCAAATAAGTTGAGCCAGATTTGTCAGCATTTACTTGTCTCTGCACAATTAAAGCGATATCAATATCTTCGTAAGGAATATTATATTCAGCTCTATACTGAAGTGCTTCTGGAGAAAATAATGACGCCCAAAATTCCAAAACTCCTCTTGTAACTCCGTAGCTGCCAGTTATATTTAGAACTGCGTGCGAAAAAGGAGATGTAATTGCCGAGCTCCTAATTGCAACTGTTGCGGCATCCCTTCCTGAAACGATGAAGGCAGATATTGGAGCATCTCTAAGTTCTTCTGCAACATTAATATATGAATAATATGCTTCTACTTCGTTAAGCATATCTGCGGACAGTGAACTCATTACGAAAAAATTTTGAATTTCTTTAGAAATTTCTTTTAAATTTTCCGGTGTAATTTCTTTTAATTTCTCTTGTATTTTTTTGTCCAAATTTCTTGCTTTGACAAACTCTTTGTAAGCTTCAGAGGTAATTACAAAACCATTCGGAACTGGAAAATCAGCTTTTTGCAAATCAGCTAATGTTGCTGCTTTTCTGCCGACGATAGATTCATCGGCATAAGTTATGCTTTTGAACCACTTGCAGTACTTTACCATTAAAGAAAGAACTCTGTAAAAGTATTAATATATTTGTCTTATAACGTAACTTCTTTTCTAGTTTTGCTGTCTAGTATTTTTACAGCGCATCTCATCGGAAATTTCGCTGCGGCTTTTCTCGCTGCTTCTTTTGCAGTTGATATAAGTTCTCTGCCAACATAAAAAGACATTAAAATCATACCTGGTTTGACCTGAACTGCGTGTCCTACTGGCGAACCGAAACTTAGAGCCATACCTTGAGAAAATCTGTCTGCACCTGCTGCAGTCGCCATAGCTCTTTCTCTTATAACGTGATGGGGAACTGCTCTTATTTTCAAAGCCCATCCTGTCTTGGCCTGCTTTTCCAAAGCTCTTACTGCTGTTTGTCTTGCAGCTTCTAAAGCGTTATCTCTAATTTGTAATTTTCTTGCGGAACATAATTGCAATTCATAAGGAAGGCTTTGGGAATTTATTCTGTCGCCCATATCGAACTGTACGACTTTAACATTTGGCGCTCCCTTTACATATGCTTTTGCTCGTTTCCTGCTGATTCTCGTGTATGGGCGCTTTACAACTCTGTAAGCGCTAGCCGCTCTTAATCGTCCCATTTGTCTCTAAAGAACGTCTTTTAGTTGATTTTTAAGGCTTGCTCTTGCATTAGTTATTTATACCGTGAAATACAAATATCATATATGACATATAAAACGAAACATTTACCATTAATATTATTTGGAGCCGCACTTACCCCAATAGCCGCAATAGAATTAATCACTGTAAACGGCAGCAGTATTGCCCTTGCCGTGACTGCCTTTTTAGTAATGGTAGCCTGCACAGCTATAGTTATGGGTAGTTTCAACCATATGAAATATATTCATAGAAACAAGTAGGCTTAAGAAATCTGATTTTCTCGTTTTTCTATGTTAAAAGCTAAAGATTTGGTGGGCAAAAGTTATGGTGAAGCTAACGCTCTAACTGGTTTAGAATTCAATTTGAGAGATCACAATACCGACCATCATTTAATCCAAGACCTAGCTCAAGCTGAAACCTATCTTGGAATTGCAGAAGCTTTGCAACCTGAAACTAATTCTCCAACACTAACACAAAAATTCTCTAGATTAAGAAATCTCTCTGATTATGTATCTTCCAGATTTAATAATTTCAAACATACGAAAACCGCTGCAGCGTTGGCAGCAGCGGGTATGATTTCTGCAGCTACATTTGGAGCTTTAACTAAAGATCTTGGTGTTGAGCTTCCAGATATTATTATGGAAAATGCAGAGGCTCAAAGCCCTGATGATACAAATGATGGCACATATAAAATAACTAAACTTGCTGGAGATACTAATGAGATGGCAAATTGGCCTAAAATAAATGAAGATTTAGTCCTAATAAATTATCCATTATCGCATGAATTTCAAATTCATAATTTAGATGGCAGTAATTTTAGTTCGCGATATCCTTTGGCAGCGCCATATGGCGGGGGACCTCCAGCGGATATAGATAACGGTTATTTAGCTTTCATTACGCGCTCAAATTCCGATTCAGAAATGCGGCTAATAAAATTAGATGGAACGCAAAACACTACATTACAAAATTATCCAGAATCTGATGGTTTGTCATACTACTTAGTATTTGATCATCCATACATAGTTTCAGCTAACCAAATCATAAACGATAATGAGAGTTTACAAGTACATTCCGTTTCAGGAGAATTAATTAACGAAATAACTATTGCTGAAGCGGACTCTATAGTAGCTCCAAATATATACGGTAACGCTATTGTTTTTGTAAACGAAAACATTGAACCATATACCAGCTCTGATATTTATTTAGCTACGTCTGCTAACGGTTTTAAAGATATAACTGTTCAACAAATTTCTCCAGTAAATAATGGCGGTTGTTTTCAAAGTGAACCAGTTATAAGCGATAAAAATATAGCTTGGATTACTCCAGGAGATTGTGAATTAAAAGGTAATATTTACATATATGATAGAGATACACAAAAAATTAAAAATACATTAGAAGATGTTATGCCTGAATCTCTAGCGATTTATGAAGATACTTTAGTATGGTCTGACCCACCCGTTATTTACATACACAATATTAATACAGGAAAAGAAATACAAATAACAGACGTAGGAAATTACATACCACACGTAGATGTTTGGGAAAATAAAGTAGTTTGGTCTGATGATAACAGCGATGTTTATTTGGCTGAATTCTCTTTTGATGAATCTAATGTTTCAGATAATCCGCAAATAATACCTAATACGCCTGATCTTTTAAAATTAGTAGAGAAACATTCTCCAACTTATTTGTTCAGCCAAGGTGAAAAATATTTTCCAACAAATCCTTACGCTGATGATTCTGATGTAAATAATAATGTACTGAACTGGCAAGAAGCTAAATTCCCAGACGATAATTCTATTTATTACTCTGTTACAGAGTACCCTAATAAAATAAGCGTAGAGCATCCAGAAGGTTTCAAGGTAATACAATACTGGTCTTATTACGTCTACAATGATTGGGGTTCAGATAAGCACCAGTACGATTGGGAAGTAATTCACAAATGGGTAGATAACAAAAGCGGCGAAGTATTCTATACTTCTGCAAGTATGCATCTATGGGATAATACCTATCAAGGCGATATGGGTAGATTTTTAGTTGAAGAAGGCGGACACGGAATGTCAAAAGATACGTTTATGCTCGATCACATAAAGATGTCATTTAATGATGTAGGCGTTATTCAAGACGCAAACAGTTATGAATTGCGTCCATTAGAAGATTTATTGAAGTATAGAGATATAGATTTTCCTGGAGAACGCGGCAAATTTCCGACGGAGCAAAACCGCTACAAAGATCCTGACAGATATGTTAGATTAAATCCAGTTCAAGGAGCTCTTACTCAACTTAGTATAAAAAATAGTCCAGAACTTTCTGTAGTGGATTCGTCTGGCAGCACTACCGGACTAAAAAATGGTAAAATAATTGAATATATACCTTATTCAAAATATTTCCCCGCAGAGGAAAGAATCATTACATTAGGTACTGAAAAGCCTACTATTTTTTTAAAAGGTACGGCTGATGAAGATTATACTCTTGAAGCAAAGAACATTATCGGTGCAAAAGAAGAATTAATAATAAAACGAGGTACTATTAAAAAAGATGAAATTATAAAGCTTGAATATGTAGATTTACAAAAAGATAATTCTGAAAATAACTTGCAAAATACTCACTGGCAGACTCTCGGAATTGCTGCAATTGGTGGAGCTGTTGCTGGCGCCATCGGTCTAACTGCCTACAGGCAAAAACAAAGAAGTAAACCAAAAAAATCCAAAAAAAGTAAAAAGCGTTAAAATAGTTCTTTGCAGGGTGTAGCACCTATGCAAACATTCTCATTTGAACCAGTATTATCAAAAGTTATACCTATAGCCTCGCCAGCTGTTATAACTTTGTCCTGGTCTTGCTGAAATAAATTAACGTCTGTTTTCTTAAGTCCGTGTTTAAAAGTATTTTCACCAATTACGTTGAGAATAGTTTCTTCACTAATTTTATTATTTTCTAAGTTTCTAAGTTTTATATTTTTAAAGCATATAAAAAATTCGTTCTGGAGTCCTAACTCAGGATTTCTGCCTCCGCCTCTATACAAACATCTATCTGCTAATTTAGCTATTTGATAAGCTCCGCACAGTTCTGCATTATCTTTGTAAATAGTCGGACAGGTATCATAAGAATTGGCATTAATATTTCCAACATTTACTTCCGAACATAATATTGGATTTATAAGAAATTTGGATCCAGACGGCAAAGAATTTCTTAGCGCCATATTAAAATGGCAAAGTTCGTCGCTTAAGCCGCCGCCTGCAGCTCCTGAAACTGGAAAAACAACCGCAGTCAAAACTATTACGCCGATAACTATAGCTAATATAATTGATATCAATACGCTCTGTTCTATTTTTCCCGATTTATTCATTGGGCATCCTTAAGCACCTTCAAATATTCAGCATACTCTAAACACGTAAGTTCTTCTTTGAAGTATGCCGAAGCTTTATACTTTATACCGTTAATATCAGATGTTATTAAAATATCTTCACCGAAACCTTCTGTTATCAAGGCGTTTTCTGCATTACTAATTCTTAATTCGTATTCTGGAAAGTCTACATTAAATGTTAATCTTGGAGATTTGTAATCTAAAAGTAAAATATTAAATTCATCTTTTACTTTAGGAGAAAAACTTTTTAAAGTTAAATTAGCAAAACAATTTTCTCCGCTTTCAAAATCTATGCTGGCAGTTTTGGCTACTGCTAACTGTGCTGAATCTTTTACATATTCTCTTATAGCTTCTGATTCTGTATAAGTTGAAAGTAATTGCGCTTGTTTTTCGCCAGTTTTAAAAGTAATTTCTTGAGCTTCAAAATTTTTTAGGAAAATAGCTGCAAAACCTATAATTACTATAAACAATATAGCGAGATAAACCAGCCACGTTCCTCGTTTATTCATCTTGCGAACCTCTGTGAAGCTGTATCATTAGTATTCAACTCCCATTTCCACTACTAAATCTTTATTGCTAATGCTTGGGATTTTTTGCCGGCATATATCTTGTAGACTGGCCTGCTGAAGCGTACCAACTTTTAATATAATTTGGTTATCTTCTAACAAATGTATATACCACTTCTGTCTGGTTTCATCTCCGCGCTTAAACTTTTCAAAAGACGCATTTGTTTCCAGTTCAAAATTTTCTTTTGCATCTGGATTGTATGCTGTAATTGTAGCTAATTGCGAAAATTTCAAATTAGTTGATGTAGCCGCGCGCAAATATCCTAACAAATCTTGATCGCAAACATTTGAACCAGTATTTTCATCTATAACTAAATCTACTTTTACTAGCGAACCGCCGCTTAAAGTTACAACAATTAAAAAAATTATACTCATTATTACGAAAACTACTAAGAATGCCATCAAATCTTCTATTACACCGCGCTTGTTCATAGCCATTAGTAGAATGCTACCTCCGTAAATAAAATTCCGTCTGCAAAACTTCCGTCCTGTTGTATTATTTTAACAAAATAATAATCACTGATTAAATCATTTGGTGTCCTAGCGTAAGAAAATCTTCCTGCTCTTTTAGTGCCAAAACCTTTTTGACTTTCAATCAACAACGCGCCGTCATATCTTACTAATTCATAATTTATTTCTACTAATGTTGAACTTAAGCAATTTGA
>Ga0208245_1001843_pt1 | contig 11812 bp, 16 predicted proteins | sample RifOxyC1_FD_184035 | JGI IMG/M metagenome (GOLD analysis project Ga0208245, IMG submission 184035) | Soil microbial communities from Rifle, Colorado - Rifle Oxygen_injection C1 (SPAdes) | ecosystem: Environmental > Terrestrial > Deep subsurface > Rock core/Sediment | place: Rifle, Colorado... | reverse complement strand
TGCGAGACATCCTGAGGCTCCACCAGAAGTGGGTGCCCAGCGTGCCGTATCACTCCAAGTGCCAGTTCCGCCGACCCAGTAACGGTCTGTCCCGACGCAAGCCTCGTCAATCTGCATGGCGTCGCCCACCGCCCAGCCTGCCGCTCTCGACAGAGTGACGGTCGTGCCGACCGATGCTTGAGTGTCTACAGTGGCGGCATTTCTTAAGAGACTGTAACTTGACGCGACGACGACATCTTCGAGAACGAACTGCCAGGTGTCTCCGGCCACGGAGGGGCTGAACGTCCAACGGACATCGACCGCCGGGGCCGCTCCGACTGCCCAAGCAGTCCAGAGAGTGATGTCTATCGTGCCAGTGCCTGCGGTTCTGTTCATGTACATGTTGCTCACGACGACGGTGTTCATCGTGAGACTGCCGTCGATATTGAACGTCACCACGTTGGTAAAGTCCCCAGTCGTAGTGATAATGCCACTCGCTTCAATCTGCACGGAGTTCGCTCGCAAGTCGAGCGTTGTTGCGGCCAGCGTTGTCGTGGATACGGTGTCCGTGACGGTCAGTGTTCCGCCGATTCGTAGACCGCGCGTCGCCATGGTGAATGTTTGAGCCGCAGCGCCAGTGCTGTTGAAGGACAAATTGTTGAACTCAGATTCCCCAAGGTTCGCACCCGCGAAAGTCATCGTTCCGCCCGTTGCCGAATTGAACGTCACCGTCGCGCTTCCGGCATTCCAATTCGCGGTCGTGCTGATGTTTGTCCATGTCCCGGATACCGTCCACGTTGAACTTCCGAAGTCAACATAACTGGCGGCGGTATCTTCCTGGAAGTCTACAATAGTTACGGTCCCAGAAGTGACAGTAAGCGCGCCAACTCGAACTCCCGCAGAATTGCCTAAATTCACGGAGAAGGTGCCCGTGGCTCTTGTCGCCGTCAACGTGTTCGTCCCGACCGCAAGGGTAACCAGGTCCACGTTTCCGAAGACGCCCACGGAGAATGCACCGGACGACAAGTTTCCAGTCAAGGTCGCCGTTATGGCTGCTGCGGGGCCGGTGTTGTTTTCCAGTTGCCACACAAGAGTCGAAGGAAATGTACCAACAGGCATATTGTAAGATGCGCTGTTGTTCATGACCATGAGAGATGGCCCAACGAACGTGAAAGTCGCGCCCGCTACGACTGGCGTGGCCGCTCCCGAGTTGGCAAAGATTGTGGGAAACCCGCTGCCGATTCCTCCACCGCCTGCCCCGCCGAATGTGAAAACGTTTGCAAATGCAAAGGTTCCGCCTACTCCCCCTACAGTCACTCCATCGGCAATCGTCAGATTGTAGAAGTCGTTCGAGGAACGGCTTGAAGTCCCCGGCGTAGTGAGTGTTCCGAGGTTCGTGTTCATGACTACCGTGCTCGTGTTGAAAGTGAATGTGCCTGCGCTAAAATCGAAACTGCCGTCTATCGTAAGCGTCATGGCAGCAGCGGTGAGTGTCCCGCCAGCATTCAAAGTGAGTCCGTCGAGTCGCCATGTTCCGGCCCCAGTGACCGTAATGGTAGCCGTGGGCGCAGCACCGCTAAGCGAAGTCACGCCGCCGTCGATGCCTCCCGTTCCACTCGTGATTGTTCCACCGTCATGCACGATTGTCCCGGTGTTCGTCAGCGTGAACGTGGAAAGCGCGAACGTTCCGGTGAATGCACCTGCGCAAGCCGCAATCGGAGCCGTTGCAGCGGAACAGGTCGTCACGGTGCCAGTCGTGATGTCCAGGCTTGCGTCGAACGTTCCCGTCCCTGCGCCGGTGCCCGAGTCGAAGATGAGGTTGTCGGCGGCGACTGGTAGCCCGGCAGTAGAGCCACCAGAAGTTGTAGACCAGCAGTCCGCGTCTGTGGCCAGAGCGGTTGCCACACAATCTACGTCTCCGTACACGGCGAAGCGGTCAACCGCACTCGCGCGTCCGACGAGCCACTCGAACGAGAAGAACCAGCGCACGCCATCGACGACAGGCTTCAGCAGGTCGCTCGGCTTGACCTTCGACGGGGCGGAAGCCTCAGACCGCGTGAAGACGTTTGGATTCCGTTCAGAGAACGTGTGACTCGTCCACGAGAGAGTGGGGTATGCGCTCGACTCGATGACCCACGCCGTGCGGTTGATGCTTAGACTTGGACCGGAACCGAAGAGCAGTCGCTGGAGTTCGGGCGTGAACTGCCCGCCAGGAATGGTGACGCCGCCGGTCTCGTTGCGAAATTCGGCGAGAGGGTCGTAGTCCTCCGAGGGCACAAGGAGGATGAGCGCCCCGGCAGAGAGAAGAACAGCAAAGGCTACTGCAACCAGCGCTTGGCGTTTCATCATGCTATCTTGATTGACGGAAGACAGGTTTATAAGGGTTTCGTGCTCGCGCGCTTGAACGTCAGCGTCTGCGGTGGCCGCGAACCCGAACAGAACGTGCCAAACGAGCCATCGTTTTTCCGCGTCGCGGTCGGCGGGATTCGATTTCCGCCAACGTGTCTTCCATGTCCCTCAGCGCTCGATGCGCCGCCAGAACTTCGCGCTTCGTGAGCAGTGTGCGCTTGGCGGTGTCAAGCCAGCGTGTGAACCTCTCTGCGTTCCTCGCGAGTTTGAAGTACGCAATCTGTCGCTTGCCGTCCTCTTCCCACTCCACCCAATAACCGGCGGTGCTGTGTCCCCAAGCGACATCGCTGACATGAATCATGCGGTCTAAGAACGTCACGGTCATTTCTCTCGCCTTCGGGTCAACATAGTTTCTCCCGCGCCTTCCCACGTAGAGACTGACCGCAGAATCTCGACGTTGTGCGGCAAGAGTTGTCGCGTTTCTACGAAGATGTCTCCGCCACCCGCGCCGCGCGAGCCGCGAAGCAGCACCGATGTGCCTGGTCTGATTCGGGAAAAGATTCTGCGCATCACGTCGCGCTTCGTCTTAGTCGTTGGTCCTGCTTCCATTGCAAGCACCACGACATCGTACTTCGCATACCCCGTGTAATCTTTGGCGTCGCTCGCAATCTTGTCGCCAAGAGGAACACCAGCCGCACGAGCAACTTCTGCGCCTTTCTTGAGGGCGCTCGGGCTGATGTCCATGATGTCCACGCGCGCGTCTGGAAATCTCTTTGCAAGCAGAATCGCCGACAACGGAACCGGACCGCTTCCTACAAACAAGACCATCTTCGGCGGTCTCTGTAGAAGACCCGCCTCTGCATCGATTGTGTCCACGTAACTGCCGTAAAGCGGGTAGTCTTCAACGCGGGCCTTTCCCGCAAGAACCTTGTCCGCGAAATCATCTTCCTGCTCAAAGTCTTTTCGCGCGGACTCAAGCGCAGCCGCATCAACGTCTGTAAGAGCCTTTTGCTCGACAAACGTTGACCTGCGCGGCGGCTGAACTCGTCGGCGCACATGAGAGCGTACTCGAACTTCCATATCTCAATTCCAAAGGGGCGACCGCCATATAAATGTGTGCCGCCAGCAAGTATCGCGTTATCGTGAACGCTAACGCCGCTGTGATGGGGTTTCGCAGTCGAAGTGAAAATGAACAGATGTGTACGTTTGAGCGCTCAGAGCGCACTAACGTTCAGGAGGTCGCCGTAGCAGATGGAGCATCGACCGCTCGCCGTCTCCTCGCCGTAGACCACGTTGCATCGCTTGCAGAACAGGTCACCAGGACCAATCCAAGCGCCGGGCTCGTCAACAATCGGCTTATTCGAACGCTGCTCTCGCTCATGTACGTCCCATGCCTGAGCCATTTCATTGTCATACGGACCACCGGGTGGTGGCTTCACTGGCACTGTTCGAACTGGCTTCGTCGGCTTTGCCGTCAAGTGTTTCAGATTGCAGGTGAGATATGAAACACCGTGACTACATTGATACGCTCGAATCCAGTCAACGTCAGTCACCAAGTCAGTCCCCCGAGTCCAATCCGCCGCGTCGCTGTACGGTCCGCCGACATACCCCGCAACCGGCATCGCTCCCGGCCTCAGATACTCGACCAGCGGCGCGCGGATTGACGGGAAACCTTTCTTGGATGTGTACTCCCCTTTCTCGATTGTGACAAGCGTTCCGGCAGGAACCTTCCTTGGCTTCTTGAAGAACTTCTTCTCGGCCCATTCTACATCGCTGAAGACCGCGACCTGCATGTTCATGTCGTTGCGCACAAGCATGAGCGCTCCGTCACTGTAGGCGAAGGTCTTCTCAGGAGTCATCCAAATCCAGTTTGCGTAGCCCGTTATGCCCGCATCCTTCAACTTCTGCATCAGGTCCACCGGACCAACCTCTTCTGCAAGATGAAGCATCACTTCGCTGTCGGTCTCGCTAGTGAACTTGTGCCCGCTCGCTTGAAGTTTCGACTTGAGGACTCCCCAGTTTTGCAGAATGCCGTTGTGCATGAACGCGCTACGACCGTCACACGAGACGAACGGGTGAGAATTCTTGTCGCACACGCCGCCCGCCGTGCTCGCACGAACGTGGCCAGCGATGCGTCGCGAGCGTGGAATGTGGTTGCGCTGGAACAGTTGCTTCGGCATACTTTTCGTCTTGATGATTTTGATGTCACCCTTCACGTCAAGCGCGAGGCCGGTGCCATCATCGTTCTGCGGTGACCACCAGTTGAGCGCGAACTTCGCAATCTTGAGCGAGAACTTGTAGGGCATATCGGTCTCGATGTATAAAAGACGGCACACTTCAATCCCCCCCAACCATGGGCGGGACAGCCTCAACATACACCCACGCTTTGACTTTCTCGTTGCCGACCTTCACGACCATTTTGACGCGCTTGTAGTAGTCTCCTTCGTAATAGTCGCAGCCCTGCAATCCATCTACTTCGAACAGGACACCATCGACAACCGAGCCCCGTTCCGGCACCACTACAGGAGGCGCTCTACTGGATTTGCCCCACGCCGGATGAGGGACTTTCTTGTGGTCTTCCAGGCGCGCATCTCCGATTGGAGTCCTGAGCATTTTCATCAGGCTTCCATAAGCAAAGAGTTTCATCGACTTCACCACATGACAATGTACGAGCCGAGTTCCCGGTCAAAGTCTAGCCTCACGTTCTTCTCAAGAGCCCGGAAGGCGTTCACGATTTCCACCTGCGACACTCCAAGCGCCTGACTCGCCGCGTATTTCCAGTTGGCGATGTTCGGCACGCCGGTCAACTGGTTCAGGCTGATGAGCCGGAGGATGTCCTGTTGCAAGCCCTCGACGACGCGCTCAGCGGGCATCAGTGATTGTTCGATGCGCTTCCACGTCATGCGCTCCGCGCGCCGCTGCCAAACCGGCTTTTCGACGATTGCTTGCAACACGTTCAGGCTCGCGCCGTCAATGTTCATCAAATGGCTGCGAAGCGACGTGAGCAGATTCTTTGCATCCTGCTTTGCAAACGCGACGGCCTGTTCGAACGTTTCGATTCTTGTGTCCCCTGGCTCAGTGCCGACTAGCGAGATGCCTTGGTCGTCCCCTTGAAGTAGAACGACGGCTTGCTTGTTCTGGTTCCATTTTACGCGGTCCGAGTCCGCCTTGAGCACGCCGAACTGCGATAGTTCGACCGCCTTCATGAGCAGAGCGCGGAAGAGGAACATCTGCGATACGACCTGCGCCGGACTGTCGCTCCCATCAGGGAATCGGAACTCGACGTGAAACCTCGTCACGTTTCCGGCATCATCGAATTGCATCAGGTTCTTGGCGGTTCCCTCGTTGATGACTCCCATGTTGAACGCACAGTAGCGCGTCACGCGCGATGCGATGGCGTGCTTGATTGAGTCCATACCAACCACCCCAAGAGGAGACTGTGAAAGGTGCGCCGCGCGATAGAAATGCGTTTTGAGGTCGTCGCTTCCGTGACGAGAAATGTGCGCGGAGACTTCGGCGCGCCAGCGTCGGCGATAGGTTCTCGCGGGCGTGGCCGCTGCTCCGGTCGTCGAAGTCATGTAGAGAATCGCTGCGTAGTAACGGCGCATCAGTTGATAGAGGTTCTTGAGGATGACTCCGGGCATCAAATCGTCCTGTCCCGCGACCAGATGGTAGTGCATCCCGCACGTCTGGTCCACCTTCAGTTTGTACTTCGCAATCAAATCGTGTAGCGCAACCATCTTGCGGTGCGCCGTAGCGAAGTCCTCAATCGTTCCGGTCACCAGAACTTCATGACCGCCAGAATCGGTTATACCACCGCGAACGCTTCCGTCGTGTGTCAGGCGCACGACGTTGAACCTGCTCAGTCTCTCATAGGAGCCGCTTTCCGCAAGGTCAAATCGAAACTGTTGAAGCCGAGAACTGCCATCAGGGGTGTACCCGGTAATACTGCCGCCCTTCTCCAGTTCGATTCCGACACGAACCTGAGTCTTGACCCAGTTCATCCAGCGCCGAATCTCCTTGATGTCAGTGATGCCCTCCACACCACTATCGAACGCTACCTGTTCGCCGTACATGGTATCTCTATGGGCGTCCTGAGTATATATACTCATCGATGCCGTTCTGACGTTATCAGTCCTGAAAAGACTGGCTGTGCTTCGTCATCAGGTGCTTCATGAAGGTCGCTCCATCCGCTTCCTTGGTGGCAATGCGCATCGCGTCCACGGCTGCCTGTTCCTCGTCAGTCCGTTTGTCTGGGTCGAACGTGTCCAAGATGAACGTCCGCTGCGTGACCATCTCCCCGCACTGCGGGCAGAAAGACCGCACGGTACGCCTCGGTACGCCGTCAACCTCCAACTCGTCGTAGTCTTCGAACCGTGGGCTGAAGCGCGGGAAATGGACCCTGATGCTCGCTTCCCTCCGTGGTCTCGTCGTCGCGGTATCGGCGTCGAACTCATCCTTTGTCATCGGCTCGCCTCCAAAACGTCGGGCCACATTTTCTTCACTCTATCCCGCAACGACACGTCGCTCGTTCCACACGCGAGAGCGATTTTGTTCTGCCTGATGTCATAGTGCTCGCGTCGCGCGGCTGCGAAGATGGCTGCCGCCAGGTCTACCTCCGGGCGATGGAAAACCGTGAACTCGTCTAACAGCGCTCGTGTTGCGCGCGCAACGTTCGCGGGAAGAGACAATGTTTCGTTCACCTTGGAGAGCAACATCTGCGGCGTCGTGCGCAGCGCGTGTAACGAGAGTTCGCGCTTGATGACGCGGTACGCACGTTGCAGTTGCTTCTTCGGTCGCTCGCGCGAGATGGTCAGCACCTTCAGTATCGCGTCGTCGCTGAGGTACATCTTGTTCTCTTGCGCGGCGAGACGGATTGATGCGCCGACAATCAGCGAAAACTCCTGATTCCGAAGCAGGCCTTTTTCGTATGCGCGCTTCGAGAGGTAGAACACCCGGTCGCGGAATTGCGCGCGGAACTGCAACTTGCGGCACGCATCTTCAGCGACCGCGAAGAGTTTCTTGATGCTTCGGTCACGGTTACTTGACGAGTGCGCACTGAGCCATGTGAGCCTTCGAATCCGAGAGCGAGACTCTTCTCTGATGAGCGCACCGCCCGCATCTCGGCTGTCGTTGAACATGCGGGTTTGGGGAAAGCCCGCGTTGAGAGTCGTTGCTTCTCGCGGCTCCTCGTTCCCGCGTGGCTCTTGAAAGTTGAACGCAGTTTCCACCGAAACAAGCGAACAGTTGGTACAGACGGCTTCGCCTCGATGCGTGTCCATGAGAACGAGTGCGCCGCACTCTTCACATTGGGACATCAGGTTGCCATCCTTTCTGATATGATGTAAGTTTCACTTCCAAAACCTCTTTGGTACGCCAAGCCCTAACATGAAACTGCCGACCAAGATAAATGGCCAGGGGTCAATTCGGTTTGACCACGGAATGAACGCTTGCAGTAGTGTTGTCGCTCCGGCGAAGATTAGCATCATGCGCACGTTCTCGCGGACGAAGAAACGTAGGCCCTCCATGAAAGAGGCCTTTCGAAATTTCGATGCCGGAACCGATTTCCCGATGCGCGCGCCCGCCCGACTTGAACGGGCAGCAGCCATGCTGGGGGTGCGCTTGTTGCGTTTACTCATCGTCGTTCTCCTCTTCGTTCTCGTCATCTTCGTCCTCATCATCGTCTTCTTTGAAATCCTCGCTCAGCGCGAGCAGCGCCTGCTTCTCTACGGCTGTCATCGGACGAATGGTGTCCTCGATGAACTCGATGGGCTGCTCTGGCGGTATGCCAATCTTGCTGCGCAGGTCCTTCTCAAGTTCGATGCGGTCCGTGTTCAAGGTTTCACCGCTCACCGTGATTCGGAAGGGTTTCATCGGTCAATCTCCTTGGACCGCAGTTCGAAGAACCACTTCAGCCCCTGGAACGGCTTGTCGCCGTCTTTGAGAGTTCGGAACCAGTCCCAAAGCGTGTCGAGTTGAGGCTGAGTAGGCCCATCAGGAATTGAAACTCCGAGGCCATAGTAGAATCCGATGTCGCTAATGTGTCCCCAGCCGCGTTTTTCGAGGTCGCTGCTATCGGATTTGTTGTAGAAATATTCGGCCAGATGTCCGCCAAGCGCGATATGCTGATACGAACGGCACCCGTAGAAATTTCCATCCGTGGAGAGCCAGCCGACTGCTTGGGCTCCTTCGAGTTTGTCGGGCTTCGGGGTCCAGGCCTTGTCCCGAATCTCCTCGCGCAGAGGATGACCCCTCGACGTGCGGCGGTTGTAGCACTCGTAGTGCTCTTTCGTGAGACCGTGAATGGCGGAACCGGCATCAATGACGCTCATGCACTCCGGACAAAAGGAACGCGGGAAGTTCGTCATGGGCTCGTCCATCCCTCTGTCGTGAATGCGACACCGTTGCCCTCGACGCTTTCCTCGACCTTGACAGGAATGTAGCCCATCCGTTCGAGAACCTTATAGACAGCGGCCCAGGGCCAGTACGGCGGCTCACTCGCGTTGAACACGAGGTAGAGCATACACTTCACGGGATACGGATGACGTTCCGGCAGCCACTTGATTCTCTTGTGAAGCGTCGTCAATTCACTGTACTCCTTGACGATGATGTCGGTCATTTCTTCCTCTCCGGCTCGTGACACCCACAGTCGCAATCAGGTTTGGCGCATCTATCATGCATGTTCCAATAGCAGGCGAGAGACATAGCGTCCCACTTGGATGCGCTCATATCGGGTCAAACCTCACGATTCCGACGTTCGGATGTTCCTGTTCGTGGTGCGCCATGAGTACAATACAGTCCTCGCCAGTAATAAACCTTTTCCCGCAGACTCGGCATTGGTATCCGGCCATCACTGCGCGGCTCTCGCCTTTGTGGAGAGCATCATTACATTCGCTGTGGTCGTCGTCTGGATATTGAATCACTTAAACCACCGCGAGTAGAGGTTTCCATTCGCCCATGACGAGGACTTCGATGTTTTCCGGCGGAACCGTTCCGAAGAACATCCAGTTGAAAAATTCCAGACCGCCGAAAAATCGAAAGTCCTTCTTGAGACGCCCGCCGCCAGTAAGCACGTCCGCCCTGACGCGGAGAAGTACCGGATAGCCCTGTCGCTTGAAGGTGAACTTCACTTTCGAGAGCGATGCATTCGGTCCGCCTTTGAGAAAGCAACGCAGCGAAGCAAACCCCTCCGCAGTTCTGAGTCTAGTTGCAAAGAAAACGGCTGCTCGACACCCCAGGTGCCCTTTGGACGGGGTTAGTCCGACCTGAGCAATATTCAACAGCGCAGAATTAATCGTCCCGTGGTACAGATATTCGAACTTCATTCAGTCACCTGGTCTATGACGTGCAGCAGTTTCTCTTCCATTGTCCCCGCCGCGAAGATGAGCCACAACTTTGCGGTCTTGCCCGGCATGGGCCGGAGCAGACGCCCGATTCGCTGCATGTTCTGGCGATTCGTCTTCGCGCCCGCGATGATGATGCCGTGCGCAACCTCAGGGTAGTCGAGACCTTCTTCGCCGATGCGCGCGATGAGCAGCACTGGGAAATCACGGCCCCACGCTTCCGTCAGGAGTCGCTTGCGCTCGGCCTTTGGAGTCTTGCCGGTGACGAGTTCGGCGATTGGGCCGTTGCGGTTCAGGACTTCCTTTGCTTTCTCAAGCGCGTCAAGGTACTCGCTCCAAATAAAAAGCCTGTTCGGCGCTCCAACGGGCCGGTATGGACCGCAATCGCACAGTCCGAGAACTTTCTCAACGATGTCCTGTAAAGCGACGAACTTCTGCTCAGCCATCGCCACAAGTTGCTTGCGTTGCGTCATCACTTGCCCGCCAAAGAGTTTCTCGCCGGTCTCGGGGTCGTGACCCACGAGCCGCGTGTACGCCCGTGCCATCGAGCCTCCCGAAGTGGCAAGACGAATCATGTCCGTCAGCCTTGCGTACTCCTTGCGCTCCTCGTCCGTGAGTTGGACAGGCGACGGGCGAACTTCTACAGGAGCGGCGAAACCCTCGTCCGTTCCCTCGCCGAGTGTCCGTGTGTAGAGAATCGGCAGGACGCGCAGCATCGTGTTATCCGGGTCCGTCGGCGGCGTTGCCGTCAGCCCGAGGGCATATCGCGCCTTGAATGCGGGAATCAGAAGGCGCTGCCATGCGCCGCGTTCCGTGCCCCCGAGATGATGCGCTTCGTCGAAAACGAGAAGGTCGAAGGCATTCCAGAACTCCTCAGATAGTTTTGCTGCTTTTGCGTATGTCAGCACAATCACGTTCGGGATACCTTGCTCTTCCATGACTTTCTGAGTTTGGAATACCAAATCTATTGTAGGTACAATCACCGCACTCGCAAACATGCCGCTCTCTTTTCTCTTCAGAAGCGTGTCGATGATTGCCGCCAGAGTAATCGTCTTCCCCGACCCTGAATGAAGCGCGAGCGTGCCCTTACCTGCTTTCAAAAAGGCATCGCGAGCCTTAACTTGATAGTCCCTAAGTTCCGCCTTCATGGGGACATGCTCCTGTGTTGTGCCATCGTCCCCGTTGACAGTTTGAACAAAGGACTTCCAGACCCAGATTGTCCGGATAGTTGTTGTTTCGGAGCCACAGGAATAATTTCATCTGGTTTCCATGACGACCAGTGGGGTCGCCGCTGAATTTCTTCCGCTGTTTTGCTCCATCCCGTTTGGAGTGTTCGAGAGTCAGAAAGTCGTATTCCGTTTCGCCGCAACAAAGACAAACCGGCCCGCCATATCCGTTGAACACCTCCATTCGAAGTGAATGATAGTAGTATCGCTTTCTTTCCTTTTCCAGTGATGGATGGGCCTTCCGCCAGAGTTTTGCGCTCAATCGTGAACTCTCGCGTGCTTTTTCTGGATTGCGTTTCCTCCAGCGCCGCGTAGCCGCTGCTGTTGCCTCCGGATGTTTTTCCCTCCAACGCTGGCCCTTTTCCGCGCTGGTAAGTGAACGGTCCTTTCTTATCCGCTTCATTCAGAGGTAAGAAAGCACTATGAGTACTTAAAGACTTTGGATTGGTATCTTCCTTCACTTCCGCACCTTCTTTCGCCACTTCTCTTCGGCCTTGTCGAGCAGAGCCTTGAGTTCGCGGACTGTCATCTTGTTCAACTCGGCGGCAGTGTATCGCTTTTTCATCCCTTTGACCTCCCAAGGAGTTTGTCCAGCGTGACTCGGCTTTTCTTCAAACGTTTCTCGGCGTCCTTCCGAATCCACTCTCGTAACTCTGGCGAAAGTTCCAGACCTGGTTTGCTATCTTTTGTGATTCGCCCGAGAAGTTGTAATGGGGCCATTTCACTTATCTTCGTCATCCTCCGGGCGCTGTACCACTGCCCGAATTCGTGCATTGTATCCGAAGTGAGATTCAGGAACGTTGGCAGTCCGGCCTTCTGAGCCTGCTTGAGCATATCCTTCGTGCCCTTCGATGCCTCAATGTTCTCGTGGAACGCCAGAACCACATCTGGTTTCCCCTCTTTGAGCATCTGCGA
>Ga0208245_1001833_pt1 | contig 11853 bp, 12 predicted proteins | sample RifOxyC1_FD_184035 | JGI IMG/M metagenome (GOLD analysis project Ga0208245, IMG submission 184035) | Soil microbial communities from Rifle, Colorado - Rifle Oxygen_injection C1 (SPAdes) | ecosystem: Environmental > Terrestrial > Deep subsurface > Rock core/Sediment | place: Rifle, Colorado... | reverse complement strand
ATTTGTAAATTCCTGTTCTAATTCTTTAGTTTGTTTTCTTGCTTTAATCAGCTCTTTAGTTCGCATACTATAAGCTATTGAAAAAAATAAACCAATACTTAATGGAATAAATAAACTAAAAACAATAGCTCCTATTCCAAAAGGTCCTACAATTCCACTACCAACACTTTTAAAATCAAATAATAACAACCCTTCAAGCAAACCAATTCCTAAATTTCCTAAATCATAATCTTTTGCAAATCCGAAAGTATTGACGAACCAATTCTGCTGGAAAAGAAATGGTAAAATCCCTATTAAAAATAATGGTAATGAAATAATGCCTGCTATAATAAATGGTTTTTTGCTTTTGTATTTAGGATAAGCTGGATTTAATTCCAAAATCTCACTCTCACCATAACCTCCCGGTCTTTTAAGCATAATTTGATTTGTTAAATAAAATACAAAAAAAGGAACTATTAAATTAAATAAAATAAAAACATGATATGGTTTAATACTTCCTCCAAGTAAAGTTGAAGCCAAAGGCAATAAGGCTAAAGCAAGTGTCGGTAAAACAACCCCTAACATATATATATTAGTTAACGGACTTCTAACCTCTCTTGAAAAAACAAGCATCTTCTCATAAACACCATCAAGTATGACTTGTAATGATTTTTCTAAAATTGCTATTCTTCTTGAATTACTAGGTTCATAAAGTGAACTCTCAATTAAATGAAATGCTTCAACAAATTCAGTGCTATAATTCTGCCATCCCTCTAAATAATGATCCAAACTTTGCTTGATTGTACTGTATTTACCAGTTTCTACATCCCAAAAAATCTTCTTTAAATCCAAAGCTAAAGGAGCCTGAACATGTTGTGATGCAAAAGCTATAGCTCTTTCTAAATTAGATGTATGTTTCATATAAATAACAACATAAAGAATACATGGAACCATCTGACTGCTGGCTTTTAATCTCCATAATAAAGCCATTCTTTGTGGAGATGTATAAATATAATAAAATATGAATAAACTAAATATCAAGGATAAAAAAAGAAATAATCCATTAGGACCTAAAAATCCAGCTTCTCCTAAAATATCTCCACTTCCAGAATAAAAAAATACTCCTAAAAAAATTATCAGACCAACTGTAAAAACAACAAATGCTGAAAAAAATGCAAATGCAACTACCTGACTTGAAGTTAAGTCTAGATGAGCTATCCTTAAAAATTCAGTCATTCTTTTTTCGTCTTTTGAAGAAAGTTTAATCTTACCAAAATTTCCGAATGATTTTGCAAGTTTTTCATATCTGGACAGTTGAAGCATCATATCTTCCTTAAACTGAATATACTCTCTGCTCATATCTTCAACCCGAGTTTCATCATAAGAATTCTTAGAAAGTTTACCAGAATATTTTTTTAATATCTCATCTACATCAGCCATACATTAATTCACTCTCTTTTTATATATAAAAAAGAATTTTTAGCTTAATAAAACTTTATCAAGACTTCTTTTTAGCAAGAATAATGATATAATCAAATGGGATTTTAATCCTTCCTCTATGCTTATTAAAGACTTTCTCTAAATCATCAAAAAGTGCCTTTTTCGAATTATTATCTAATGAGCTAACAAAAGAATAAGAATTGAGTAAATTAATATATTCTTTTTTTGAGAAATAATTATATTTTACAAAGGATAATTTTTTAGGTTTAAAAAATAGATGGCTTTTAGAAATATTAGTTAATATTTTTTTAGTCCTAGTAGATGATTTTAAATTAGGATGATTGGGGCAGTGTTTCTTGCAAATTTTAACAATTTCTGAAAATAATTTTGATTTATCAGAGTTTGAAAATCCATAAAAAATTACTAAGTATCCATTATCTTTTAAAAGCAAATTTATTTTTTTATAGATACCTTTCTCTTTTACCCAATGAAACGAAGTTCCAAAAAGAATTACATTAAAAATTCTAGGTTTGCTTTTAAAATTTTCAAAAGAACTAACTTGATATTTAACATTATCAAACCCCTTGGACTTCTTTCTTGCAAGACTAATAAGATCTTTACCAGGATCTATTCCTAAAATATTATATCCTTTTTTAGCAAAGGGTAATGTAGAACGCCCATTCCCACAACCAACATCTAAAATCTTATCACCTTTTCCAAGCTTAAGATTTTTTAAAATTCCATTAATTAGTTTAGGAGGATAATCTAGTCTCCCCTTTTCATAAGCTTTAGAAATTTTATTAAATTCTTTTCCTAGTTTTTTTGAATAAACCATTATCCACTAAACTTTTTTATTTCTTTATCTAATTGTTTTCTCCACTCCGGAAAAACTCTTTTTCCAAGAGGAACCCCTATTTCCTTAGTTACTTCATCAGAAATTTCATGAAACAAAGTATTCGCAATTAAACAAAACTTAGCTTCAAGTAAATCCTCTCTTTTAAGCTTTTGAGAAATATCGACTATCTCTTGTTTTATTTTTCCCCTCAAAACTATATTATCATAAACATTATCCCAGTTTCCAGCCCACCCTTTAACTCCTGCAGCTATTTCTTTAATTATCTCTGAATCTCCATTAACTAAATCATCACTTGCCTCTAATTCATCTTTCTCTACATTAAAATTTAATAAATCTCTAAAACCTCCTTCAAGTAAAGGATCTTTAGTCCAGTGCTTTCTGACCTCTGAAACCTGAACAACTCTTCTATTACTATGCAGACCGTCAGGAGTTTTAACAGGATTTGCAACAACAATAACATCAGTTGCTTTAAAACTTGTAATTGGAACTCCTAAATCATTTACAATTCTGTCAAAAACAGCATAAGGAGAACTTCCATGAACTGTTCCAGCAACAACATTAGCCAAAGCTCCAACTCTCATAGCTTCATATAATGCTTTAGCCTCTGTACTTCTTATTTCTCCAACTATCAAACTACTATCTCCTAATCTTAAACTTGTTCTAATTCCTTCCTCAGCAGAAACTTCATTAGAACTTTCTAAAAGTCCAGGTCGTACTTTCATGCTTAAAATATCATAACCTGCTTTCCTAAAATAATCACTTGGCAGTTCAGGAGTATCTTCAACTAAAATCATTCTATATTTTGATTTAATTTCCAGCATCAAACTCCCCAATAAAGAAGTTTTTCCAGAACTTCTTGTTCCTGCAATTAACATTGTTCTGCTCCCATCAATTAAAAAACTTAATAATCCAGCTCCAAAAGAATTAATCATTCTGTTTTTAATAAAAAGGGGAAGTGTCCAAGGATAATCTCTATGTCTTCTAAAGGCATAAGCTAAACCATGAGGAGATAAAGGCCTTTGTATTATTGCAACTCTTGCTCTTGCCATTTCTAAAGATAAATCTGTATCAAGTACTGGATTAGCTTCGTCTAATGGTCGTCCTGAAATCATTCTAAACTTAGCTGCCCAGGAATCAGCATCTTCCTGACTTAAAAGAATATTTGAAATGCATTCATCAAATTTAGAATGTCTTAGAAAAATAGGATTCAAGCTTATAGGAGCATTTAACACAATATCCTGCAAATTTTGGTCTTGAAGTAAAATCTCAAGTAAACCAAAACCAATTGTATGTCTAACAAGAATTCCTGCAAGTTTATTTAAGTCATTATATGAAGCCATAATTTTTTTTGATTCAGCTAAATCTCTCAATAAATCCCTTGCAACATTAAAAAAAACCTGTCTTGTCCTATTAGTATCAATAAACTCCTCTGCTTTTGGTTGATGTTCAATCATAACATTCCTGGCCAAATTCAAAAGAATCTGATAATCTTCATTTAAAAAATATTCAGGTGGCATTAAATGATAGAAAAATTTTAGTTCCCCTTTCTTCTTTAGTATAGTTACAAGACTTTTATCCAGTCCTTGTCCTATTTCATACTGTGAAATTATAGTACTTTCTCCAGGTAAAGCAGAAACTAATCTTGAAAATGCAAAATTGGGAATTACATCTGGTGAAAATATTTTTGAATAAATACTCCTATCTTCAAAATTATCTCCAGTAGCGTTACTAATTTCATCAGATAGTTTTTTTGCAAGTTTTGATTCAGAAAGCATGTTATATATTTTCTCAAGGAGTAAAATATATGTCCGTTCTCCCTGAGTGTTATAAGCTTTTTCTTCAACAAGTTTATGTCTTATTTTATGATAGGCTAAAAGAGGATCTTCCCTCAATAGTTGCATGAAAAAATTCATGAACTCATACCTAATTCCGACAGCATTTTTATCTCTTCCAGAAAGCTTTTCAATAGATAAAACCCTTTCCTGTTTTAGCAAATAATTGTATATATATGCAATCTCTGAAAGAATAGCTACCTGTTCTGAATTATAATTATAGTTTCTCTGTTGTACTAAAACAATCCTTGAAATATTTGGATTTTCAATAAGAAGATCTATCACTCTTACCATAACCTCTGGGTGAAATACAATTGATGGAATTATCGGAGCTCCAAGATAATTTACATAAGCTACATTTTCTCCAGATTCACTTCTAACCTCATAAGAATAAAGTTTAGTCCCTCTCTCAAATAACATTTGTTTCTTAATACCTCTTAAATGAATCAGCAAAATACGTTTAAAATAGTTTTCTATAATTCTAATTCACAAAGTATTTTAAACCCATTTAGCTTTAATTGTTAATAAATCTAATACTAAGTAAAAGAGGAGTAAATGGCAAGAAATCAATTTCCACAGTCACAAGATTCACATGATCAAGTCTCATATGAAATAGGACTTAAAATAAGAGATTTGGAAGAATCACACAAATTAATGAAAGAGCGTGTTTTATTAATTGGACAGAATCTTATAGATTTTCAGGAAAAGGCAAAATCTGAAATAACGTCTATAAAAAAAGATATTTATGAAGTAAAGTCTGATGTAAAAAGAATAAAGGAAGTTGTAGAGTCACTATCTGAAGAATTATCCAAAAGTGCGAGAAAAGAAGAACTAGCAATATTAATAAGACAGTCAAAAATGTTTGACCCATTAAAATTTGCTCGTATAGAAGATGTTGAAAAAATGATTGAAGAAAAAGTTCTTCATAAGCATCATCATACTCATGAAGAAAATCCAAATGAAAACCAAGATAGCTCTAGTACTAAACACGAATTTTGGAGAAATAAAATATGAAAGAAACAATAATTAAAATAAATGATTTGAAAAATAGAGGTTATACAGACCCGCAAATAATAAAAACTCTTGAAGAGGAAGGACTTCCTCCGAGAGAAATAAATGATTCTCTTGCTCAGTCTAGAATAAAGGCTGCTATATCAGAGCCTAATTTCCAAGATCCAAATTACAGCCAGGAAGCAAATTACCAAGATTATAGTCAAGACCCAAATCAAAATTATCCAGGATCAATACAACAACCTATGATTAATTCTCCTAACTTTCAGGATAATAACCAAATACCTCAAGCTCCACAACCAGGACAGGAGGATTATAATCAGAATTATAATCAGGAACAACAAAATTACACAGACTATTCCCAACAATCTTCTCAAGAACAATATGGTGAATATCCACAAACCGGTGGAGATTACTCAAATTACGCAGGTTATCAAGGTACTCCTGATCAAACTCAAGGAGAATCATATTATGGATTAAATACAGAAACAATGTCTGAAATAGCAGAGCAAATAATACAGGAAAAAATGGCTAGTATAAATGCTGCAATATCAGCATTAGCAGAATTTAAAATACTTTTAGAGGGAAAAGTGGATAAAATGGATCAGCGCCTTGAACGTATAGAAAAAATAATAGATTCTCTTCAAACTTCATTAATAAGAAAATCTTCTGAATCTTCTCAAGATGTTGAAGACATAAAAACAGAAATGAAGCTAATGCAAAATAGTTTCTCAAAGATGTTAAATCCTTTAACAGATAAAGCAAGATCTGAAGAAAAACATCATAAGCATAAAAGCCGTAAATCAAAACCTCACACTAGCAAGTCAGCTAAGGTTAAAAAACATAAAAAGTAATCATACTATTTCTTAGTTATAACCCAAGAAGCTATACCTGCAATTATTAAAAGTAAAACAGCTCCTAAAACTTTTTCAGAATAAAGAAAGTCAGTTATGTTAAGTAAAAATGCATCCCCACCACTTCCAGAACTGCCAGGAAGATATGGTTTTAACATAGGATTAAAAACAACTATTGCAGAAACTAAAAATACAATTGCAAGTAAAACAATAAATACCCATCCTAAAGCAGGTTTCATAAAAACACTTATATCTTTCTGTGAAAATCCAGCTATAATTAACACAAAAAATAAACATATAATTAAAATTGCAACCCACGGAACTATAGTCTGAACATATTTAACTGCAGGGGCAAAAACAACAAAAATAATTGCAAAAATAAAACTCACGAAGCTGTTTATGAAAGGACTTTCGCCAAGAATTTTAGTCTTTGTAAGTATAGCATACATTACTAAAAAAACTAGTAAAAAGCCAAAAATACTCATGAAATATCCTAAACCACTTACATCCAATGCCATTTTAATTCAATATTTTAAAAATTAATGATCGTCAAACTTTTGGAACATTATACTTTTATGTCCTGCAGGTTTTGAAGAATTAATAACTATAGCTACAAATCCAATTATTATTCCAAGAGCAACAATCGCAGAAATATTCTCATGCCAAAAACTGCCAGTCCACCAACTATAATCTGAAAGAGTACTGAGAACAACAATACCTGCAGTTACTCCACCAATTCCTAAAAATATATACATCTGGCCCCTATATTGAGTATAATCTACAAATAATCCAATAAGAATTAAAGCCACAAGTAAGATAGCCAAACCCATCCCTAGTTTAGGAAATATAACTGAGAAAAATAATGGTACATAATCAAACTGCAATGAAAGTAAAGCAACTGCAAGAGCAATAACTGCATTTATTCCACGTCCTTCATTCTCTTTACCCATAACTTTTACTTTTTGTAAAATTGCAAAGACTAATGCAAAAATTAACAAGAATGGTAAAACATAGTAAAAAATTCCGTAATCAGCCCATTGCTGAAGAATCTCAGTTATAGTCACCGCCATTTATATAAAACAAAATTATTATTTAAATACCTTTCTAAAAACTACTTAATTTCTTTTTAGGAATCTTTCTTTTTCCAAGGAGCTAAAACAACAATCATTGCTCCAACAATTATAGCTACAAGTAAAATATTTGTTGCAATTCCAGTAGGTTGTCCTCCATTAACAACCCAACCATAAACAGTATCTAATTGTCCTGTCGCCCATATTACAGCAATTATAACTGCAATAACAATTAAAACAAAAAATCCCCACTGAACTGATGGTGGAATAATTAAACCCTTTTCATTTGAACTCGCTACAAATCCGTAAAGAATTAAAAATACTAAAAGTATTACCACAGCAACAGCAAGGAATGGCATTAATTTACTAATAATTCCAGTTGCGTAAGAAAAAGCAACTGCAATCAAAGCAACAGATAAAGCCACTAAAGCATCTATCTGTTTTTTATTGTCACCAAGAATTTTAGATCTTTGTAAAATTGCAAAAATAAGTGTAAATATCAATAAAAAAGGATATATGACATTAACAGCAAAATAACTTCCAAGTATTGTTTCAGTTACGCCCATCTTTAAATTTATTCTTCAGGCAATCCAGGCATTTCCTCTCTACCAGAAGAAGGCATTGCAAATTGGCTTACAACAAACACATCACCAATAGACTTGACATAACTGTGTGGTATTATAACTCCTCTAGCACCCCCAAATAAGCTGCTAAAGCCACTACCAACTCTAACTCTCCAACTTTCAACTCTATTGTTTACTAAATTTGCTTCTTCAACTTCTCCAAAGAAATCACCTGCATCTGTGAAGACTTTTTTTCCTATAACATCACTAATCTTTTTTATTTTTAACATGTATAAATATCCTCATAATCTATTTATATACTTTTCTATCATAAAAATATATCTCTCCAATAGTGATAATAAAACACCACTTTTACATTGATTAACTAAATAATAAAAATATTTAAACAAGTGAATATATTTATTATCATAAAATGGTATTTAATTTAAAAGAGGTTGGATATATATTAACTGCTGTAATCATACTTTTTGTTGTTGTTAATTTTAATGGTTTTATAACAAATAATTTTTCTCTTCTTTCACTTCTTTATAGTATTTTAGTAATAATAGTAGTTCTTTTAACAAATATTCTTGCAAAAAAACTTGCAGCATATTACTACCAGGCAAAAATAGAAATTCAGCCATGGAAACTTTATAGATATTGGTTTAAAAGATCTCAACACTTCAATAAACCAATATATGCCGGAATATTTATTCCAGTTATTTTCTCAATAATTTCATACGGATATTTTCTTTGGTTGGCTGTCTTGGAATTTGATGTATATTCTACAACAGCTAGAGTTTCAAAAATGCATGGCACTCATAGATTTACTGAAATGACAGAATTCCATATAGGAATGATAGCTGCAGCAGGAGTCCTTGCTAATTTAATATTAGCAGTAATAAGTTATATTTTAGGTTCTCCAGAAATTACAAGGTTAAGCGTCTTCTTTGCCTGTTTTTCTTTAGTCCCAATAGGAAGCCTTGATGGAACAAAAATATTTTTCTCAAGTGGAGGATCTGTTAAAACAAGCACAGGTCCAGAAAGCATTTCATTTGGAATACCATTTTTATGGTTCTTATTAACAGTAATATGTCTGGTTTTCTTATCGTTTGTTCTATTTTTCCCTTACTAATTAAAATATTTCTTTTAAAGTTCTGGTTTGCTTAAAGATTTTTAAAATCTTTATAATTAAGCTTATATAACCTTTAAATCTATTAGCTTAATGTCCAATAATTTTCTTTTAAACATAACACCTAGAGAGTATCAAAATGAAATATTAAAGAAATGTATAGAAAAAAATTGTTTAGTGGTTCTGCCCACAGGCATAGGAAAAACATTGGTAGCTTTAATGTTGGTAATTGAAAGAATGAAGCAATTTCCTTTAGAAAAAGTTCTTTTTTTAGCTCCAACCAGACCATTAGCACAGCAACATTTAAGTTACTTTAAGAAGCATCTCCCTGAACTCTTTGCACAAATAGATATTTTTACAGGTCAAATACCAGCTGAGAAAAGAAAAAAAACCTGGGAACGAGCTGATATAATATTTTCAACACCCCAATGTATTGCAAATGATGTGAAAAATAAACTGTATACTTTAGAAAATGTATCACTTCTTATAGAAGATGAAGCTCATAGATGTGTAAAAAATTACTCATATACTTATGTAGCTAAAGCTTATTTATCTCAGGCACAAAATAAAAGAATTCTAGGTTTAACAGCTTCACCAGGAGCAGATAAAAAAACAATTAAAACAGTTTGTGAAAATCTTTCAATTGAAGAAGTTGAGATAAGAACTCGGGAAAGTTCTGATGTTAAAGACTATCTTCAGGTGCTTGATTTTGAAAATATTAAAGTAGACTTTCCTGAAAAGTTTGATGAAATAAGAAATATTCTAAAAACACTATATTCTAAAAAAGTGGAAGAACTAAAAAGCAGGCATTTATTATTTGGGCCAGCAAATAAAGTATCGGTTCTTGAAGCTCAAAGAAGAATAATGGCACAAATTTCCTCAGGAAATAAAAATTTTAATGTTCTTTTAGGCTCATCAGCAGCAGCCCAGGCAATAAAACTAGAGCATGCAATTGAACTGATTGAAACTCAGACTATTCATGCATTTAATACATATATCCAAGAGATAAAAAAGCAGGCTGATGAAAATAAAAGTAAAGCTGTTAAAAAACTTGTAGCTCAGCCAGAGTTTACAATTTTGACAGAAAAATTAAATCAAATTATTAAAAATAATGAAGAACATCCAAAGTTAATTGCTCTGAAAAATCTTCTACTGGAAAGATATAATAAAAATCCCAAATTAAAAGTTATAGTTTTCTGCCAGTATAGAGAAAGTATAATCAAAATATGTAAAGAGGTAAATTCAATTCCCGGAATAAAAGCCAAGATCTTTGTGGGACAGGCAAAAAAAAGTCCCACAAATATGGGATTGTCTCAAAAAGAACAGCAAGAAATAGTTAGAGAATTTTCATCTGGAGAGTTTAATGTTTTGTGTGCAACTTCTATTGGAGAAGAGGGTCTTGATATCCCTGAAGTAAATGCTGTAATATTTTATGAGCCTGTCCCTTCAGCAATTAGAAAAATACAAAGAGCAGGTCGTACAGCAAGGCTGATGCCAGGGGAATTGATAATGTTAATAACTAAAAACACAAGAGATGAAAGCCATTATTGGGCAGCCCATCACAAGGAAAAAAGTATGCATAAGGCAATAGATGAAATAAAAAATGATTTAAGCAATGAGTCATTAAACCCAGCAGATGAATTAAATAAAAATAAATCTGAAGACGTTAAACAAAAAAAATTATTCTAAAATAAACCTTGGAGTCACTAGAAGGAAAGTTTGATAAAGAAAACCTTGGTTGTCTTTATATGGACATAAAAAAATACCTCGAAAATCTTAAAATAGAATATAAATTGCATAAACATCCACCAGTTTATACTTGTGAAGAATCAGAAAAGATAAAAGTTATTATGAAAGGTATGCATGCAAAATCACTTTTAGTAAAGGGAAAGTCAACTGGAAATTTTTATATGGTGATTATTCCTTGTGAGGAAAGAATAGATAGGAAAAAATTAAAGAATCATATTGAAGAAGATATAACTTTTGCAAACTCAGAAGAATTAGATAAATTATTGAGCTTAAAGCCAGGTTCTGTATCTCCATTTGCAATAATAAATGATAAAAATAATAAAATAACAATAATTTTTAGCAGAAAAGTTTGGGAATCAGAAATACTTAATTTTCATCCAAATATTAACACAGAAACAATTGAACTAAAAAATAAAGAATTCACCAAATACATAAATTCACTAAAAAATAAAATAATAATTATGTAAAATGCCAGTTTTAGATATCTTTAGCAGAAAAAAAGAAAAAATTAAAGAAAAACCTAGAGTAATAATTGACTTGCACGAAAAAAACTCTCTAATTCCATCTGAATTAGTAAAAATGGGTTGTGAAATAGAATTTAGGGATTTGAAAGTTGGAGATTATATAGTAAAGGATGTTGTAATAGAAAGAAAAACAGTTTCAGATTTTATAAGTTCAATGTTAAGCAAGAGACTTATAAATCAGCTCCAAAATATGCAAGAAATAAAAAATAAAATGCTTATAATTGAAGGTATAGAAAATCAAGAGCTATATAATAAAGAGTCAAATCTTAATGAAAATGCTGTAAGAGGTTTTTTACTTTCAATTATTTTGCACTATAATGTTCCAATTATACTTACCAATGACTATGAAGATACAGCAAAATTCATTTTAGTTTTATCAAAAAAGCAATCTAAAGAAACCTCATTAAGTTTAAAAAGAAAATCTCAAGACGTTAATGAACAGATTCGGTTTATAATTGAAAGCTTTCCAGGAATAGGCCCTAAATCTGCAAGAAAATTATTAAATGAGTTTAAAACAATAAAAAATGTAATTAACGCTGAAGAAGAAGATTTGAAAAAAATATTAGGGAAAAAAGCAGAAATTTTTAAGCTAATTAATAAAGACTATAAAGAATAAAGTTAAGCTAATAATCTATCTTCTATTCTTTTTCCCTTTTCTTCTAAGGCAGAATCTTTAATCCAACCTTCCCTAATAAACCATCCCAAATCTACAGACATATACCCTTCTTGAGAGCTGTTTCTCCTGAATAAAGGGATATCATCAGGTATATTATATGAATAAATTACGGGATAATGAATAAGCCTAGCCTTCAGCATTTTCGAAACAGTATTAGATAAGTCTTC
>Ga0208245_1001832_pt1 | contig 11854 bp, 10 predicted proteins | sample RifOxyC1_FD_184035 | JGI IMG/M metagenome (GOLD analysis project Ga0208245, IMG submission 184035) | Soil microbial communities from Rifle, Colorado - Rifle Oxygen_injection C1 (SPAdes) | ecosystem: Environmental > Terrestrial > Deep subsurface > Rock core/Sediment | place: Rifle, Colorado... | reverse complement strand
CGCCGGGCTCAAGCCGGCAATTACCGGCGCGACTTCGAGCGCGGTAATGATGAGGGCCGAAGACGGGGTTATGAACTCGCGTATCAGCCCGCGTACGACCAGGCCTACCAATATGCCTACAATCAGAGTTTTCAGGGCGCTTCCGCTGAGGCTTATCGAAGTACGTATCCATCGGCGTATAACAGGCACTTTGAAAAAGCTCGTGCCTCGGCCTACTCCGAACGTTTCGATGACCGTTATGATGCGGCTTTCGGCCAGGCTCATGATGCCAAATTCGCGGAGGTCTATCCTGGCTATGCCGCACGCGAGTACAAGCGGGGCCGCGCGGACGAGGCACAGGATTTCAACCTGCGCCCGGTCCGCCTGATGGAAGCGGCGGTACTTGAGACCATTCCGAACGGTCTCCATGAACCGGGTGAAGCTCTCCGGATGCGGGTCAAGTTACGAAATTTCGCGGCCGCCAAAGTCGCGTCGAAAGACATGAAGGTGAAGATCGAAGCTCTTGCCGAGGGAACCGCGGTCCTCACGCAGGCTGAAGCGAGCCTTGCCCGGGATCTTCGGGCAAAAAGCGTGACGACGGTCTCGGATATTCTTGAATTCCGGATGACGGAGGAGGTCGCGAACGAGGCCCATTTGATCAGGCTGACGGCCTATTTCCAGGGCCGGGTGATCGGGCAGGAGACCTTGAGAATCGCGGTTCGCTACATCGCCAACATGACCTTCGCGGAATCGCCCGCTCTCCACGAAGGAATGGAAGGCGTGATCCGGGTCAAGGTGGAGAATCAATCCGAAGCGGCGACCGATTCGAGTCTTTCGGTGCGCTTCAGCTCGAAATCGAGCGCGATCGAAATCACCCGGGGCGAAGCGCTTGTCGGAGTGCTCGCGCCGGGCGAATCCAAAGTGGTCGAGTTCGGCGTGATCGCCCGGGCGGGCGGTGCGCCTCGGATTCCCTTCGTGCTGGAAGCGACCGCGGCGGGACGACGGATCGGTCTGGTGGATCAGACGCGCGAAATTCCGGTCATCAACGATTACACGATCGAACTCGAGGGGAGCGCCGCCTCGCTTTCGAAAGGGGGCGTCGCGCGCCTCTATTACAAGGTCAAGAACGTGAATTCGCGGGTCGTCTTGAAAAGCCTGCAGCTCAAGACGCGCGTTCTGGCCAAAGACAGCCGCGAATCCGATGCCTTTGTCGTGATCGGGCCGAACCCGCAGTATCTGAATCCGTTGCTTCAGGGCCAGAGTACGAAGTTCGTGATACCGATCCTGGCGAAGCACGAAAACAACGGCGGAATCGTGGAGCTCGAAGTTCAGGAAAGCGGCCGGACGGTTGTCGTCCACCGCGTCGAATTCTGATCGGAGCTGGTGAGAAACCGAAAGGACGAGACATATGAAACAAAAATGGGTTCTGAAAGCGGTGCTTGCAACGGTTCTTCTGGCGACGAGTTCGGCTTGCGGTGTGATCCCTTCTGAATACCGGGGAAAGTATCAGGATTCGAACGGTGCCCGGCTGGAACTGAAGAGCAGAAAGGGTATGTTTCAGGACGCCTCGGGCAGGAAGATCGTGGCCAAGGCCGACGATCTTAAGTTTGAGAATCTTCTGAAAGGGGAGGCCGGGATTTACGTCAGCCCCAATACGGTTTCAGGCGAGAAACTCGAGCTTTACTGGGTCAATCCCGCGATCGGAACGCGTCAGGAAGCCGAAGGCCTGGTCTGGTTCAATTCCGAAATCATCTACACGCTTTTTGATATGCAACAAAAAGAGAAGGTGAGTGAAATCGAGTTCTATCATTGTGGCGACGGGACGGTTCTGCTCGATACCGCCCAGAAGCTCTGGCAGATCGGATGCCCGGCAAATCCCGATTTCTACCGGTTGGTCAGGAAATAGGCGCGGAATCGATCAAAGCTTCTCCATGCCCGGAGGGGGCGGACTGAACCTGGAGAGCTTTTCTTTCAGAAGTTTCGCATGGATCACCTGGCGGACTTTCGAAAGGGTGGCCATGAATTCGTTCGCGCGATCCTGATCCGCGAAGAAATCCGCGGGCGCCGACTCGGCAGTTTGAAACAGTCGGATGATGTCAGTCATATCAATGCAGCGTAACGTGAGGTCGTAAAGGTCCTTGAGAGCGTCTCGATAGGCAAACTTTTCGGCCGCGAGGAAGGGGTCTTTCAGATTCGCGCGAATCGGAATCCACATGAAATCGGGCCGTTTTCTCGGTGGGGTAAGCCAGGCTGAGTCGATCAGCTTTGAATCCAGTTCGATCAGGATATACTCGTAAGTCTCCTTCCTCCAGAAGTCATTTGGCGCGGCGAACGTCGATTCAACCGAGAACATGATTTGAGTTCGTGCTTTTTTGACCTGGTATCCGGTCTGGAGCCGTAGGCGATCCTGTTCAACCAGGGAATCCATGAGCTGAGTGCGCTTTCGAATGAGATCCTTGACGGTCGGAGAGAACCCGAAATATCGCTTCAGAAACGAAAACGGCCGGGCCGCGGCCGCGACTTCGGCGCCCGTCACGTTCGAGACGAGTGCCTTTTCGAGAAACGAATCGAGTTCCTGAAGCTGTTTCAAGACCGCGCGGCTCTCGTCGTCTTTTCCCTCGAGAATGCGTGAAGGAAGGTGAGAGATCTGCGGCCAGGAAAACGTCCAGGGTGTCCGCTCATCGAAGTTGAATTCTGAAAAAACGGTTTCTGCCGCGAATACGGGGAAGTTCCAAACCTCGGTCGACGATTCCATGTCCAGAATGACGGCCTGATCGCGCGCGAGGTTCTCGTAAAGTTTTTCGTGAAAGACATGGGCTGGCAGATCGTCAAAGCCGAGCAGTTTTTTCCATTTTCGCCGCTCTCTTGCTTCTTTGCGCAGATAACGGTCTCCGTACATTTCCTGTTGTTTTGTGACGTAAAAGCCGGTGAAGAGTTCCTTGATCTCCCCTTTTGTGAGAAGGGCGTCGCCGCAGATCAGTCCCTCGGTCTTGCGGATAACCCGGTTGACTTCGGGGTCGCTCGCGGCGGCGCTCCATTGGTTGCAGAATCCGGCCCAGCTCGGAAAAGTCGGATCATAATGGGTTTTGGAAATCCTTGGCGCGAGCGGTTCTTTTGTCCCGTTGGCATCCAGAACCGCGATGCGCGCCTGATCCATTCGTTCGATCGTTGGTCGTTCCCGGAGCTGCGCGAGCAGATTGGGGGCGATCCATTCGGCGTAGGGAAAAGTGGGGGCGGTTTCTTGAACGTGGCTGAGCCGTCCACCGGTGTAGGGCAGGTAGGATGACGAATAGGGAAGAAAACTGAGCCTCGCTTCCAGATCGGGGCCGGGGTCCGCGTGCGCTCGTGTCCCGGGTGTTTGAAAAAATACCAGAAACATTAAAGCGGCAGTCATTGCGAAAAAAATGGGGAGCCTCGCGGCGATCATACGTACGGCCTTTCGCGATGGCATAAATAGCGGATATAATGCATTGTGTCAATGATTGGTCAAAATTTCCTCCGGGTGGATAAGTATTCAGAATCGCTGCTTAAACCCTGGGGTCGAGGTACCCGGCGAGATAACGGCTAAGGAGCTTTTCAGCGTCGTCCTGGGTGAGGTTTTCAAAGCCGTTGGGCTCGGAAGGTTGACTCTTCTCAGCCTGGGAGAGTTTGAGTTCCGCCGATTTCAAGCAGGAAAGGAGCATGTATTTCTCATTGCGCTCGGCCTGAAGCGCCGCTTCGGCGTCCTGACGGTGTTGCTGTTCAAGCGCGAGTCGCTGCCGCATCCGGATGGTTTCCTGCTGCAGTTCATCGCGTTGCGCGGCGAGCATTTTATTTGCCTGCTGAATCGACGCGGTCTTCAGCCACGCGGCACGGTATTGGTCGATCTCAGCCGTGAGTTGGGCGAGTTTCCTTGAAAGGCTTTTTTGCTCGGTACGGGATGCCTGAAGAGAGGCCTTGAGCTGTGACTCCTGGTCTTTTAACGCGGTTCGGTCTTCTTCCGCTTTTGATCGGAATTCGTCGAACTCTCTCCGGCACGCTTCGAGCGCCTCTTCGAGATGTTGCGTCCGTTTGGCGTTAAATTCCTGCGACGATTGGAGGAGCTGGAGCTCGAAATGAGCTTTCGTTTTTTCTTCGGATTTTTCGAGGTGAAATCGATCGAGCTGGGTTTTGAGATCTTCCGCGCGTTGATTCGCGGTCACGAGTTGCGCGCGCAGATTATTCTCGAGATGGTGTTGCGGGCTGAGTTGCGCGAGGAGGTCCTGCTCACGGTTACTGGCGTTCTTCAGGCGCTCCTGAAGAGCCAGAACGTGATGCCGGTATTTCGCATGAAGATCGGCGAGGGCGGTGCGAAGACGTTCGCTTTTGGCGCGTTCTTTGTGGAGCGCGAGTTCGATCCCTTGAATGGCTTGGAAGAGGTTCGGGCTGGTCAGGGCCTCGGGGTAGGCGAAGTCGTCGTCTTCAGAAGCGGGCGCGGGCGGTGTGGTAACCGGGGTTTTGGGCGCGGCTTGTTTCTCTTCAATGTGATTGCTGATCACAAAATTTTCGAAATCTCCGGTCGGGCACGGCGAAGAGGCCGGCGCCGCGTGATCCGCGTAAGCGCTCATAATCTCATTGTCGAAGAAAGAAGGAGGAACGTAAATAGGCGAAATATGCCTAGGTTTCAGAATTATTAAGTAACTACAACAAAGTAGAACCACCTTAATTGTTAAGCCGTTTGGGTGTAAAATGGAATAGGAGGAAGGTGGTTTGATTTATGTTTCCACTCATTGCAGTGGGAGCGCTCATCACAGGGACGGTGTGGGTGGCGGCAAGCTCGTCACGTTCGGCATCTTCGGCAAAAGCTTCGCGACGAGAGCAGAAAACAGAGCCTCCGATATCGCCTCAGGCGTATGTAGTGGTCCCGCTTGACAGAGAAGCAGGCGAAAGGGCGCCGCGCGCGGCTACGATTGCGGATCTGATCGGCAAGATTATCGTTTAACGATATTCGGGAGCGTTGCAAAATCAAAATGCAATCCAACCTGAACACCGATATCTTTACAAGATGCCGACCCTATCCTTGCTTCGTTTGATTTTGACGGAACTTTGGGCCCGTGGATCGGGTCTCAGGGTTCCGGAACCCGTTCAGGCGATGGAAGATGAAGCCCAGACTCGTGCTTTCGCGGAGGTTGCTTCACGGCAATCGGAGCTCGCGGCCAGTCACCTTTTTAACGCGATTCATATTACCCGGACGATCCGGGGCTGCAGGAAAGTTTATGACCTTGCGTGTGGTCCCGGTCGCGCCCTTGGCCGAGTCGCTGAACTGAACCCGCACATTCACTTCGTTGGCGTCGACCTTTCAGACAACATGCTCAAGTTGGCGCGAGAACATGTTCAGGAAAAAGGGCTCACGAACGTTCAGTTTCTCAAAAGCGATATCACCGCGCTGAAGGAGATCGAATCGGGATCGGCAGACGGGGTGATCAGTACTCTGGCCTTGCATCATCTTCCGACTTACGAACACCTCGGGCGGTTGTTTCGCCAGATTGTGCGTATCCTGAAGCCGGAGGGCAGTGTATTTCTGGTCGATTTTCTGAGGCTCAAAACTGAGAAGAGCATTGAGTTACTTCTAGCCAGGCAGAAAGGAATGCTCCCGGAAGTTTTTGAGAAGGATTATGTCAATAGTCTTCGGGCGGCATTCTCTCTTCAAAATTTCACGACTCTCACCGCTGAGAATCTTCCTCGGGCAAAGGCCGTGAGCAGTTTCCCGCTTCGGCTCATGGTGATGGTCAAAACTGACTCAGGACCGATGAGTGCTGAGTCTCGCGCGCTGGTAGAGGCGCGACTTCAGGCCCAGAGCGCGCTCGAACGGAAGGCGTTTCGGGATTTGCAGATGATTTTTCTCGGAAGAATTTAACCGGTCCCGGGGCGATCCGAAGTTCATCGATGTTCTTCGATATTCTGCAATGCCGCGCCCGGGACCCATTGATCACCTGTTTCTTCGAATATCCCTGGTTGCTTATTCTTCAGGTAGCGGAGAACTTCGGTTCCTTCGCCCGGATGGTTTTCAAAAAAGTTTGTCGTGGCCTGATCGAGCCGGAGTTTCGATGCTCCGCGAACGAAGGGTTTCAGATCAGGAATATCTTCGAGCCGAAGAACCGGCCAGCCGGAACGCTCGTATACCAAAAATCTCGGAACCTCGATTTTAATGAGCAGAGCGTGCGGTTTTTTGGCTTTTCGCATCTCCGTGGCGCTGGCGCCGGCATACTCGATTGCATCCTCGAGCTTTTCGGAGGTCCAGATCAGACGTTTCTCGCCCACAAAATCGAACGTCAAGAAGTCATGATCAATGCCGCGGTAGAGTGTGACGGGTTCCCAGAGCCGCGTTTTAAAATAAGGCTTCAGATTTTCACGATAAAACCCTTTCGGAAGGCTTTCGGGACTATGCGTGATATACGGGTTTAACTTCTTGGCCTTTATCGCGAAAACGGCGTTTGCGACATCGGGTCTTTGACTGTCGATTTGAGAGCTGATCCAGGGGCTATACCCCAGCCGAGCCAGCTTGTGTGCTGCTTCCGTAGCTAGACCAATCAACTCCCGAAGGCAGGTGCCAGGACCGCTTGACTGCCCGCTCAGCGCAAGGGTGGGCGCGATGAGCGGGGGAGCAAGGGCAAGGAGCAACATGACTGCGGCAAGCGCATGGTTTCTCATTTTTTCATACCCAGTTTCGCACACGAACCGATTCTTCGGCAACTTTCTGAAGAGGCACGGTTTACGACTCCTGCACCGCCCGGAGCGCGTGCAACGCCGATTCCGCGCTGATCGGGGGTTTTAATTCAAGTGCCTCGCGGACATGGGAGACTTGTCGCAAACCCACGAGCACGCAGTGGACGCCGGCAAGGGAACGGTAAACGCGAATCGCCTTATTCGAAAGCGACTGTGAGCTCTCGAGTTCGGGCGCGGCTTCGACGAGCAGACGCGAAATCGTTTCCGAGCGGTTCGCGTGCTGCTTTTCAAGAAAACGGGACACGGCTGAGAAGAGTTCCTCGGATCTGAAGCGGTATTCATCGGCCCAGAACGCGAATTCCGGGCTCGCGGCGAGCCTTTCGAGCGCTGGCGAAAGAATGGGGCGGATGCGGCTTGCGAGAATATGTTCCCAGCTTTCGATACTGACGAGCTGATCGAGATTCTTGCGCAGCATGTGAGCCCAAGCGATCTGGCCGGCAGAAATGGCTTCTTCGCCCGGGTAATTGGCTTCGAGCTGAAGGGTGTCGCTCAAGGCGTTTTCGAGTTCGTTTTTCTCGAAAGCGCCCCCGTGCCCGTCCGCCCGGTCCGCAAGCCGAAAAAGCGCGCGGCCGCGAAGCGCGTTGAGGGGGCGGTTGACGAGCGTTCCGAGATCGCGCGCGCGCGCGAATTCGAGAAGTGTCAACGTGTTGTTGTTCGCTTCGACGGCCGCACCGGGCTCGAGAAGGTTGAGCGGGAATTCGATGACCCCTAAATGATGGTTGCTGCCGAGTGACTGAGCGTTTTCCCAGACGAATTCGAGGGAGGTGAACGTGTCGTGGTTTTTTGGCTCGGGAAGAGTGTTTGAGGAAATTCCGTAATACTGAATCCGGCCGCGGCGTACTTCGGATTCGAGGTCTTCGAAAGCGGTCCTGAGTAGTTGGTAGTACTCCGCGTGAGTGCCGCCGTTTTTTAGAAAGTATTCGGGATTTTCCAGCAGGAGAACGTCGATTGAATCCGTTCTTAGCCGCTCGAGCGAGCGGGTGAGCCGGTCATTAATCGAAGTTTGTGGGCCCAAAGGGACCTTCGTCACGAGAATGATTTGCTCGCGCGTAAGGGCGCCTTCGGAGATGAGGGAGCTGATTACTTTTCCGATCAGTTGTTCAGAAGAGCCATTGCCGTAACTCGGACTGGTGTCGATCAGATTGAATCCTGAGAGAAGTGCCGTGCGGAGCGCTTCTTCATGTTGCTCGAAAACCGTTCTATAAGCGCCGAATCCAACCGGGCTTACGGACCACCCGGTTCGGCCCAGAATAACAGGGCTGATCTGGCCGGGGCCCTGGCGTTGAAGGTCAAAGTAATCGCGTGTGCCGGAGGGAGTCGCCCCCATCAGACCCGCTCCGATCGTTTGACGCTCCTTTGAGTCTGCGCGAGTACTTTTTTGCGCAATCGTACGGATTGAGGAGTGACTTCGATCCATTCATCGTCATCGATCCACTCGATGCAGCGCTCGAGCGACATTTTGCGAATTCCGGAGAGGGTGACGAGAACTTCCGCGTGAGCGGCGCGGATATTCGTGAGTTTTTTCTCGCGGCAGGGATTGACGTTGAGGTCATTTTCCTTGTTGTACTCGCCGATGATCATTCCTTCATAAACGGGAACGCCGGGGCCGAGAAACAGGATGCCGCGATCCTCGAGCCCGAGGAGCCCGTATTCAACCGTCGAGCCGAGGCGGTCCGCGACGAGGGCGCCGAAATTTCGATGGGGGATCTCGCCTTTGAAAGGCACATAGCCAAGAACGTGCGAACTGAACAGTCCCTCGCCCCGCGTGAGCGTGAGATAACGGGAACGGATACCGAGAAGACCTCGCGTCGGAATATCGAATTCGAGCCGGACTCGGGAGCTGGCGCCGCTGACCGTCGGGAGCGCTTCGTATTTTTTTAAAATCCCTTTTCGTTGCTGGAAGAGGCTTGTTACCTCGCTTGCGAATTTTTCCGGCAGATCAAGCACGGTGTGTTCGAGCGGCTCGAGACGCTGGTTGTTTTCGTCTTCTTTCATCAGGACGATCGGCTTTCCGATCATGAATTCAAAACCCTCGCGGCGCATCTGTTCGATCAGGATCGCGAACTGAAGTTCACCGCGTCCGAGGACGCGAAACTGATCGGGCGACTCGGTCTCTTCGAATCGGAGCGCGACGTTTCCGCGAACTTCGCGGAGAAGACGCTCGCGGAGCTTTCGCGACTGGATCGCTTCGCCTTCTTTGCCGGCGAGAGGCGACGTGTTCACTGAAAACACCATGGCCAGGGTGGGCGCTTCGACGACGATTCTCGGCAGAGCGGGAACGGCTTCGTTCGCGGTGAGGGTGTCTCCGATTTCAACCGATTCGTTCCCGGCGATCACGGCGATGTCGCCCGCTTGAATCGACGAGGTTTCGGTCTGCTTGAGACCTTCGAACGTATAGATCCGGGCGATGGAGAAGAACTCGTTTCGCGGATTTCCGTTCGCGTCCATTCCACGGCGAAGGATTCTCTGGTTTCGCTGGGCGTTTCCCGAGGTGATCCGCCCGATCGCGAGACGCCCGACATAATCAGAGTAGGCGAGATTCGAGACGAGCATCTGAAATTCCTGGTTCGGCACCGTTCTGGGTTCGGGCACCGTTTCGAGAAGCAGATCAAAGAGCGGTTCGAGAGTCCCCTGCTGGCGGCCGGCAATGAGCTCGGCGATTTCTTCGAAATTTCGGGTACACCAGCCTTCGCGCGCGCAGGCATAAACGATCGGGAATTCCATCTGCTCGTCAGTCGCGCCGAGTTCGAAGAAAAGGTCGAACGTCTGGTTGACGACTTCCCGGACACGGCTTCCGTCGATGCACTCCGGGCGGTCGACCTTATTGACGACGAGAACGATTTTAAGTCCGGCATTGAGTGCCTTCTGGAGTACGAAACGGGTTTGCGGAAGCGGACCTTCGGCGGCGTCGACGAGCAGGAGGGCGCCATCCACCATGCCGATAATTCGTTCCACTTCACCGCCAAAATCGGCATGGCCCGGTGTGTCAACAATGTTGACCTTCGTGCCCTTGATGTTGATCGAGGTGTTCTTGGCGAGGATCGTGATTCCGCGTTCGCGCTCGAGGTCCATGGAGTCCATGACTCGTTCCTGAAGGACCTGGTGTTGTTGAAATACGCCGGACTGGCGGAGCATGAAATCAACAAGGGTGGTTTTTCCGTGGTCAACATGGGCGATGATGCAAATATTTCGAGTGTTCATGGGAAGCGGTTTAGTATCGCAAATAGGGCAGCGCGTCTTTAAAGATCGCAAAAAGATTGGAAAAAATCTCTGAGGGTGTTTGAAACCACGCGAATCGGAGAATTGTGACGCACCTCTCAGGGAAATCCCCCGGCAAACGGCACCAAAGGCAGTTTTGGGGCCTCAAGCAGATCTTAAGAAACACCGATAAAAAGTTGTCAGAGTCAGAATTGCGCCAGACGCTTCTGCCAGAAGGGCCTGCCAAAAGGCCTTGAATGTGAGGAAACGAGAATGACTGTTGCACCAAAAACGAAGACAGCTCCGGAATCCGATACGCAGGATGAAATTGATAAGATCATGAGCGAGATCGAAGATTTACAGAAGGAGCTCGCTTCTGCTGATCCTGCGCCGGCAGGGTCGTCCGCCACCGATGAGCCGCACGAACCCGATCTGAAGGTCATCGAGGGAGGGGAGTCCGCTGAGGAGCCGTCGGCTGATGCAATGGGCGAGTTCCACGCTTCAGAGGGAGATGTCTCGATGGAAGAGACGCTCGGTGATCTGAAGGAAGAGGAATCATCGACAGGAAACAGCCTATTGGATCAGATCGGAACCGAACAAGCGACCGCAGCCGAGGAAAGTGAGACCAACATGTCATTGGATAACGTTGAAAGCGACAATGCCGGTGATTTTTCAAGCGACCTTGAAACCGAAGAGGAAGTCGAGCAGCGTCCTGTTCGGACCAGCGCTCCGTCGCGAGCCGGCGCAAGCGAAGGGGCCCTCACGATGACTTTGACCGGCAACATGACTCTGAGCCTGAAGTATGACTTCGAAGGCGAGGAAGTCATTGTCGGCTTCACGGATCACACGCTGAAAGTGCAGCTGTCCGACGGAACCGAGTTCAAGATTCCGGTCCGCCGACGTGGCCTGAAGAGAGCCGCCTGAGCTTTCATTAGGGCACACTCATGCTTCGCTTGACCGGGGGTGAATTTCGCGGGCGGATGATTCAGACTCCCGCGAGCGTTCATACCCGTCCTACTCAAGCCCGTCTCCGACAGGCTCTGTTGAATTCCCTTCAAACGGTGATTCCCGATGCCAATGTTCTCGATCTGTTTGCCGGCTCGGGTGCGCTCGGCCTGGAAGCGCTCTCGCGCGGAGCTGAACGCGTCACGTTTGTCGAAAATCATCGTGACGCGCTCAAAGCACTCGAGGCCAACATCGGGCTGCTTGCGGTGAAGAATCGCGTTGAAATCATCGCGGAACCGGTTGAAAGGTCGTGGAAGCGGGTTCTTCATGCGGGGCCCTACGATGTCGTGTTCGCTGATCCTCCCTATTCGGGAGGCTGGGAATTGAAGCTTTTGAACGAAGCGCCCTGGGAGGGCATTCTGAAACCCGAAGGACGATTCTGCCTCGAGTGGGGCCGGGTCAAATCCCGGATCGAGGAAGATTCTTTGCCGGAGCGGGTCGCGTTTCTTGTCAAAACGCGCGAGAAAATCTATGGTGATGCTATTCTGAGCACCTACGAAAGGGAGCATGCGTAAAGCCATTTATCCCGGGTCTTTCGACCCGATCACGAACGGGCACCTGGACATCCTTGATCGATCTCTGACGCTTTTTCCGGAAATCACGATTGTCGTGGCCGGCACGGGCCGCAAGAATCCGCTCTTCAGCGTTGACGAGAGAGTCGCCTTGATCCGCGAGGTCACGGCCGGGCGGACCGGAGTCAAGGTCGACCAGTGGCCGGGGCTGATCATGGAATACGCGCGCATGCACAAGATCTCGGCCGTGATCCGGGGTCTTCGCGCCGCAAGCGACTTTGAATATGAATTCATGATGGCCAGCATGAACAAGCAGCTGAACCCCGATGTTGAGACCTTGTTCATGATGACGGCTCAGAATCTTTATTTCGTGAGTTCGAGTATCGTGAAGGAACTCTTTCATTACGGCGGGGATG
>Ga0208245_1001826_pt1 | contig 11875 bp, 25 predicted proteins | sample RifOxyC1_FD_184035 | JGI IMG/M metagenome (GOLD analysis project Ga0208245, IMG submission 184035) | Soil microbial communities from Rifle, Colorado - Rifle Oxygen_injection C1 (SPAdes) | ecosystem: Environmental > Terrestrial > Deep subsurface > Rock core/Sediment | place: Rifle, Colorado... | reverse complement strand
TTTTCCCTGTCTGCATCAAGTGAGCGGTAAAAAACGTTGTAAAATTCCATTTTATTTTCTCCTGAATGAATGACCGTTCCCAACCGACAAAAATAATTTTACCACATTCCAGCCACTTGTCAAGGTTTATGAAATACCCAAAACGTTCCTCTCATACCAGACCCGATAACCATCATAATCCAGATTTTCGCAATCAGAGATAAAATCACCTTCTTCACGGTTAAAAAATTCACTAACCGAAAGAACCTCTTCAACCCCATTTTCCATTTCGCCGTCAAAACTACCAGTCATTAGAACCTCCAGAAAATGTTTGAAAACTCAATTGCTGGATGATTTTAATTCAATATATGAAATATGTCAAGGGTAAATCACAACCAATTTATGCGATTTTCGCACGTGTGATTATAGTCTGTTTTTCTCCATTGTAAGTATCATGTTTTTTGATTGTAGCAACTTTTACAACTAGAGAGTCTCCCACTTCCAGAGACTGGTCATTTGATGTAAACCATGTGATTTTATTGCCCGAACCATCTGCAAACTTGTATAGATGAGTCGTTCCATACATTCCTTCCAGACTGGTATAAAAAACCACTTCCAGAGGTAAATTGAAAACCTTTTCCCCAACCGTTCCAATATGTTCTGAAACTATTTTTTCGCCATTTTCTGCAACTACAATTTTTTCAATTGCCCGATTATAAAAACTCACAACCGAAGCCACAAAACCAGTATGATTGTATCGAATAAAATCACGTTTGATTAGAGTCAATAAATTCCACTCATAATCAGAAAGTTTTGATTTTGATTCTAAAATTTTAACACATTTTGCAATGAGATTTTCAGCATTGGTTTTCTCTTCATCCGTCAATTTTCCAGAGTCCTTATCCAGCATCAAATCGAATGCCACGTTTTTGGTAGCTGGATGATTCATTCCACTATTCGCAACCGACACCCAACCCCATTTTTCAACTGTTTTCATAGTCCAGCCGACAAAATCCACAACTGGAAAAGAAAACTTTCCACTGCCCAAATCACCCATTTTATCTTCATCAAAATCATCTTCGCTGGAGGTGGTAAACCAATCCGAAGCGTAAAATTCAGCGATTTTTTCAGCGTCTGGATGACCCATAAAATCTACCAGACAGGTTGACCCAACTTGCTTATAATCGCCGTTTTCATGCCGTATAACATATGTATTAACTCGAAAGCGTGAAATATTGCAATGGTCGCATTGATTTTCAGTCTCTCGATAATCTTCAATTTTGGTATCTTCCGACATTGAAAAAACGATATTGCCATTTTCCCCATGTTCGATTTTTGCCACGAACGTCCAACCAGCCAATTTTGGTGAAACTCCGAAAATTTCAACTGTGAAATATCGAATTCCGATTGTTTTTCCAGCCAGAGTCTCATGAGAAATAATTTCATCATTTAAGATGGTAAAACCAACTGTATCCAGACCCAATTTTTCAGCCTTTTTGGTCAGTTTTCCAATCTGTCTGGTAAAATCTTCTAACCCGAATTCCGATATTTTATGTATCATTTTTATCTCCTGAATGTTTATCTCTCAACGTCAAGAGTATTTTACACCCGTTCGAGCCACTTGTCAAGGGTTTAAACCCTACCAATATATAATCAATCCGAATTTTGGATTGAACAAAACAATTCGATAAGCATGAAAAGTGATTCCCCATGAGCCAGAATTTATTATGCCTTGAACCGTTCGTTTTCCCAATTTCAAATGTATCTTTGTCATTTTAATGCCTCCTAAAATGCGATTCTAGCAACGTTTTCGACCTAACCCATATAAACTATCATCCAGCCGTTTTTAACGTCTCTAGTGACGTTTTCGACCCTTTTTTACCACTGGAGCAACTTGAATTTCGTCTTCCACTGGTAAAACGATACTTTTTATTAATTTCATTCCGCCATAAACTGGAGCGAAAAGACCGATTCGTTTTTTGTCTGGTGAAACTCGAACGATTCCACCCGCTGGAATTGTAGCCACAAATGAGTCCAACTCTTCAACACTGCCGAAAAAATCACGGATTATTTTTTTAGTCATTATGATTCCTTGTCACCCATTAAAAAATCAATTCGCTTTAAGAGAGCGTCCACTGTCTCTGGCATAAATGCCCATTTTCCAGAAAGACCTTTTTCAACTGCCGCCCGAACGTCCGCATTTAATTCCAAGAGCGTGACCGCATTTCCCTGAATGTAAACCGTATCCAGATTTTCTTTTTTTATTTTTTCTGTCATTTTTGACTCCTATGAACCATATGAATTTTGAATTAAATCCAGCAATGTAAAATTTCCTTCCATATCAAATTCAAAATCCACGCCACAATTTTTATTTGTATCTTCAACACTCAGAACGTACCCATTTCGAAACTGGATAATTTCGAATTTCGAACCAACCTTTTCCAGCAACTCGATGATTTTTTCTTTATCTGTCATTTTTGACTCCTCTTGAACGTCTCAGCCAACTAAGATAGTTTACACCCGATTCAATTTCGTGTCAAGGGTTTAAGACGCATAGCAAACTATCTCATAATTGCCAGAACCCATTTTGTACCATGAGAGGTAAATGAAAATTTTGAGAGTCGTCTCGAAAGTACAATGAGAGTCATCACCAATTAGAAAACCCGACCACTTCGAACCGTCTTCATCCACAACTGAACCACCCTGATTTTCCACAGCCTCGAAAACCTTATCCAGAGGAATAGATGGATAATAAGTATCCAGAGCCGAAAGAGCCTTATTGATTTTTGAGAGAGTCTGTGCTTTTGTCATGGTAGAACCTCCATTGAATGTCAATGAACATATTCTACACTCGATTCATCAGAGAGTCAAGGTTTTTAGATGACCAATTTTACCCATAAATCACCTTTCCAAAAACTGCCATTTGAACTATGCAATCTGCATCAATGGAGTCATAATCCCCATCATCCCCATTGGTTTTATCTGCCAGACCGACATTCTTTTTAATTTCCGCTGGAACGTCCCCAACTTCAACCAGCAACTTCAAACCACGTGCCACTGAGTCAATGGTCAAATAAAATTTTTCACCTTCAACTCCATTTTCATTATCGCTATTCCAGACCTGAATTGTAGCCGTCCCTTTATCACAATCATAGTCCCACAATACAGCCCAATAATCAATGCCACCTTCGATAGCAGTAGACAAAACATCCTTCAAAAATTCAATCCGTTTTTCTGAGCGATTTGCCATTTTATTTTCTCCTGATAACTTGAACCAACTTAAATATTTTACTCGATTAAGCTGGATGTGTCAAGCCCATACAAGAGCATTTTTCAAAACGATTTTCCATGATGTGCCACTGAGCATGACCCAATAAAACTTGATTCTCCTCAGCATATTTGAAAATCAAACGCAATTTTTCAACTTCTTCATACGTAAGATAAAAACTGAATGAATGACCCTTTTCGTTCTCTCCAGAGACGTTGATTAAACCCGAATTTGTAACATATGGTTTTGCACCGTATCCTTGCAACTTCATTTTATGACTCCTTTTTATCCAAAAAAACAACTTTCAGAATCTTCCAAATCACCTTCAAAAATTCTCGAATCATCATCCGAGTCCCAATTGCCATTTTCAGCAATGGTTAACTGAGAGCCAAAACAAAACCAACCCGCACCTCGTTTGTCTTCAACTCGATACTCATTTTCACCAACTTCATGTTTTACCTCAAAAACTTCATTCCCCTCCCCTCGAATTGTAACCCTATCACCACTTGAAAATTGCATTTTGAACCTCCAAAAAATAAGAACCAACCCAAAAATTTTAACCGATTAAGCTGGAAGAGTCAAGAATTTTTACCAGTCAATTTCGTCTTTTGTCCAGTCAGAATCTGAATGGTCAGCATTTGAATTTACCACTTCATCTGCCAAAATTTCAACTTGACAACTAATATGGTCTGCTGGAACATGATAACCACCAACCGATTCGATTTTTGCATTTGAGGGTTTTCCACAGAACGTGCAAATATTTTTTGCCATTATATTTTCTCCTGATTATTTTACTAAAATTTGATAGGTTTTCTATTTTCGTTTTGCTTTAAGAGCCTTGAAACTTCTGATAAAAATTTGTCAATTGTAAATTGATTCAGCGTCCAAATCATAATGCTTGTATCAAACCAATATTCAACGTCTCGACCTCCAAACCAAAAATTATGAGATTCATCTGAGTCTATGTAAATTTCCAGACCTTCGAACCGTTCCGCAATTGCTTTATTAACCATCTTTTTTGTAATCATAAGGATATTTTAACCGATAGTCTGAGTCTTGTCAAGACCAACTTCATTGATTCGGTCATCCAATTTTTGAATTGATAAACACAACCTCGTAAAATGATTACTTAATTCCTGCAAATCATGGTCAGAATTAAGAGAGGGATTTTCACTGAAAAAACGACTGATTAACTGAGTCCGTTCGGTCATTGCCGATATAATCTCTTTACACATAATAGAATATTGCAATAAAACGCCTGTTTTTTCGTCAATTTTACTCATTATGACCTCCAGTACCAACCATGATTTTGAATTGAATTTTGAGCATTTTAGAGCCACTCTTCCAACGCTGGACTCCAGCGTCTGATTATGTTTGCCACGTGTATTGGTTTTAGAACGCTCATTCCACTATTCGAAAACCAGTCTGGCAATTGTAGCAAATACTCACTGCAACCACCCGCAATCATTTTTTCACGGATGATTTTTGAAACCTTCCCCATTGTAACTGATTTTTGATTCAGCGTCTCAAAATATTTTGCCAGACCTTCGACAAAATCCTTTTCGCCATCTGTCATTTTATAAGACATAAAATAATAACTCATAAGTATTTTCCCTTCCAAACTATAATTCGAATAAATGGATAATAAGGAATCACATGGATTATATAACCGCTCCCTTTTATCACCAAAATATTAACCAGCAATTTAACTTTAACTATTTTCATACCAATAGTTTAGCACACCCTGAGAGTCTTGTCAACAACCAATTTTGACCTGTCCTGATAGTAAAATGAGTCTCTTCATATAATGTGCATTGTACATTACAACTCAAAACTGGTATCTCTCCAGCCCTTGACAACCTATGCAAAACCGATTAGAATCGTTACTGTGGGAAAGCATCTTAAAATTTTTTTAGCAACCTCATGAAAGAGAGCCTTTATGGATTTTTTTTGGCATCCGTTAGTGAAAATATTCACAATCAAAATCTGGATGACCACCCCACCCATTGTACCAAATTTCACAATCTCGATTGTACCAAATTTCACAATCGAACTTGTGACAAACTTCACAATAAACAAGACCGTATTGGTATTAATTACAAATTTCACAATCTTGTGACAAACTTCACAATAAACAAGACCGTATTAGTATTAATTACAAATTTCACAATCGTTCGTGAAAGATTTCACAATCTTGTGATAAACTTCACAATAAATAAGACCTGATATATATTAATTACAAATTTCACAATCAAGTGATAAATTTCACAATGAACAAGACCTTTTTGGTATTAATTACAAATTTCACAATCATTCGTGAATTCCTTCACAATCAAATAAAATTCCAACCATAGATTTTCCAGTTTGTCAAGAGGCAACTGGTATTGTACTTTATTTCACAATCATTATAATTAGAACGAAACGACCCCATAAAAATGCGATTCTAGCCCTTAAAAAAACTTGTGGGTCTTATCATATGCCGACTTTCAAAATGCCCAAAAACGGCATTAAAACGCCTTTTTTTCGATTCACCATGCCCAAAAAACGTCATTTTCGATGATTTTTTCATATCTATACGCACTATTTGACCTTCTCAGCCAGATATTTTATGATTTTTGAATTTTTTAAGGTGGTGTTCTAATAACTCAAATGTCATATGAAACTCATTACTTTTGACTTGACACAAAAACAATTAGTGTAAATTTTCACAATCGGTATTGTACCTTTTTTCACAATCGTCTGTGATTTTTTTCACAATCCACTTGTGACAGAACGCACAATGACTTAGACCAAATATGTCCGATTTCCAAAAACTTTTTCATAAGTGATAATTTTCACAATCGAAATCCGACCAGCAAAATGTCGCCGGTGAAAATTTTCACAATCAAAATCCGACCAGAAAAAATCTGATTGTACAAATTTTCAAAATCCCGATAGTATGAATTTTCACAATCTTTTTCAAAAATAAAAAAATCAGTCTTCGCCCCGCAAGTGATAATTTTCACAATCTCGAATTAGTGATAATTTTCACAATCCCGTAACTAAAAATTTTTTGGTCACGGCAATTCGATAGCACAAATTTTCACAATCATTAATTAGTGATAATTTTCACAATCTCATTGCTAAAAAAACGGACTGGTATCCAACCAGTCCGCTTGTGAAAATTGATACAATCTTCTATCTGTCTGGAAACCTTTTTCCATTTGAGATACTATCGAAAATTCCACCTTCGATAAAAATTCCCCAAGACTCCACCTGAGCATCTCTCCTCGAAACTCCAGCCCGAAAAACCCAATCAATCCGTAAAAATTCAGCGTCAATGGAGTCCCATTCAGCCCGTTCAGCAATCTCAGCCCTCTCAGCCGATGAAGGAAAAACAAACTCTTCTGACTCCCAAGAGACACCTAAATCATCCAGAGATGGACTAAAATCAGCCACACCTAAGATTCGAACCGCATCATCGAAAGAATGAGCGAAAACAACCGCACTTCTCCGAACCCCATCAGCAACCCAATCAACTGAAAAACTTTCCATTTTTTCACCTCGTTTTCTTGAATAATTAATTTTACCATAAACCACCTGCCTGTCAAGAGTAAAAATAAAACTCGTTTGATATTAGTGAAAATTTTCACAATCTTTTTGGCTAAAAAATGGACTGGTATCCAGCCAGTCCATTCGTGAAAATTAGTACAATCTATCTTCCAGCCAAAGAATTTTTGATTTTATTATTAATTGATTTTGGGTAAATGGTTTTTCGTTTTTTCGAATATACCACCTCTCCAGATTTTCTGCACTTCAAGCAAAAACCACCGTGAGATAGAGTCTCGATTACATCCACTTGAAAACGTCCGTCCGAACCAGCGAACCCAAAACCCAACGGTATCCGAGTCCTGATTTTACTTTCAACTGCAAATTGACCACCACATTTTGGACATTTTGGATTCGTTTTTGCACTCATTATTTGACCTCCAGAACCTGATAATTTGAACCGATAAAATAATCATACACCCAATTCATTTTCCTGTCAAGAGATTAATCATTGAACCAATAGCACAACGAACGATACCAGCCGTTGACAACCCTTGCAATCTCTTCTCCAGTATATCCCAAATCATCCAAAAAACGTTTTGATTCGTCCAGAGTAATCAAACCACGCACCCACCATTTTGCAATCACCACAACGTTCATTTTGAGCCTCCTGAGCATAATTTTTGACTTACAGGCTGGCAGTCTCTCCAGACCGCCCGAATGATTTTTGAATGGTTATTTCGCCTTGAAAATGGATGGTAAACCCATTTCCTGAGCAACCACGTCCAGACGTTCGTAAAATGCAATCCGATTTTCCAGAGGATTCAGACCCTCAGCCCGAACCTTATTTGACGCAACGAAAAGAGACACATGAGCAATTCTTTCAGCCGACAGACCGAACCCAAAACGTTCCAGAAAACCATCAGCTTTTTCAGCCCATAAATAGTGAAACTGAGCCGTTTTGACGTGACCCGTACCAGTCTCGATAAAAAGAGCAATCGCATCGGTATACGTTCCAGCATGAGGTTTATTGTACTTGCCAGTTTTCGGATTCAATGTGCAAGTGACAACCCGTTGACCAAGTTTTTCTTTTGACTCAATCCAAATTCGAAACTCAGTCCGCAACCGACCATAAGGATAAGAGTCGACCACAAATGCAGTCTCGAAACTGGTATGCACTGGAGCAAGCACTTCGTGAACCGTATCCGTTTTTTGTTCGTCCATTTTTATTTTCTCCTCGAATATTTGAACCGACCTGTTAAATATAACCGATTTTCGCCAATGAGTCAAGGGTAAAATCACAACTCATTTTCTTGCTGGCTGGCTGGATTTCTCCAGCCGTTCCTGTTATGAGATTTTTAATCTTTCAGCCGTGATTCCTTGACCATCGTATGAAACGAACCCCAACGCCCGAACATTGAACAAGTGACCATTGAAACTGATTCAGCCCGTGAAAACCCCAAAATTTTATTTCGTTCGTCAACCCATTTTTCAGTCTGCAAACCATAGGTTGTTTTTGTGTATCCCTTTTCTCCGAAAATGACAGCCCCAACCTCAGCCACCAATTGACCCTGAGCATTCCGAGTCTGAGTCGCCCGAAGATAAACCAGACAAGATTTTTCCTCAATATTTTCCATTTTTTCTCCTCATCTAAAAGAACCGACCTGTTAAGAATAACCGATTTTTCGTGACCTGTCAAGGTCTGGCTGGCAGTCCGAAGACCACCATTTTTGTTAGAACGTCTGTTCTAGTAAAACATCAAAATCCATTTTCCCAACCCGATGGAAACGACTTTTTCCTTCGTGATTTTCGCATGAAAATTCAGTTTGCCAGTCATAACTTTAATCAGTCCAACATATCCCCAACAAATGGTTTTTCGTGAGACAGACGCAACATATCCAACACCTGAGATGAGTCCAGCACCGAAAACAAAATCACCACGTTTGACAGTGTTTGAATAATTGATTTTAGCCATTTTATTTTCTCCTGTTTTCTGGACGGACGATTTTCCGTCTGGCTGGCAGTCATTTTGACTGCCCGTTCTGTTATAAGTTTTCGTCAGTCAATGAACAACCAGCCGTGAGAAAACTCTGAGTCTTCCCCGTCTTTCAACCATTCTATTTCGCAACGAACCTTCGAAAATCCGTCAACCACTGTTACCAGTCTGGAAGTGACCCGAACCCGAACCGCACTGGAAACGTTTTCGTAATGTCCAGATGGAAGACGCAAAACGTCAAAACCAAAATAAGTTTTGTCATATTCCGAAGAGTCAACGATTTTTGAACCCTGCCCTCTCCAGCCGTCTGGTATGAGATATTTTCCAACAAATGGACGGATTTTACCATCGTAATTTTCAATTGAAACCGTGTATTTTGTCATTTTATTTTCTCCAGTTTGACGGTAGAATGACCGTCTGGCTGGCTGGATTTTTCCAGCCCGTTCTGTTATAAGAGAGAGTCAGAGAGGTAGAAAACCAATGCACGAGCCTGACCCTCAATTTTTGGAGAAGATGGTTTTTTGACGATATTTTCAAATTTTACAATTTGAGCCTTAATCCAGTCTTCAAATTTTTCAGTCATTTCCACGTTATTATTTGAACGAAAATTTTTGTATGCCAGAACGTTTGCCTGTATGATTTTCTCATCCACCAAACCATCGTTTTTCAAATTTTTTGCCATGTGATTTTCTCCTGTCTGTCTGTTATATATGATTTTTCTTTTATTTTACTAGCTTAAATTTTTTGTGTCAAGGGATTTTCAAAGATTGTAACCATGCCAGTTTTTAACCATTTTGGATAAATTAGATTCCATGTCCAGACCGATTCGAAAATTTTCGTATGCAGTATGATTTTCTGATTTTATACCATATGATTTTTGGGTGTGAAATTGTACCTCAAAAATTATATTTTCGATTTTCCAATTTTCGTTGATTCCCTGATAACCAGTTAATTTTTCAGTTTTCCACCAATCACGTTTTTCGATTAATTTTAACCCTCTGTTAAGCATAGCATTTTCGACTGTTAGAACGTCCGTTCTATAATTATTTTCGTCCAGCAAAATTGTATATCGTAAAATATCGTTAATCTCTGACAAGAGAAAACCACGTTCGATTTTAGTTTGTATACTGTTAATGGTTTTGATAGAGTTTTTCAGCCCAACCATTTTTGAATTTTTTGGATTCGTCTCACGGAAAAACCGTTTGAGGTTTTCATTTTCCGTTCGATATTTTTCAAAATTCAGATTAAGATTTTCCATTTTCGGTTTTCCTATTTAATTTTTTTGACGTTTTACCGTCTGGCTGGACTGGTATTAACCAGCCCAAAAATGACCGAAAACGTTTTATTTTCCGTTTTTCTTATATGTTTTATTGCCAGTCTCTTTTTTATTATAAGACGGTTTTTTGACTGGTTTATCATCGGTTTTCTTTAAACTAGCATTAATCAAAATCGCTTGTATAATCATTTTATTTTCTCCTCAGAAAATTATATTTTGACGGTCATTTTGCCGTCTGGCTGGCTGGACGTTTTGACCGTCCAGCCTCAAACTATTTTCTGTTATAGTCTTATTAAGTTTTCATTTGCATACGTGCCAGAGGTGGTCGACCTACGATAAACAACGGTTTTACAAAACGGATTTTCAAAATCTGAATTTTTTTGTACAATGAAAACCAGAGAATCCCCGTGAGTATCACGGTCTATAAAAACGGATTTTTCGAATGTTTTAACCTCTATTAAGGATTTTCCAGTTTTCAATTTTAGACCGTCCAGACGGTTTAAAATCTCTTTAATATCAGAGACTGTCAAAATTTTTGGTTTTACACATCGTTCGTTTAATTGATTCTCAAAATGTTTAGTGATTTTTACCATGATAGTTTTCCTTGTATGTCTGTCTGTTATAGTCTGTTAAGTTTTCAAGTTTTTCGTTTTTGGCTGGACTGGACGTTTTCACGTCCAGCCCTCAAAATTTTTCTGTTATCAGTCCAGAGACATAAAAACTACATCGGGTTGACCCTCAGTCCAGTTTTTCTCTCTGGACGTGATTTTAAACCCGAATGATTCGTAAAATTTATCCAAAAATCCAGCAAAACAATCTAAGGTTTTTCCTCCCTCTAAAATCGCTTTTTTAACCGTTTGTTTTCCATCATGGTTTAAGGAAAATAGATTTTGTATATCATTTTCTACTGATAGCATAAAACCGTTTTTACCATCATTTGAAAGAAAAATTCTAGCATTTGATTCTATAATCTCATTTTCTGTAAGGTGTGATAAAACATTTTGACGTGAAACTTTTTCACGTGATAATAAAAATTCTCTTATAATCTCTTTTGATTTTCCAGTTTTCCAGTCCATTTTGTACCATCCTTATATTATGCTATGCAATCAGTCAGAGACTGAAAGTTAAAATTCCATAAATGGAATTTTAATCGGAAAAATGCCGTTTGTCAAGGATTTTTTAGGTTTTCATGATACCAGTTTTCAAATAAGAGACCGGCAAAAATGCGATTTTAGACGTTTAAAATAATAAGATGATAGAATGTATGTATAATCAGGATAAACGTCTCAAAACGTGTTTTTATGCCATTCTATAGCATATTATGATTATATAGTTTGCTGGACGTTTTGGTTGACGTTTTGGTTTTCTGGACTGTCTGGACTGGACTGGTATCATATAATAATTGTATCATTGTATCATGTATACAAAATGATAGGATGGTTTTTATGATTTTTATTATATAAATACAAGTATAGAATGAACCATGTTAACAGACAGAAAACCCAAAAAAAATAATTTTTATGAAAATTATTATAATTATTAATAGTATTCTATAGTCTGCAAAACGTTCGAACGTTCGAACGTTCGTTTTCATTATAGGATGATAATAATATAATTATAGTGATAGAATAATAAAAAAAGACGTGATTTTACATTGTGACAGAATTCACAAACCAAAAGCCCGCCCCTAGTACATCAACTCACACCCATCCAACTCCTCCTTAAAATATCAAAAAAAATACCAGTTTCCACAGGATAAAATCCTCGAAAACTGGTAGCTAATATACATGTAGGGTTGGAACGGATAACTTGATATGGCACTCCCCCC